>Ga0256842_1002465_pt1 | contig 13242 bp, 16 predicted proteins | sample 4559240metaG_FD_185973 | JGI IMG/M metagenome (GOLD analysis project Ga0256842, IMG submission 185973) | Hydrothermal vent microbial communities from Guaymas Basin, Mexico - 4559-240 | ecosystem: Environmental > Aquatic > Marine > Hydrothermal vents | place: Mexico: Guaymas Basin | collected...
GTTCTAAACAAGGTGTCTCTGTTTGTGGATGGGAATTATAGGGTGTAGTTGCTTAAAAGAAGCTTAAGGGGTGGAAAACCAAACAAAGATTTTTTCTTTTAGTTCTAATTATAATTTAGCTTACATATAATAGAGTTCATTATTAAATTTATAGTTGCTTTATATTAACTCTTTATAAGTAGAATAATCATACAAATTTATTATATATGCTGTTATAAGCTTATAAAAGGAATAACTATGGGTCTATATGATCGTGATTATGCAAGAGGGAATTCATTTTCTTATGAAAGTGCTACAAAAAGTGATACTCAACTAATATCTTTTGTAAAAGAGACTTACAAACTATTTGCAGCTTCTATGATGGCTGGTGCAGTTGGCGCTTATGTTGGTGTTCCACTGGCTGGTGCTATCCATGCTTGGTTTTGGCCACTATTTGCATTAGAGATAGGTTTACTTATTGGTTTACAGTTTGTAAAACATAAACCAGGTATCAATTTAGTTGTAATGTTTAGTTTTGTATTTATGACAGGCTTAATGCTTGCTCCTTTACTTGCAAGAACACTTGGAATGAGTGGTGGTGCTTCGATAATTGGTAATGCATTTGCTATGACATCTGTTGTATTTGGTATTATGAGTTTTTATGCGATTAAAACTACTAAAGATTTTACTGGATATGGTAAACCTTTAATGATTGCTCTTTTTGTAATTATTGGTTTTTCAATTTTAAATATTTTCATCGGTAATCCTATGCTTCATGTAATAATTTCAGGAGCTGTTGTACTACTATTTAGTATTTTAGTTATTTATGACACTCAAAATATTATGAATGGATCATATGAAACTCCTATCGATGGGGCTATTGCACTTTACTTAGATTTTTTAAATATCTTTACTGCATTACTTCAACTGTTTGGTATCTTCGGTAATGATGACTAGTGCTAAACTATCACCTGAACTTTTTCGGGTGATAGATGCTAATATTAACCGTCTGAAAGAGGGAATTCGTGTTGTTGAGGATATTTTAAGATATCGAGATAATAACAAAGAGTTAGCTTCTAAACTAAAAAATCTTCGTCATATAGCTACTATTAGAGATTCTAAGATACTTTTACAAAATAGAGATAGCATAAATGATGTCCTTAGGTCATCAACTAAAAGTGAACAGAATCGTACATCAATAGAATCTATACTCACTGCAAACTTCAAAAGAGCAGAAGAATCTTCAAGAGTTCTAGAGGAGCTTTATAAGCTTAGTGATATTAATCAAAGTGAAACTTTTAAAAATATAAGATATGAATTATATGCTTTAGAAAAAGATGTTTTACTTAATGAGAAGAAAGATATATAACCTCAAACTCTAAATAATTCAATGGATATTCATCCATTAGCTTTTTAGTCTGTTTGTAATTCAGTACCTTTCTTGAAGCACTAACTCCACTCTGCTTTATATATCTAAACATATCTCTTACAGAATCAAACTCTAATTTATAGTTTATAACTTCTACTTTACAATTAAGATATTTTTTTTGTAGTTTATCTATATCACTAGCACTTCGTAAAATAGATTCTAATGATGCGGTATCATTTAAAGTTTTAAATGTGTTTGATGTAAAGATTGCTAAGGATAAAGGGGTATTAAATCTACTAAGTTGATAAAAAATATTATCTAAATCTTCTGCCCATTGTAGAGCTGAAGCTGATAATATATAATCGTATTCCTTAGTAATAAGATTCTCAAAAAAATAACTTTTATTAAAGTCACTACAAGTACACTCTATATTTTTAGATTTTGGATGTATATCTAACATCCCTTTTGCAAAATCTATCCCTGTAAAAGATTCATATTTCCAATCAATTTTTTTACAAATTGCTCCACTTCCACAACCAATATCTAGAATCTTCTTTGGTTGAGAATTAAGCTTATTTAGTAATCTATCTACAACTTTATTTTGAATTATATTATGTTTATTATATTCTTTTGCATATTTAGAAAATTCTATCCTTATTTTCATTCTTTATTTACCAATAATGATGTAATAAAAATAGCTAAAACACAAAGAACAATTGTAGCTCCAGATGGCAAAGAGAAATGAAATGATAGAATCATACCTGCAATCACACTAAGAAGAGCAAATCCTAATGATATAAGTGATGTAGTTAAAAATCCTTTCTTGTATTGTAAAGCTGATACAGTTGGTATAACCATCAATGCCCCAATAAGTAATGTTCCAACTACTCTGATAGATAAAGCTATTATTATCGCGACAATGCTAACTAACAAGAAATTTAGGAACTTAACTTTTATCCCACTAGTTTGAGCAACCTCTTCATCATAGGCGATAAAATAAAGCTCTTTTGAGTAAATAAATAATAAAGATAATGAGATACTACCAAAGATACCCATAGTGATTAAATCTTCGTTAGTTACAGAAAGTATAGATCCAAAAAGATAGGAGAATAAAGAGTTGTTAAATGCACCACCTAAAGAAACGATAATAATAGCAATAGCTAATGATCCTGAGAGGAGGATAGCTAGAACAGCATCTGAATAAAGGGAAAAACTTGTACGAAGATACTCTATAAGCCAAGAGCTAAATAATGCAATAACAACAGCTACCCACAAAGGGTTTAAACCAGCTACAAGTCCAACAGCAACACCAACAAGAGCTGAATGTGCTAAAGTTTCACTTATCATTGAATATCTTTTTAAAACAACAAACACACCACTAACAGACGCTAAAGTCGCTATGAGTATACCAGCTAAAAAAGCTCTTTGCATAAATTCGTATTCAAATATATCTAACATCTCATATACCTTTAATGCTCATGTTTATGATTATGTATAAGATGTGCATCAATTCCATACAATTTACTCATATCTTCACAACTAAGAATCTTTTTAGGATCATTACAAATAATAGCTTTTTGATTAATAGTAAACATTCTTCCAATATCATCAGCAATCACACCAATATCATGAGTGATAAAAAGTATAGTTATTTTATCCTCTTTATTTAATTTTGATAAAAGGGCATAAAATCTTTTTTGAGAAACCATATCTACACCTGTATTTGGTTCATCTAAGATTAAAATCTCAGGATTCGATGCTAAAGCACGAGCAATCATAACCCTTTGTCTTTGTCCACCAGATAATGTTCCAACCATCTTATTTTTTAAGTCAAAAATATCCATCTTAATCATTGCATCTTCAACAGCTCTTTTATCTTCATTTTTTGTTTTTGAGAAGAATCTTTTTTTTGATGTAAGACCCATATTTACTATATCTAAAACAGTTGCTGGAAAATTCACATCAACATGAGATGCTCTTTGTGGAACATAACCTATTTTATGCCATTCTTTAAACTCTTTTAGTTTTTTACCAAATAAATTTATAGTACCACTACTTGGCTGATTTAGTCCAAGCAAGATTCTAATCAGTGTAGTTTTTCCACCACCATTTGGACCTATAATCGCAATATACTCACCCTTAAAAATCTCAAAAGAGATATTTGATAATATTTTTTGCCCATTTGCTATAAAACTTAAATTTTTAACATCAAAGATTGCTACTTTGAAGTTTATTGGCATTTAAGAGCCTTTGAAAATTTATCTAGATTATCCCTCATAATCTCTTCATAACCTAAACCTTTTTTAGCCTCATCTGCAGTTATATTACCTAGTGGTTGAAGTACATCTACTTTTATATCCATCTCTTTAGCTACACTTACTATTGGCTTGTCACTTACAAAACTCTCAAAAAAGATTGTTGATATATTATTATCTTTTATACTCGTAATTACTCTAATCATATCTTTTGGACTTGGTTGTGCTTCAGGTATAAATCCACTAAGAGATTCTACATGAAATTTATATTTATCAGCTATATATGAAAAGGCGTTATGATTTACTACTATTGTATCTCTATTACATGAGGATAATTTTGATTTATAGTCATTTTCTAATTTATCTAACATTCGTATATAAGAATCTCTATTTTTCTCATATAAATTTTTATTTTTTGGTAAAATCATAGAAAACTCTTCACTCATTTTATATGTGATTCTTTTCATATTTTCTATATCTAACCAATAGTGTGGATCCACACTACTTTTATGATTACAATGCTCACCGTGGTGATGATGCTCTGTATGACCTTTAGTCTCTAATTGTCTTAAAGTTACAAACTTACTCATATCTACTGTTTTATTTTTAAAATTAAAACCATCTATCCATGCTTCTAAGCCAGCTCCACTATAAACAACTAACTTACTCGAATCTATCTTCGCCATAAGTTTTGGAGTTGGTTCAAAACTATGTGCATCAACACCAAATGGTAATATTTTTACAAGTTCTAAAGTATCTCCAGAGATATTACTAGCAACATCATATAAAGCAAAAGTACTTAAAACAACCGTTGGCTTCCCTTGAACTTCTTGTTTTTTTGAATCACTTTTACTCACAAACATCTGTAACAAAAACAAAACAACAACTAAAACAAAAATAATATTTCTAAAATCTTTCATATTTCACCTAACTAAAATTTAATTTTAAAATTATATCCAATTTTGTAATAATAAGTTTTTTAGATATAATTCCCAACTTTTATATTTAGGGATATATATGACAACAAGTTTTTTAGTTATCGTACAAATCATTTTAGTTATTATTTTAGTTATTGCTGTGTTACTACAAAAAAGTTCAAGTATAGGTCTTGGTGCTTATAGTGGCTCAAATGATTCAGTTTTTGGTGCTAAAGGTCCAAATAGTTTCTTAGCAAAAGCAACTTTTACAATAGGTCTTTTATTTGTAATCAATACAATTACTCTTGGTTACCTATACTCTCAAGCTAATCAAGCTTCTGTTGTTGATAGTTTAATAGAAACTACAAATGTAGTTGCCCCTTCAACATCAACTCCTCCTACAAAATCTAAATAACCCTACAAATAGTTGCATTTTTTGCAACTATACTCTAACCCTTTTACTCACTCTTAAATTTTTAAGGGTACAATTACGCAATTATTTTCAATAAACTTCAAGGAATTTCAATGTTAAACGAAATATATAACGAATGTGAAACAAAAATGCAATCTAGCATAGAACATATGCAAAGAGACTTTAAAACACTTAGAACAGGTAAGATTACTACTTCTGTTTTAGATAATGTTAAAATTGATTATTATGGAACTCTTACTGCTCTTGATCAAGTTGGTTCTGTAATAGCTACTGATGCAACTACAATCGTTGTAAACCCTTGGGAGAAAAATCTTTTAGCTGATATTGAGTCTGCTATCTCTAAAGGAAATGTTGGAGCTACACCAAATAATGATGGTGACCAAATCAAACTATTCTTCCCTGCTATGACTGTCGACCAAAGAAAAGAATCTGTTAAACATATGAAAGGGATGTGTGAAAATGCTAAAGTTTCTCTAAGAAACGATAGAAAACACGCTAATGACAAAATTAAAAAACTTGAAAAAGATAAAGAGATCACAACTGATGAATCTAAAACTGCTCAAGATACTATTCAAAAAACAACTGATAAATTTTCTGCTTCTATTGAAAAGATTCAAAAAGATAAAGAAACAGAGATTTTAAAGGTTTAATTATGGATGTTAAAAAAATATATATGGATGCAGATGCTTTACTTGAGGGTCACTTCAAACTAAGCTCTGGAAACCATTCACAATTTTACCTACAATCAGCAAAAGTTTTAGAAGATCCTAAAACTGCAAAAATTTTAGCTGAAGCTTTAGCTGTTCAAATTAAAGAGAGTGGCTTAGAGATAGATACTGTTTGTGCTCCTGCTCTTGGTGGTTTAATCGCTGGTTTTGCACTTGCAACTGCTCTTGATGTTCGTTTTATCTTTGCTGAAAGAGTTGAGGGTGTTATGACTATCCGTCGTGGTTTTGAAGTATCTAAAGATGAAAAAGTTTTAATGTGTGAGGATATTATAACAACTGGTGGTTCAGCTATGGAAGCTGCTCATGCAGTTGAATCTCTTGGTGGAAAAATTGTTGGTGCAGCTGCATTAGCAAATCGTGGTTTTTGTAAACGAGAAAATTCTGATATTACAGCTAAACCTAACTGTAAATTACCAATAGATATCCCATTTTTTGCCTTAGCTGACTTTACATTTGAGATGTATTCTCCAGATGATTGTCCACTTTGTAAAGATGGAAGTGAAGCTATTAAACCAGGTTCAAGAGGAAATTAATCCTTAGAATTTTTATACTTTTAATTGGCAAGTTAAGCTTCTCTCTACGAGAACTCTTGCCACAACCTCTTTTCCATCAACAATAACATTTACATCTAAATCTTCTAATATCTCTTTCTCTTCTAACGAAACAACTTTTACAATAAGATTCACATCTTTTGTATGTTTTAAAATTGCCTCACAAATCAATCTCTTTTTATTAATATTGTCTAGTGTAACTATAACGGCAGAAGCATTTTCAACATGTAGAGCATTTAAAATAGATATTTTTGATGCATCACCCAAATATGCTTCTATCCCCAAGTTTAAAGCCTCTTTCACATGTTTATGTGAATTATCTACCACAATATAAGGAGCATCCATATCATCAAGATATGAAGTTACAAACTTCCCAACAACACTATAACCACAAACTATAATATGATTTTTTCTTGTTTGAAGAGCTGACATATCCGACTCTATCTCAGTTACTTTTTTAGTAAAAAGTGATGTTATTTCATGAATTTTAGAGATAAAAAATGGTGTTACTACCATTGAAAATATCACTATTAAAACTAAAAATTTTGATAACTCTTCATCTATCAATCCACCAATACCAGCAACTGAAAATATAACAAATGAAAACTCTCCAACTTGTGAAAGAGCTAATGCTGTTTTTAAAGATACAGAGGGTGTTGATGAGTATCTTAAGATTCCATATATAATTGCTGTTTTAACCACTAAAACAATTAAAAAATACCCCACAATAGAATCTATTTCATTTATAAACATTGTTACATCTATCTTCATCCCAACTGTAATAAAAAAGATTCCAAGTAAGATATCTTTAAATGGTGCAATATCAGATTCTACTTTATGATGATACTTCGTTTCTGCAATAATCATACCAGCAACAAAAGCACCAAGAGAGTAACTAAAACCCATAGAATAAGCTAATAGAGAGGCTCCAATTACAATAAATAGTACAGACCCCATAAACAACTCTTCTAAGTTGGATGATGCTGAGAAATGCAATAACCATGTCATTAATCTTTTTCCAACAATAAATAAAGAACCAATAACAACTATTGCACTCAAGAAAGTATCCCCTAAAATAGAATATATACTTTCACTACTTTCGTTTGTTAAAAAACCGATAAGTATTAAAATAGGAATCACCGCAATGTCTTGAAATACAAGAATTCCAGTAGCCCTTTGCCCATAGGGTGAATATATCTCTTTTGAACTCTTAAGATAACTTAAAACAACTGCTGTTGACGATAATGCAAAGGCCATAGAGATTATTAAAGCAGATATAGGTTCTACTCCAAAAATATAGTGAGAAAAAAGATAAACTACTGCTGATGTAATAGTAACTTGTAAAAGACCATTTCCAAATATCTCTTTTTTCATAGAGTTCATCTTCGCTAAAGATATCTCAAGTCCAATAGTAAACATTAAAAAAACTATCCCAAACTCCCCTGCAAATTCCAATGTATGAGAATTTGTAACATCACTTAAATCAAAAGTATAAGTAATAATAGTTCCAGTGATTATATAACCAACAATTTGAGAGATTCCATATTTTTTTAAAAATAAATTTATAAAAACTGATATTCCTAAAGCTATAATTACATGAAAAAGTATATTATCCAAAAAAGTAATTCCTAAAATATTAAAGTTTTTTGATTATATCATTTATTTAAATATTTTATGATACAATTCTAATTCAAAATTTTTAAAGAAAGTGGGTGATGTGATATGCCAGGAATAGTACTTCGTTCAGATGATAATTTTGATGCTTCTTACCGTCGTTTCAAAAAGCAGACTGACCGTAACTTAATCGTTACTGAAGCTCGTGCTCGCCGTTTCCACGAAACGGAAACTGAAAAGCGTAAGAAATTCAAAATAGCTTCTCGTAAGAAAATGCTTAAACGTCTTTATATGATGAGACGTTACGAATCACGCCTATAAGCGTTAGCCTTCGGGCTTTCGTTTATCTATTTCAACTATTCTTTTAATTTCCCCCCTCAATTATCAAAATTCAATAAAATGGAGCTATAAAAGTGTTTAATAAAATTTTTAATTTTTTTAATTTTAAAAAAGGTGTTCCTTTTGACCCAAAATTAATAGAAAGATTTAACAATGACCACTCTAAACTTGTAAATATAGCAGTAGAGATAAAACATAGAGCCAAAGATAAAAAAAGTCCAATGCTCATAAGAAGTTTATTAAAAACTTTAAAAAACGAACTATTCATCCACTTTATTCATGAAGAAAAAACATTATACAAATACCTAAATGCTCTATATAAAAATGATAAAGACAATAAAGAATTAGTTCAAGAGTTTAATTCATCTATGCATGATATACAAAAAGTTGTTGAAGAATTTATGGAAGAATATACATCAGCTAGAGCTGTTTATAATGAAAAATTCATCTCAAGATTTGATAAAGTTATTGATGCTTTACTAAAAAGAATTGACACGGAAGAAAATTACCTATACTCACTTTATAACAAAAAAATAAAAGTTATAAATGTTAATGAATTTGATAAGATTAGAGAAGTTTAATATACTAAACAAAAAAGTTTAGTATATTTACAATTAAGATTTTTTAAGATACTGAGTAAGAATCTGAATCTTAACACCATTTACACGACCCTCTATAAGAGTGTTATTATCATGAACTAAGGATATATTTCTAACTGCTGTTCCTCTTTTAGCAACAAAAGTTGTACCTTTTACATCTAAATCTTTTGTAATTACAACCGTATCACCAGCATTTAAAGTTACACCATTAGAATCTTTATAAACTAAAGCATTCTCATCAGGAAGTCCAGCTTCAGCCCAAGCTCTTACATCATCTTCCATATACATCATATCTACTAAATCTTGACGACCTAAAGCATTTAAAAGTCTAAAACTCATAACAACAACAGCAGGTGTTTCACTCCACATAGAATCGTTTAAACAGTTAAAATGGTTCTCATCAAGCTCACCACTCTCAATTTGCCCTTTACAATTAGCACAAACATAGATAGATTGTTCAGTAGAACCATCAGATGGAGCAACCTCTAAAGCACTTAAACCCTCATCACTACCACATAACTCACAAACACCATTACTTCTTGCTATTAACTCTTTACTCATCCGTTTTCCTTTTAATTAAATTTATAAACTTTTTTCAGTTTCAATAAGGGCAACAACCCCATCATACATATCTTTAACACACTCAACCTCTGTGATTCCAAGTCGTCTTTTGTTAGATATATCGAAGATTCCATCTTCACTTTCAGAGTGTTCACCATTTACACCACGAATCTGTAAATAGTATTTATCTGTTATCTTATTGAATAACTCTAAATCTTTAGAGAGTTTAGGTAGTTTTATATGAACACTAGCTCTCATTGCTGTACCGAGATTCGTAGGGCAAGATGTTATATAACCTAGATGCTTAGTATATAAAAATTCTAACTCTTTTTCAAGTTCTCCTATCGCTTTAACCAACCTAGAAAAAACTGCCTTTATATCTCCCCCACTCTCCATAGAGATGATTCTAAGTTGATCCTCTTCATTAACCCATACTAAAAAAGTTTTATCTTCATTATGAAAGATTCCCCTTCCAGTTGGCCAATCTCTGTTTAACCCAGCAGATTCTAAAAACCTATCTCCTGCTTTAAAAAGAAAATGATTCTCAACAAGTCTTTGCCTATCATCTTCACTCATACCATCTAAAGCGAAATAACCACCAGAAAGCTCACCATCTAAAGAGCTTAAAACTTTTGAAACTTTTTGCTCCACTTCATCTCTTTGCTCTTTAGTTATAGCTGGTCCTAATGGAAAATCTTTTAAATTTCTACCAACTCTAATTCTTGTAGATATAATGTAGTTATTTTCAGAATCTGGATTCTTAGAATCTAAACTATCTAAATTAAAACTACTATTATGAGAATCATCCTTTGAAAAACCGTGATACTCTTCAATAATAGAATCAAATAATTTTGAAAAACAACTATAAGATTCTAAATCACCAGCATAAATGCCAATCCCACTATCAGGATTCTTAACACCAGAATTTATAGCATCTTTTAAGCCAAAACGATTTTTAGTTTTAACATCCTTTAACTCTTCAAATACCTCTTTTGTAAGATATTTTGACATCAAAGATTTATGCTCTTTTGTAAAGTTTGGATATTCCATTTTACTAATTCTCCTTAGAGAATTCAATTATATCATCAGCAGATTTTACTTTAGTTCTAGTTTTATTAAATGCTTTTTCAGCTTTTTTTTCACTATAAACTCTACACTCTTGAGGCATAACATCATCTTTATCTTTTGCTATCTTGTCACACATTGTTCCATTTACATCAACTGTTGAACACCCACTAAAAATTAAAACCGTTGCTACATAATATTTCCACATTTTCTTTTCCTACTTTTATTTTTTTATAATTAAGTCTAAATATTTACTTGGTGTAACTCTCATCATCTCTTGAGCTAACCATCTTATCTGAAAAAATGCAGCCCCTGAATCTCTAAGAGTAAAATAATTTTTAAGACTTCTAAGATTAAATGTTACAACCATATCTACTTTTACATTATCTGTAATTATATGCTTAAAAGCATCACCAACATTTCGTTTTTTCTTTCCAGATTCTAAAGCATTAAAAAGTGCTTCACTGTCATTTTTAAATTCATCTATAAAAGATAAAGAACTTTTAGCAACAGAGATAGAATAAAAATCATCAAGTTTAGAGGCTTGATAATCTAATTTATCATAAATAGCACCTATCTCTATCCTATTATAATCCTCATCTAATGTTACAAACATATCAAAAGATAATAGTTTCTCTATAAAAAAAACTCTATTTTTAGTTCCTAAAGAGCTTACAAAAGCATTGATTATAGAACTCATTGTATATCTTGTACTTCTTACAGATATAGCTTGAATCCTATGTCTAGCATGTTCTTGAAGTACTCCCCTTGAAGTTCCACGAATTAAAAAACTAAGATTTGCATGTTCTAAAATAGAATGATGAAAATATGTCCATGCCAAATCATCTAAAAGATTAGAATCCTCAATGGAATTTAGATCATCTAACATATCTGAATCTGGAAGATTATATTCTATATCTCTAATAACTTTATTTTCACTATTCTCAAAGCTATCATAACAAGTTCTTGCAGCACTTTCAGCCACACCAATCCCAGTATCTTGCATAAGAACTACCTGAGGTTTGCTATATTTTATTCCGTAAATTTCTTCCACAGACCATCCCTTTAAATTGATATAAAGTACAATTTAATTAAAAATAACACTTTATATCAATTAATTAATATAATTAATATTTTACAATAAAAAAACTTCATTTATTTACATATACAAATTTTAAGAGATTTTATATTATAATCGCGAATTATTAAACATATATGGAGTTTGAATATGACTAAATACATTTTTGTTACCGGTGGAGTTTTAAGCTCTCTTGGAAAAGGGATTACGGCTGCTAGTGTTGGAACATTACTTAAACACTCAGGTAAAAAAGTGGGAATGTTAAAAATCGATCCATATATTAATGTTGATCCTGGGACTATGTCTCCATTGGAACATGGTGAGGTTTTTGTTACTAAAGATGGTGCTGAAACAGATCTTGACATTGGGAATTATGAAAGATTTTTAGATTCTTCATATTTGAAATCTTCTAACTTCACCACAGGGCAAGTATATTCTTCAGTTATTGAGAGAGAAAGAGCGGGTGGTTACCTTGGGCAAACTATTCAAGTTGTTCCCCATATTGTTGGTGAAATTGTAAATAGAATCAAACAAGCTGGTGAGGGTCACGATATTCTAGTGGTTGAACTTGGTGGTACTGTTGGTGACATCGAGGGTTTACCTTTTATGGAAGCAATTAGACAGATGAAGCATGATGACGAAGTTGCTGGAACATTTTTTATCCATGTAACACTCATCCCTTTCATAAAAGCTGCTGGTGAACTAAAATCAAAACCAACACAACATTCAGTTCAAGAGCTAAGAAGAATCGGAATCACTCCTCAAATGATAATCGCTAGAAGTGAAAATGGACTACCAAAAACATTTAAGAAAAAACTTGCAATGTCTTGTGATGTTCATCCAGATTCTGTTATAGAAGCACTTGATGCTAAAACTATTTATAGTATCCCTATCACTTTCTTAAAACAAGGAATCTTAAAGCCTATTGCAAAAGAGTTAGATTTAGGTGAACTAAATCCAGATATGAATGAATGGGATACTTTAGTTAAGAAAATTGTTCAACCACAAGATAAAGTAATTATCGGTTTTGTGGGTAAATATCTTGAACTTAAAGAGGCTTATAAATCTTTAACAGAATCATTAATTCATGCTGGAGCTCACTTAGATACAAGAGTTGAGATTTGCTGGGTAGATGCTGAAGAGATTGAGGAAAAAGGTTCTGATGCACTTCTTGGTGATTGTGATTCTATTCTTGTTGCTGGTGGTTTTGGTTCTCGTGGTGTTGAGGGTAAGATTCAAGCTATTGAATATGCTCGTGTAAATAAAGTCCCATATCTTGGAATCTGTCTAGGGATGCAACTAACTTTAGTTGAATATGCTAGAAATGTACTTGGATTAAAAGATGCAAACTCTATCGAGTTTGATGAAAACACTACAAACCCTATGGTTTACCTCATAGACAATTTTCTTGATCAAAATGGTGGAACACAGTTAAGAACTCATAAATCACCAATGGGTGGAACACTCCGTCTTGGAGAATACCCTTGTGATACAAAAGATGGTTCTATAATTAGAGAAGCTTACAACGGTGAGAAAACAATTTTTGAAAGACATCGTCACCGTTATGAAGCGAATCCTGCTTACAGAAAACAACTAGAAAAAGCTGGTATGATTGTTACTGGTGAATCTAATGGTTTAATTGAAACAGTAGAGATTGAGGGTCATCCTTGGTTCTTAGGTGTTCAATTTCACCCAGAGTTTACATCAAGACTACAAACTCCAAACCCATCTATTTTAGCTTTTGTTAAGGCTGG
>Ga0256842_1002466_pt1 | contig 13239 bp, 19 predicted proteins | sample 4559240metaG_FD_185973 | JGI IMG/M metagenome (GOLD analysis project Ga0256842, IMG submission 185973) | Hydrothermal vent microbial communities from Guaymas Basin, Mexico - 4559-240 | ecosystem: Environmental > Aquatic > Marine > Hydrothermal vents | place: Mexico: Guaymas Basin | collected...
TGACAAAGGGAGCATCGGAGGGAATGAAGACAAGGCGGCGGTTAACGGGGAACGGGGAACGGTCGTAGTCAATGTAGGCGAGGGAAACACCCGCGGCATTTGCTATGTACTGCCAGAGGCGACGGGGACCTGGCGTGGCGGAAAGGGCTATGATCTGGAGGGAACGGAAGATAGATGAATACTCAGTCCCAACACCACCGAGAAGACGGCGGAGAACAAGGATTGCGAAGTGGGGATACGGACGGATGAAAAGGGCTGCTCCGGAGGAGAAGGACTTTACCTTGGCATAGAAGAACTGGCGGGCACGGGAAAAGATGGAAAGGCGGACATAGATATCGTAGAGGAAGGAGTATTTGGATGCAAGGGAAAAGTAGAAAGAGCGGAGCTCCGGATCCTCCATGTCCTCAGGCGTGTAGCGGGAAAGGCTCGCCTCGATATCAGAAAGGGCCAGACGAAGCTCGGAAACCAAGTTACGAGCGTAGAGGATTGGATCCTGGGTGTAGAAGGAGGCGGAAAGACCGTAGCGCTGGAGGGTCTCGGGGTAGAGACGGAGGGAAAAGACGGAATCAAGGGCATCAAACAGGCGGTGAACCTCGTCGAAGACCACGACGAGGGCGGGAACGAAGTCGCCGACATAGAACATCTCGTAGAGGAAGTAGTGGTAGTTGAAGACCGCAAAGTTAGACTTCAAGGCGTGGAACTTGTCGAGCCAGTAGGGACACCACTCGCCAGAAGAAGGGGGCACAAGGTAGTCACCGGAGAACGTCTGAACGAAGTCGTCGGTGCTGGAGGGCGGATTCGGGGAGCGGGAAGGCTTGTACTTACAAAAGGAGCGGCCCATATGAAAGAGGTTCAGGACAGGACAGCGGTCAGCGGTAAAGTTCGGGCGGAGAGGACAGCGATAGTTCTGGCGGCCCTTTAGAACTGTGTACTTCCAACCGTTGGCGGAGCAGATGTCCTCAAGATCCTTACGGTACTGATCCTGAAGACCTTTAGTAGGGGTAACAATGTGGACGTGGGGACCGAGAGGAATGAGACGGTTGTAGCGCTCGGTGGGAAAGGGCACGGAAAGACCACGGATAATACCTATGAGAGACTTACCAACCCCTGGAGGAGCAGAGATCACAACGAGGCCTGCCTGCTCGGGATCGGGAATCTGGTTAAGGATCTCCGCCTGGGAAGGACGGAGGTGTCGAAAGCGGGGAACTTTAGAAACGTACCTGTTGTATGCATCGAGCCAAGTCACAGAGTCACCTCCTGCGTCGCCTACGAGGAACCTTGTGCCAGTTACGAAGCGGAAGCTCCGGGTTAACAACCCCCGCAGTAGGAACAGGATAGAGGTCAATAAAGAACGTTTCGCGGTCGGGAAGGTACTCAACGTTCATGTCGTTGGAGACAACACGAAAGGAACGCGGGCCAGCAACAACCATTGCCCCATCAGAAAGGAAAACACCGTCAAAGACAGGAGGGTGCTGGCGACCCTTACGGATCGTGACAACAGAGCGGGCAGCAACAAGGAAGTCCTCAACATTTTGGGGGACATAGATCACTCTACCATCGTCGGTGACAACGCGCCGGTAGCCCTTAGGCGCTGGACCCTCCTCCGTCATTATTTCTCCTCCGTCTCTTCCAGCGGGACATCCTCAGAGGGGGCTTGTAGTCGTAGCCAAAAGGTAGCGGAGAAATACCCATCATAGAGAGAACATCAGGAGGCACTTTCTTCGGGTCATAGCGATACATATTGCCCGCACGGTCAACAAGGTAGAAACCATCAGCCCCCATAAACAGGGAATACGCCCCGTCAAAGTCTATCTTAGAGAGCTCCTCCTCGGAAAGAGTGCCCACCTTCTCAAGAACTGCATCGAGGGGAAGATGCATCACAAAAAAACGCAAAAGCTCATCCAAGTCCCTGCGGTGCTTGGCTATAAGCTGCTCAACACGGGTAAGTTCCTCCGCAACATTACCCAAAGAAGAAAAGTCCAACGACTGAAGAAGCTGAACTAGTTGCTCAAGGACGGGACGAAGTTCAAGAACCGAATTAACCCGATCAACAACATCCCTAAGCGATGAAATGGTCTGCTCAAGGGAGTCGAGGCGCTGGGAAAGGTCGGAAAGCTGAGACTCCAAAGACTCGATCCTAATGAGCAGGGAACGAAGATCCGAGCGGGAAAACGGGGGAGGTGGCGGGGAAGGTGGCTGCTCTCGATCAGAAGAAGCCGTGTAGATGTGCTTCAATGTGTCACGGAACCGATCCGTCATCGCAGCCACCTCCCCCAGTACCCACTAGGGGCAATCATACTTAGCCCTGGGGAGTTATATACGTAGGGGTTCGAAAATCAAAGCGGGGTATGACCAGCTAAAACAGTACCAATTTAAAGGAATTAAGAACCTTCAAACCTCGCGACCGTTGCCCTGTTTCACTCACCCGCGGAGGCGATAATGAAAATAGACCTCAGCTGGGACAGGTTTGCAAGGGAGCCTGACGAGCTTATACACGATATCCAACGCGGGAAAGGACTTGCCTAACATACTCGAAGTCGTCGCGCCAGCGGAAGGCATGGATATGCACAACCCAGCCACGGTGGAAGATTGTTCTAAGGTACGAAACAGGCCCTATGCGCGCGTGCTTGTAAACGACATCATAGAAGGGAAGGTCAAGTGTCTCGGGAAGGGGCTCAAAGATGGGAAGGATCCAGTAGCCAAACAGCTCGTCGAGACGGGAAACCAAACGGTACGCTTTGTCCGGGCCAATAATATTGGGATGAACCTCAACGAAGACATACGCGGGGCGGAAGCGATTAACTAGGGGAAGGAGAACCTTCTCTTCACCGCCCTCTATGTCCATGCGCAGGAACACAGCATCCCCGCTAGGCTCGGGAAGCTCAGAGGGATCTACTGCAGGAACCTCAACCGAACCTGAGTCAGAAACGCGGGCAAAGTTGTGGCGCTCGGGAATGTCCATGCGCACAGTGCCTCCGCCCGGCCAGACCGCGTAGTCGAAGAGGGAAAGGTTGTCGGTGGAAAGACCGTTCAGATCGATAGACTCTACGATGTAGTCAGTCAGTTGGGACTGGGGCTCGTAGGCATAGACGTAGCGGGAAAGCACCACCTCGGGAATGAGATAGTAGCCAAGGTTTGCACCGATCTCGTAGACAACAGAGTACTGGTAGTAATGGTAGAGCATAGAATGAAAAACAACCGTAGAAAAGGGCTCACGGCGGTGGTGGAGGTAGAGCTCCCTGCCCGCACCGGGAGACGTGGGAACAAAGAGTTTGAAGCGAAGGGCACGGCGATGGGGGAAGCGGATCTCCGCAATGCCCTCGGGAGGAAGGGAACGAAGGGAATCAAGGAAACGACCGAGCTGGACGTACTTCTCGTAGACCCTGTCCCAGAAGGTCACCCAAGCTCACCCTTAAGGAGATCAAGATCCGTTTCGAGCTCACTGAGGGAATCCTTGAGATCCTCGACCTGATCTGCAAGGCGAACCAACTCATCGTGGAGGTAACGCAGAGCCTTTGCAATCACTGCAATGTCATCGGGGATACGCACATCCCCCACGTCAGAGAGCTGGGAAACCCTCCGCCAGACAAACCTATCCTCTACATCCATTCTCTCACCTCCTCCTTCGCTTTGTCAGGTTCTCCATCGGCAAGGTGGTAAATGGCGCGCATAAGAGAACGGTGCCACGGTGAAAAGCGAGCTATACGCTCAGACTCCTGGGGAGCAGTACCGTGCTTATAGTCCCAGTAACCAAGGAGAACAGCAACAACCGCCCCGAGAGGAACGACCACAACAGCATAGACAGTAAGCGAAGGAAAAACTGCATGGAGAAACGGGATCCTCTCAATAAGCAGACGGTACGTAATAAGAAGGAAGTTCACAGCAGCAACAGGAACTGCGACAAACTGCCAGCCACGCTTAAAGTACGCGTAGAGACGGGGAAACATGGTCACAGAATGGTGTGGATATAAAAGGTTTAAAACAAAAACTGTTCAGAAAACATGCAACTACTCCAGATCCCTTAGCCAGTCAAACACTGTACGGCGGGGAAGGGTAAGGAATTCTGCACCGTCAGGAGTAACCTTCTGGGGGACACCTTCGGAAAGGTCTATGAACTTCCAGCCGACATTCGAAAAGCGAACCGCAAGGTACGGACGGAACAGGAAATGGCGGGAAAGGCGGGAAAGGAGCTCCACCTCCACGGAGGGATAATAGACCGATTTCTTCGTAGACTTAACCTCAACTACCCACGGCTCTTTGGCATCCGAACCGCGGAGGGGAAGCATAACAAGGTCACCAACGATCGTGTTAAGGGTGCCAGAGCCAGCAAAGCGACCAACCACCCCGTACTGAGACAAGTAGCGGATAAACTCACGCTCGTAGCGGGAAGCCTTTGGCATGGATCAGTCCTCCTGTGCACGGATAGGACCGGTATAGATGCGGACAACAGGCGTCGAATGGGCATCGGGGAAGACCAAATAGCGAGCACCGATCATATCCAGGCCCTCAAGGAGGAAAGGAGTAACCGACTCACCAGGAGCATCGGCATCAAACGTCATGAAGCCAAGGCGGACATCGGAGGGAAACAGGATGTGATAGCGGCCAACGTAGCGATAAGCATCCTTGTCATAGAGGGGACGGGTGGCAACGACAAAACGACCGGAGTGGCGGGAAACCCACTCGCTGGTAAGGTTCTCACGAACAGCCTGAGCCTTGCGGATAAAGGACTCAAGCTCGGAAGGCCGGAAACTAGATGCATAGCAGAAGAAATATTTGCCCTGGACAAAGAGCGCGGGGGAAGGAGTAGGAGCACCGGGCTGGAGGGGCTTGAGCTTAAGCTCGATACCGTAGGGAAGAAGGGTGCGGCGAACTGCACTGACAAAGAACTTGGACTCGTCCGTGTTGTCTACGTAGGCAACGAAGTAGAGAGGAACGCGCGGATCAAACTTTACCTGAACCTTCTGCTTCCGGCGGAACATGGCTACACCTCCTCCTCGGGCTCCTCAGACTCAGACTCCTCCTCCGGGGGAAGGACACCCTTATCCACGAGCTTAACAATGAGCGGGGACTGGCGCATGAATGCTATGAGACGGCGCTTGTCGCGGGGGGAAATGAGCTCGTTCTTCTCAAGCTCACGGAGACCTATGGGGGTAACAACAAAGCCACCGAGCTTCTTATCGTAGAGCATAAGGGGCTTGGCACGGGAAGTAAGCCGGCGGAGAACCGTAGCGGCCTGCTCGGGGGTCTCAAAGTGGGACATGAAGTCCGCCTTGGTAACCGCACGGCCAGCGATGTTGGAAAGGGCCACGGACTTGAGGACGGAAAGGAGATCCACCTCGGAGGGTGCCTTGAGCGGGGGAAGACTCGGAGTAGACGGGGGAGTCATGCGGTTGAGGAGAACATCGACCGCACGGGAAACGTGCTCCGGACCAACCTCCTTAAGCATGCGAACGTAGGAAAGGAGCACCTGAACCCTGCGGATGAACGTGTTCTTCTTGGAACGGTCGGCAGAGGCAATGGTCTCGTCAAAGAGCTTCATGAGGTTATCGGGAGCATAGCCCGCAACCTCCACCTTGAGTCGGATAAGAGCATCGACAAGGGGTTCCAAGTACTCGTCGTCCTCACGGTACATCTCAAGGAGCACAGAGACCTCATCGACCTTGGAGGGAACAGCCGTGGAAATACGCCTGAGGAGAAGATTAACCGCACGACGATGACCAAAGAGCGCCGCATAGAAGTCAAGGTTCTTGTAAATGTGGTAGATCTCAGGAAGAGCATCAAGAACCGGCTTGACCTCAGTACGGCCCATCGCATAGGCCATGATAAGGCGATAGCGGACATTGCGGTAGACATCGTCCGTGGGGGAACGGAAAAGGGAGAGCAGCTCGGGAACACCCATGCCCTCAGCCACTGCTCTCCCCCCAAACAGACTCGAAGTACCTATCGAAGGCACGGACAACAGGCTGGCAGCAGGTGTAGACACCGCGATCGGAGGTGAAGTTCAGGTAGCAACGGCCCGTGGAGAGCTCGTTGGTGCGGACAGCCGGGGAAAACCTGTACTTGATCTTGCACTGGTCAAGGGTGTTCCGGAACTCATGATCATCCTTTAGGAAGACAGAAAGGACTGCACGGACGTTCGCACCTCGATCGGAAAGGGAACACATGGCATTGAGCATGTCGGGGGAAGGACGGGAAACAAGGAAAACATCGAGCTGGTTGGCATCGTAGATGTAGCCAGGACCCACCTCCACGTAGTCCATCTCACACATGGACGCAAGGGAAAACTGGGTGCAGTAAGGAACGGGAACGCCAAAGTCACGGAGGGTGTCCGCCCACGGAGTGCGGGAAAACCAGACGAACGCGTAGATGGAAACAAGGACAAGGACGGGAATGAACAGGGTGTTAGCGCTGATCTGAGCCCTCACTACCCTCCCTCCGCAACATGCTCTCAACGAGCCCAATATACAGATCCAGCATATCACGGTAGTGCCGAAGATACTCAAGAACATGGGGAAGTGTCTCATCGGGAGTTACCGCACCGGAAACGTCTCGAACTGCAGACTGAACACCAGACGCCATGCCATGACAGAGAAGGAACATGGACATGTTCGAACAAAGCTCCCTATTATCGCAGAACGCACACCCAAACTGACTGGGGAAAACACCCGAAAGATACCAGGAAAGAGCTTGGGGAACATAATAGGAAAGAAGTGAAAGAACCTGGTAGCTCCTAAGACTCCCGTCGAAAACAACCCCCGGGTGAGAGAAGGACGCCGTACCCCTGTCACCGATAAGAACAATGAATGCAAGACGGACAGTCCCCTGGGACTCCTCGTACATCCGGGAAACCTTCGCAAGGAGCATGTCCTTGGGGAGCTCGGGAAGCCCAACATCCCTCGGACGAGCAAACAAAAGAACACCCGTCTTGTAAGCCTTCTCAAGGGAAGGATACAGCTCCGGCGGGAACTCCAGCGGCTTCGTTACCCTAGCCATAGATATCATCCCCCCAAGCATATGCTACCAAGACGACGACAGGGAAGAGCCATGCACGGGGGAACCTCAAGCATTCTGATCAACGGTGCTCACCTCCTGAACAGCACCGGGGGAAAGGAAATCCACGTACGCACGGACATTGGTGCACCAGGTGTTTGCCTCCTTCAGAGCATCCACATTGAGCTCAGGGAAAGCACGGACAGCAAGGGAATACTTCGTAGGACAGATCAGGACGGGGTAGGGAACGTTCTCCTCAGTATAGCAGACGCGGACCGAATACGACCAGACTGGAAAGCCCGCGCCGTGGGGAACGACAAAGTATACGTCACACCGGACAGGAAGAGGTACAGAGAGACCGTAATAGTACCCCACAAAGTAGGAAACGACACTAAACAAAATAACAAGTACTGCCGCACCCACAACAAACCAACGAGGTAACAGGTCACTCCTGCTTTCTTCCTCCTTTCTCTCCTCCACCCTTCTCACCTCCAGGCTTCTTCTCGGCTACACCGGGCAGGGACTCACGGACAGCCTTTGCAACGGCGGGCTGGGAAGCAAACTTCTGCACCTCCTGGGAAATCTCCGTGAGCTGCTTGCGGAAGCGTTCGACTGCCTCAATAACAGCCTGCTTGCCAGCCCACTCAGACGCAGTCAGCTCAGCGGAAAGGTCAAGGGCCTTGGCTGCTTCCTGACGAATCTTATCAACGAGCTCAAGCATCTGGGGGATGTTCTTCATGAGCTTATCTATGAGCTCATCCTTGAGCTCGGACTGCTCCTTGTACGTCTCGTAGAGCTGGTGGAAGAACTCGTAGGTCGCGGTCAGATCGGCTATGCGACGGTAGGCATTATTCAGAACCTCGGCAAGCTCGGCAGCGGTCCTCGTGAGGCGGTCATTCTCGTACATGAGCATGTTAATCAGGCGGCGGTCGTACTCAATGACCTGCTGGGAAAGACGCCAAGCCTCGTAGAGCTTCGGACGCTCATAACGGAGATACGCATTGTAGAGGGAGTAGAGCTCTGCAAGAACCTCACGCTGGGAAGGAGACTGCTCAAGCAGGGCATGGATGGGAAGAGGAAGCCAGCGGGAATCGCGCTGGAAAACAACAAGGCGGTCGCTGGAAATAAGCATCTCGGAGCGGGGATCATCGAGGGGAAGGAAATCGTAGCCCTCGTCCTCAAGGAGGGCAAGAAGCGGCTTGTACCGCTTGGGATCTGCCTTCGCCTTGTTGTAGAGGTGACGGAGGTAACGGATGGCGTCCCACTGCTTCTTGAAGGTCTTGGCAGTACCAGGAACTACCTTCAGCTTGCGAACCAGCAGGTTCATGCGGCCATCGGGCCCTGGACGGAAATCTACGAACTTGCCTACCCATTTACCATCCAAGGTGTAGACGTCGGGGACTGCCACCCATCACCCCTCCATCTCGGGAACAGCTTCAATCTCCTTTTCAGGCTCCTCAAAGCCCTTCCTCTTCTTGAAGTACTTTGTGTACACGAAGTACCCAACAACCAACGCAAGTATTAGACCAATAGCATACCAGTTGGGACCCTGAGAACTCTGGTAGGAGGGACGGGTAGGCACTGCGCCGCACATAGAAGCCTTGCGGTCGGCGGGAAGATTGTAGAACCACGCTGGACAGACCTGGTTGGGATCCTGCTTGACCTCCTCCGTGACCGTCTTCGTCACCACAATGGGGGCACTGACAGAGACGGTCTTCTCAAGATCCGCACCGACGCAGGACACCGTATAGTCGCCCGCGCGGGAAAGGGTAACGGAGACCACGTGCGTGTCGGGAACGTCCCTAGTGAAGCAGTTGGAGTCCACGCAGACACGAACCTGGGAACAGTTCGTCACAATGTCAAGGCGGGCCCTGTTAGACTCGTCCATGTAGACCAAGGAAGGCACCGCAAGGTAAAGCTGCTCCTGGGAACTGGAAACCGCAATGGGTGTCCTGGACTTGATTGTAAAGAAAGCCAGACCCTTCTTCTCGCTGTACCCGTTGTAGACAATATGGAACGTGTCGGAAATCTCAAGCTCCTGGCCGATAAATACCATGCCCGCCCAGACAGGCGCTGTACCCTTATAGACTGTAACCTCGGCCGTAACAGTCTCTGCGTCGTCCACCTCAATCTTATACTCGCCAGCCGTCAAGGTGCCACCAACACCCGTAGCACCGTACGCGGTGTACCAGACCTCCTTGAGGGAAACGGACACGTCAAGCTTCGTAGTATCAGCTCTACTCTCGTAGTTCTCGTCAATGTTCGTCGGTTTAAAGTACAGCGTACCGGAGTAGCTACCGGGAAGCAGGATGCACGTGAACTCCGCATCCCACGTTACGTTGTCGTCCTCCGTGTCCATACCGGGCGCACAGTAGACGTGGCCCTCAAGACCATCGGACAGGCGAACATATACCCCGTGAACGTGCGCGGGAACATCGTTGACCCGTATGGTGACAGCCAAGCTGTCGTTGAGCTCATAGGAAACGGAGTCAGAGGACCCGTAGTCAAGAGAAAGCGCAAACGCCGATGCAAGGACCAAAAGGAAACCCAGACCAACCAGCGTCCACCTCATCATATCACCCCAACCTCAGCTTACGCAGGAATATGCCTCCAAGATACCCGCGTCCGCGGGCAAACCGCCTCCAGACCAGCTCAAGGTTCTCCGGAGTTGGCTTCTTGTTAGCCACTGAGAGAAGAATGGCGTCCCTGACGGGACAGAGCACGCTGAGAGGGCAACAGTTAACAAGGCTCCGGGGGTCAACCCTGGGAAGCGTCTGGCACGGTGCATAGTAGTACCAGTCGTCGATGCGTGTAAAGTAGAATGGGTTCCGCTTGTGCCAAGCCCTGACCACGTCGAGGTAATCCTCCAGAGACACACGGTAGGAAAAGGACGAGGTTATATAAAAGGTTTTCGATTATCGGGAAAGAGACTGCTTACCAGACCTGCCCCGCCCGGAGGGAAGCTCACGCGGGAACTCAACGGAAAGATCCCAGATAAGACCGGAAACGTACTCGTAAACCACGTAGCCATCGGTAAACCTGATAGACTTAAAAGCGGGCTTGTAGAGCTTGGCATGAGTGTCAAGGTCATACCTTACCTCGACCAAGCCAAGCCGCTCAAGGCGGGAAAGCATGCGGTAGACAACGCGGAGGGAAAGCCCCGTGAGCTGGGAAAGCTCCTTCGCAGACCTATACTTAGACCAGCCAGACTTGTCCCAGAAACGGAAAAGACGGAGGTATGCACCGGGAGGAACGAGCTCGGGGAGGGACATCGTATGTATAACATTTGGAGTATTTAAAACCAATAACGTAACACACATATGCAAGGGATCGCACCCAGTAGACATCCTAAGCGAGGAAACCCTTTCAGGAAAGCCGCACGGAAAGACTCGTAGGTATACGATACTCTAAAGAGAAGGCATACGCAGTACCACAGAAACCAAGACCGCTACACGGGGAATGCCGCATAGGAATGTATAACACCCCAGAAGAATACTCAACACGAGGCCCGGAAACACTGTTAAAGCTCGCTGAGACAACATCTGAAAAGTCCTCCGAGAGCACAAACTCCAAAGAACTGCCTGTATCACGATAAACATCAACTACAGGTCCCCAACGGATGTAGTATACAAGATCCCCAACACGATAAACAAGGGTACTCCCGTAAGTACAATCAGTAACCACCCGCCGGAAAGTAGCCGGATCCAAATTCTTATCAATGCACCCGAGCACATCTCCCCTTGACAAACAAATAGTATCCCCGGACAGCACCATGCTACCATCGTAGTTGCTATTCACACCAGAAACATTAAACTCACGCACAACAGATAAGTCATCACTACTCAAAGCTACCACACAACTGTTCTCAATCGTATTTACATAAATATAGACAAGCCCATCATCCACAAACCCCCCTCCAAAACCAGAGACAAAAGAAGTACCGCACAAATCCTCATCAAGGAAATCCCTCCTAGCAACAAGGTTACCATACCGATCAAGCTTAATAACAGTCAAACAAATAGGACTACCAGGACCATAGTGCACAAAGTAATACACGTAATCGCTATCGGCCAACACAAGGGGCCCCACAGCACCACTCTCGCCAGGATTGGGAATCAGATAAAGAGGACTCAACGTCCCAGAAGTGGCATCATAAACATATACACCGTCACCCATTGACAAAAACATACTGTTGCCATCCGGGAAGCAGGAAACAAAGTTACTGTAGTTGTACTCAGGGAACTCTATAAGAGCAACACGATCACCTGTAGCGGGATCATAAACAGCAATAACTGGATAATTTGGATTCTCATTACTACCACCAACCATGTACAGATTGCCATCGTCAAGCATGCACGCCGCAAAGAACTCATACACATTCTCCTCAACACGTACCCACTTCACAGACACATCATACTCATGAGCAACACTCATAGCAAAGAACAGAGCAAGCAACGCAGACACAACAACCACTAAGAGTATCCCCCGCATCACTAACAACAAAACAATAACCTAGTTATAAATCAACATCACGCATACCTGTGGAGCACCTCAATAATGTGCTCCTCGATGTTAAGCAGATGGTCACGAACGTACATAGCCTCCTGGAGGATAGCTGACTCAAAGGTAGGCTGGTTCTGCTGCTCACGGGAAAGCTTCCAGTTGTAGTAGTCTATGCGAAAGACAAGGAGCACACGGCGAAGATCACGAGCAAGGTTAAGGAACTGTTCAAGGCTCTCCTTCGAGGAGACCAGCTGTTCGAGGGAAAGGTCGATGGCATCAAGAACTTTAATCAGCTTAAGGAAAACATCCCTCCAAAGCATGCCCTGCTTCGCTTCGAGCACGGGAAGATCGCGGGAAAGAACGGGGCCCTTATCGCCAAGCTCAACGAGCTTCTCATAGACCTCGTAGGCGTGGTACTTACCACCGATGTGTTTTGCTATGCACCAGACAGCATCCTCGGGAACACGGGAATCATAGGAGGCCATGGAAAAAGAAGAAAAAGGGAATATTTAAAGACATCAGTTGTCGGAGTGCTCGTACCAACCGTCTCCCCAGTCCCCGTACATCCAGCTATCGCTGTAGCCACGGGAAACAGGAGTGCAAACGTATGCTAGCATCTAAGCACCCCTACTCTACTCAGAGACGCTTTCGCTCCAGTCGTCAAAGTCGCCGTAGCTCCAATCCCCTGAATAGGTCCAGTCATCGTGCTGGATCCAGCCCTCGCGCAGCCCGGGAGGCAGCCACACGTAGCTCTGCATTATACCACCTCCTAACAGTCTTAATGCGGATCGGAATAATCGCCGTACAGATCATCCCACAGATCACGGTACTCAAGACCAACAGCGGGGAAATACACCGTGTACGCATTCATGCTCTCACCTCCTAATGGTCTCCCCAATAGTCCCAATCTGCCCATCCGTCGCTAGGCAAAGACAAAAGATAAGAAATCACAAAACCACCCCCTTCGGCTGTGTTACGCACTGTCATCTGACCAGTGATCCCAGTCGCCCCAGTTCTCAAACACGGGCACAATGCTATACCCTACCACGCGACCACCTCCTTTAAACTGTTCTATTCCAGTCGTGCCAATCGCCCCAGCAATCATCCACGCCCACTATCTCGTACGCGCGCACCTGACCACCCCCTTAGGTTGTGTACCCCCAGTCGTTGTGATCCTTCCAAAACTCTAGCTTATCCGCAACAGAGGGCTCGTACCCGTAGTACTTCAACCGACCACCTCCACAACGCCCTTATCCAAGTCTATGCTTATCCTCCGCCCATCCCCGATTTCGAGGATGGACGGGTCGTCCACACGGACGACTATGACCCCAAACTCCCTACCCAATATTGCCAGGTGGGAAAGGATCCCGCCCCGCGTCACGATCACTGCCTTAGCACGCTGAAGTGCCAGATACGCCTGGGCGAGATCCAAGAAAGGTGTCACATAGATTTTGCCCTCAGGATATGTCGCTGGAACGCCTTCCTTGAATACCCACGATTCGCCCTCGACCCTTTTCTGACCCCTGCCGGGTGAAACGACCTCAATCGAGTACCTTCGTGCCGTCATAGGCAAGCCACCCCCTAGAAAGCAGGTGGGAATCTGTTATGCCGAACACACGCATGGCCCTACGGACACGGGAAACTGCATTAAACGTCGCAAAGTCCTCCCTGTGTGCGAATGCCTGAGCCTCGTCGTGCACGTAGATCATCGCAAGGTACTTGATCACGACCTCTGGAGGTGCGCCC
>Ga0256842_1002467_pt1 | contig 13235 bp, 9 predicted proteins | sample 4559240metaG_FD_185973 | JGI IMG/M metagenome (GOLD analysis project Ga0256842, IMG submission 185973) | Hydrothermal vent microbial communities from Guaymas Basin, Mexico - 4559-240 | ecosystem: Environmental > Aquatic > Marine > Hydrothermal vents | place: Mexico: Guaymas Basin | collected...
TTTTTTCTTTTTACTTTTCTTTCTTTTCTTTCATAATTAAAAATTTTATTGACAATAATTCATTCCGGTTTTTTATTGCAAATATGCAACAGGAAATTATAAGGAGATTATATGGAAAACTTTTCACTCGTATTTGGAAAAGAACTTACCAAATTAAGAAATTCTTTAGGTAAATCTATAACGCAAATGTCAAAAGAAATGAATATTAATAAGTCTAATTTATCTCGATATGAAAGTGGGAAAACGATTCCTTCCATTAAATTTCTTCATAAAATCATTGAAACGTACTCGCTTGAAATTCGAATGATTCAGGATAATAATAAAAATTTTCTCATAAACTTTCTAAAAGCAAATAATGAGATAGAATTTATTAATGAAATTCCTAAAGAGAATTTTATCGAATTTGATATTGTCGGAGAAATTGCGGCCGGAATGCCAATGGAATCTTCCTATTCAGAACCATCGGGAAAGGTAAAAGTCCCGGTAAATTTTGTAAATGGTATTCCTGAAAATTTTCTAGTTTTCAGAGTGAATGGTAGAAGTATGGAACCTGATGTTAATGATGGTGATATAATTTTTATAAAAAAATCTGATTCTTGGGATAATCTTAACAGTAAAATTGTAGCAATTAGAATAAACGGTGAAATTACTTTGAAGAAATTGCAATTAGATGCAAAGAAAAAATTAATAATCCTCTTTCCAATAAATCCGAATTTTAAGACGATAATTATCAATCCTGAAGAAAATGATGATATTACAATTATCGGTGAATTACGAAGTATAATTAGGCAAAATGCAAAACATTAGAAATAGATATCGAATGAAGTCTGATATTTTGGAAGTTATTAAATTGGATTTTAGCGATTCTCATAAAATTCCGTTTCTAGGCTCGCATATAAATGCCGGATTCCCTTCCCCGGCAAGTGATTATATCGATGATGTTCTCGATTTGAATGAGCTTCTCATTTCTCATCCGACTGCGACATATTTTGTCCGAGTTTCAGGAGATTCAATGATTAACGCCGGTATTTTCGATAAAGATATTTTGATTGTTGATCGCTCCATAACTTCCTATAAAAATAAAATAATTATAGCTATTTTAGATGGAGAATTAACGATTAAACGTTTAAAAATTGAGCAATCTTCTTGGTCTTTGGAGCCGGCAAATAAAAAATATCCGACAATTCCCATTGAAAAGGATTCCGACTTTATTGTTTGGGGTGTTGTTACGAATGTAATTCACAAAGTATGACAGATATATTTGCGTTAGTTGATTGTAATTCTTTTTATGTTTCTTGCGAGAGAATTTTCAGACCTGATTTGAATAAAAAACCGGTTGGAGTTTTATCAAATAATGACGGTTGTATTGTTGCGTTATCAAAAGAATTAAAAAATTTAGGGATAAAACGAGGTACGCCGGCTTTCCGGATTTCTCACTTAATTAAAAAACATCATATTACCTTATTTTCTTCAAATTACACTTTGTATGGTGATATTTCGGCAAGAATTATGAACGTTCTTTCAATGTTTACGCCTGATTTGGAGATTTATTCTATTGATGAAGCATTTCTATCTTTTAAAGGTATGGAACATTTTGATTTGGAAAAATACGCCAAAGAAATTAAAGATATTGTTTGGAAATGGGTTGGCGTGCCGGTTTCTATTGGAATTGGAGAAACTAAAACTTTGGCAAAAATTGCAAATCATATTGCTAAAAAATATGATAAATTTGGAGGAATTTTTAATTTGGTAAATCATCCTCAAAAAAAACTGGTTTTGAGTTATGTTAAAGTTTCGGATATTTGGGGTATTGGCAATAAATATGCCGAAAAGCTAAATCGATTCGGTATTTTAAATGCTTCTCAATTTATAGATTGTGATGAGGATTTTATTGAAAAGGAAATGACTATTGTGGGCTTGAAAACCTTAAAAGAATTGAAAGGAGTTTCTTGCATTGTTCTTGATGACTACGTAAAAAGCAAAAAACAGATTATTTCCTCTAAATCTTTTGGAAAGCCTATTTCTGATTTTGATGATTTAATGCAGGCAATTTCTTCTTATTTGGAAATAGCTCTTGAAAAGTTGAGAAAACAACATTCGGTTGCCGGTCAAATGATGATTTTTTTGACGACAAATCCGTTCAAAAATTCTTCTCAATATGCAAATTATGTTTCAGCATCATTAGAGATTCCGTCAGCTTATTCACCCGGTTTTATTCAAATTGGCAGAAGATTATTAAAATCTATTTACAAAGAAGGTTATCAATATAAAAAAGTTGGGGTAATGATTTCGGATATTCAAAAGGAGGAAGAAGCGGAATTGGATTTTTTTAAAACAGCATACATTGATGATAAACATAAAAATATTATGGATGTTTTTGACAAAATAAATAGGATAAACGGTCGAAATACAATTTTTTATTCATCATCGGGAACAGATAAAAAATGGGCGATGAGACGTGAATTCTTGTCAAAAAGATATACGACAAATTGGAAAGAACTTCCGATTGTGAAAGCGGAATAAGGATGGAATATGTGTGGCGGATTTGCTATATTTTCGAGTATTAATGATATCATAAAGTATTATAATATATTGAATTGTGAGTTTAACTTTAATCCAAATTATAACGCTTCGCCCGGTCAAAATATTCTAAGTATAAAATCAGGGATTTCAAATATTCTTTGCAAAATGAATTGGGGAATAGAAAGCTCAAATAAAAAACGTAAAATCACAAATATTCGCTCGGAAACCGTAGCCAAAAATTTTAATCACCTCATTTCTCAAAAAAGATGTATTATTCCGGCAAATGGCTTTTATGAATGGAAAAATCGCAAACCGTATTATATCAAATCAAAAAAAAATGAGTTCCTGAATTTGGGAGGAGTTTTTACTGAATGGAATGATGGAACAGGAAAAATATTTTATAAAACAGCGATTTTGACAACTTGCTCCCAAAAAAGGCTTTATGAAATTCATAATAGAAAACCTGTTGTTATTAATTATAATGATATAAATTTGTGGCTGGATTCCCAAAAAAATATCAATCCAAATACGTTGGTTGATAAATTTCCTGAAGAAAATCTTGAGTTTTATAGAGTTTCCGCTCAAGTAAATAAATATTGGAATAACTTTCCCGGTCTGAATGAAAAATTAACAGATATATATGAAACTCCGGATTTATTTTGATGAAAGAAATTGTTTATGATAAAACCAGGAAAATAATTCATATTGATATGGATGCTTTTTTTGCCGCTGTCGAACAACGAGATTTTCCTGAATTACGCGGGAAACCGGTTGTTATCGGTGGTAAACCAAATAGTCGAGGTGTGGTTTCAACTTGTTCTTATGAAGCAAGAAAATATGGAATTCATTCAGCTATGCCGAGTGCTTTTGCCTATCGTTTATGTCCTTCCGCTATCTTTGTGAGACCACGTTTTGAAGCTTATAAGCAAGCATCTGAAGAAGTGATGAAAATATTTTATGAATATACTGATAAAGTGGAACAGGTCTCTATTGATGAGGCTTATTTGGATGTTACTGAAAATAAATTCAATATGAAAAGCGCCTCAATTATCGCTGAAGAAATTAGAAAAAAAATCAAAGAAAGAACGGGTTTAACCGCTTCAGCAGGAGTTTCCTACAATAAATTTCTCGCTAAAATAGGTTCGGAAATGAATAAACCGGACGGTTTGACAATTATTAGACCGCGTGATGCCAAAGATGTTTTGGAGAATTTACCGATAAGAAAATTTCATGGAATCGGAAAAAAGACGGAAGAAAAAATGAAAGCTATAAATGTATTTTTCGGGCGAGATTTGAAAAAAATATCAATGAATGAGATGATTGAAAGATTTGGGAAAGTTGGCTATTTTTATTATAATATTGTGCGTGGTAAAGATGAAAGAATAGTTGGTAAATCAGGGAAAAGACATTCAATTGCGAGTGAATCCACTTTTGCCGAAGATATTGACGATGTAGATTATATGTTAAGATATTTAAGAAGAATAGCCACCAAATTAGGTGATAATATTCAAAAAAGGAAATTGATTGCAAAAACTGTCTCAATCAAAATAAAATATGGGGATTTTAAACAAATTACAAGAAGTTATACTTCACCTTTTCCAATAAATAGTGAAAAAGATATTTATGATATTTCAAAAAAATTATTAATAAATTCCTTGGAAAAAGATCGGAAAATTAGATTATTGGGAATTAGTATTTCAAACATTATCAACAAAGAAAAGGAGGTTTATCAATTGATTTTGCCATTTTATGAAGAATGGAATCCTTATAAAAATATGTTGGAAGAAACATATTTTATTGACAATTAAATTAGGATATGAAAAATTTGCACAAATTTAGGAGGATTTATGAAAAAATTAATTTTATTCCTTGTGTCGGCGATGTTGTTATTAATAGCCGGTTGTTCAGACAAAGCAACTTTAAACATTTATAATGATACGGTTGTTACGATTTCTTTGTCAGCAAATGGAGATCATTTCCAATTGGATAACGATGAATATTACACAAATTCATGGGATTTAGACCAATCAATTTTTGGAAATGATTCTAAAAATGTGAATATTGTAATTGATTCTCAACTCTATCTTTTTGGGACATCTCACAAAATAAAATTGTCGCCCGGTGATAATAAAGAATATCACATTAATTATGATGCCGGAGCAATTAATTTGACAAACGATACCGACGTTGCAATAATCGGTGTTTATCTCTCTCCTGTTAATGATGATTATTGGGGAGATAACGATTTGGATGGTGAAATTGATTCTTATGAAGACGTTACCTGGAATGCTTCACCGGGACATTGGGATATTCGAATTGAATTTGCAGATGGAGACAATTTAACCGAATGGGATCAAACAATTGCTATCGGTCAGACTTTATCTTTAGAAGCAACAACCGGTAAAAAAGGTAAAAATACTTCAGACCAAAAAGCTGAAAAATCTAAAAAATTCCAATCAGATACGACAAAAGATATTGTGGAATTATTAAAATAACTCACTTTTATTCGGATTGAAAAGACGCGATTTATTGCGTCTTTTTTTTGTTTTATTTTTTCCATTTGACAAGATGAAATTCAAAAAATAAAATTGGAAAAAATAAAAAAGAGGTTAAGGTGAGTAATAAAATCGTTTTTGGGTCAATTGTTAGAAATCTTGTTAATACTGAACCATATCTTAGTTTCATTAAGAATGCCGAAAAATTTGGACATAAAATTTCTGCTTTAATAATCGGCTATAACGTATTTGCCGATGAATTGATTTTAGAAGAATTAAATCGATACTGTAAAACTCTTGCCTTTAAAATGGGAGATATTGATTCATTTTTAAGAAGTTTTCCAAATTGTTCATTATCAAAAAATGAATTATCTGTATTGATTGGCGAACAAAAATATAATTTATATGAGAAATTATCATACGGAACGATGCGAAACAATGTTGTACTGGCTGCCTTAACTTTTGGTGCGGATTTTTTATTATTTTTCGATGATGATGTTTCACCGAAAGTTTTAATGTGTTCTGATAAAAACACTTTTGAATTTCAAGAAATAGATTTTGTGGGAAGTCATGTTTCAAAGATAAAAGATAATGATGAAATTGTAGCTACAACCAGTGATTATACAGGATTTTATATTATACCGCATATAGATTTTCCTAATCTTGAAGATTTACTATTTGGACTTCAAAAGGAGAATGTTTTTTCTTTTATATCTTCCGAAGAAAATAAAAAACCAATTTGTGCTCAAAATATTAGCCGTAATATACGTCTTACAACAAAAATTTTAGGTGGAAATTTATGTCTTGATTTAAGAGAATTAGAATTTTTACCGCCTTTCTTTTCCTCAATATTAGTAATGGGGGGGAATTGCTATCTTGGTCGAGGAGAAGATACTTTGTTTGCTCCGATTGTTAAAAAATTTAAGAAAAAATGTTTAGATATTGATTTGCCGATTTTTCATAATTGTTATGGTGATTTTCCAAATAAGCCGGATTTTCATCATCAAAAAAATTTAGATAGATTTTATTTAGCATGTCTTGGTTGGACGATTCGAAATCCTTTTATGAATTGGATTAGGAAGAATTTTCAACCCGAATTTGATTTAGTAGATGATTCGGAACGATATAAAAAATTAGTTGCCGGAAGCGAAGCTATTTCTGAATATTTAAACGATTACCGATTTATGCACCTTCCGGTTTCTTCAATAATGTCTCAAAAACAATTAAGACATTCTATAGCCAGATTTAATACCTTGATTAATAATTGGAAAAAAGTTCAAAAAGTTTTTAGCAGGAGTTAATTATGACAAAAAAAACATGTGTGGTTGTCCCGACATATTGGTCTAGAAAAAATGGTGAATGGAGAGAAGGTGATGATGTTTATGATCATCCAACCCCGATTAACGAAAATGGTACTTTAGGAAGATTTCTGGAATCAATAAAGATTCTTAAAGATTTAGATTTTTTTCTGGTTATTATCGGAATTTCAACCTCAGATGAAATAGAATTGCAAGTTAATGAAAAAATTATCCATATTGTTGAAAGAGCAAAGTTGCCGGTTGATACAATTGTTGTCTCCGGAAATCATATCACAGAAGTAAAAGAAAAATTAAAAACTCATAAAATGGATAAATACTTAGAAGTTTTACATCCGCATGGTTATTCTAATGTGCGAAATTTATGCTTGTATATTCCCTTTATTTTGGATGCGGAAGTTTCCGTTTTTATAGATGATGATGAAGTTTTTGAAGATCCTGATTTTATGTACAAAGTTAAAGAATTTATCGGTCGAAGGTTTTACGGAAATACAATTGACGGAGTTGCCGGTTACTATTTAAATGAAGATAATGAATATTATGATAAAGTTGATATTGAACCTTGGATGACTTATTGGAATAGATTTGGTCAAAAAAGGGAAGCTTTTGATAAAATAATCGGGAGTGAACCGCGTTTGAAAAAAACACCTTTTGCTTTTGGGGGTGCAATGGTTATCAATAGAAATTTGGCGAAAATTGTTCCATTTGATCCGAAAGTTACACGTGGTGAAGATACTGATTACGTGATAAATGCCAGAATGTTCGGTTATAATTTTTATTTGGATAATAAACTGGCGATAAAACATCTGCCACCAAAGAAAAAACATCCGATTTGGAAAAGATTTAGAGAAGATATTTATCGATTTTTATACAATCAGGCAAAATTTAAAACTCAAGTTGCCAAAACAAATTTACTTATTGTAAATCCTGAGGATTTTGATCCGTACCCCGGTGAATTTTTTAAAGACGATTTACAAGATAAAATTTTCAAAACAAATATAATTCTTGCTCTTAATTATCTTTCAGACAATAAAGTAGAAGAATGCCGTCAAACCATAAAAAATATTTATCTGGCAAAGTATGATGCAATCCCTAAAGAAAATGTCTTTGACGACTATTTAAAATTTCAAGAATTGTGGAGAAAATTTATGGAAAGATCAGAATCTTTGAAAACTGAAATTGCCGATATTCTCCTTAAAAATGTTGTTTTGAAAACAAATTATGATGGAAATGTTGATTTTGGTGAAGATAAAAAAATAGTAAATAATATAGATATTTTTAAGAATCTTGAAAATGCGGAAATTAGAAGATTCTTTAAAATGGGAAATAAGATTGTTTTGAATTCCGGAGAATACTTGTTTAAACAAGGTGAAATAGACAATTCAATTTACATTGTTTTGGATGGCAAATTGCTCATAACTAAAATTAATGGTAATCAAGGTGAAATAAACGTGGGAGAATTAAATATAGGAAATAGTATAAATGAGACTTCCTTATTTTTTCAACACCCTCATACTGTTTCTTTGAAAGCTTCCGAGCAATCGGTAGTTTTGCAATTAAAAAGAGTAGATTTAATGAGAATTATTAATGAAAATTGTGCGTTATCAAATAAATTGCTCTGGTTAATGGCAAAATCTTTGAGCAATAAACTTAGTAAAACTACGGAAGATTATTCTGAAAGTGAAGAAAGGTCGTCAGATGTTTCCTCAAGATTTTGATAAATAATGAGCTATGTATTTCTTTTTATTACGATATTTTTTTTCTCAACTCTTGAAGTAACGGGAAAATTTATCAGCGGTGGAATTTCACCTTTTGCGATAACAATCTATCGTTTTTTATTGGGAGGATTATTAATCCTTCCTTTTGCTATTTCAGAGATAAAAAAAAACAAAACCAAATTTCGTTTTACAGATTTTATGAAATTGTCTTATCCGGGGATTGTTAATGTTACGATATCAATGATGTTGCTTCAATTAGCAATCTATTATGGGAAAGCATCATTGACAGCGATAATTGTTAGTTCAAATCCAATATTTGTAGCGATTTTTGCGAGAATTATTCTCAAAGAAAAGATGAATATTTCTAGAATTTTCGGAATTGTCGCAGGTTTGATTGGGGTTGTTCTGATTATTAGTGCTGAATCAGATGTCCAAACAATTTCTCGAAATCCAAATTTAGGGATAATTTTTGCCTGTTTAGCCTCAATAATATTTGCTTTTTATACCGTAATTTCGAAAAAGTACGTAAAAAAATATGGCAATCTGACGACAAACACAATCGCTTTTTTTATGGGTAGTATTGTATTAGCTATTATCTCGGTAATTTTTGGAATGAAATTGACTTTTGAACCATCTTTAAAAAATTTACTGGCAATAGGATATCTGGGAATTTTCGTCTCAGGTATTGCCTATATTTTGTTTTTTGAAGGATTAAAGAAAGTTCCAACTGCGGTCGGTTCAATGTTTTTCTTTTTGAAGCCGGTAATTGCTTCAATTTTAGCGTATTTAATTTTTCGAGAAAGGATTAATGGAATCCAGATTTTTGGGATTCTTGTAATTATAGCAGGGATTAATATTGAAAATATAAAGAATTTTATAAAGAAAAAAGATACCATTTTGGATTAATTTTTAAACAAAATAAATGGCAATTCTTATTAGGATATTTCAGTATTAGAATAAAAGTTTTCTCAATCTAAAATTGCAACTTATTATGGAAATCATAGTGTTGCAAAGCTTAAAGAGATTTAATTAATTCTATTATGAATTTTTACTATTAATCATTTTTAATTTTTTCATAAAATGATATATAAAGAAATCTAAAATTACTAATCTAAAATGCAAAAGAAAGTGAATACGATTCACTACGATAATATTAATAAGTTGACATTAAAGGGGTTATCATTATCTTTTCAAAAATATCAAGGAGGAAAGATATGAAAAAAGTTATATTGTTAGTATTTATAATGATTTTGTTACAATCATTATTTTCTTATGACGTACAAATCGGTTCAGGGACAAATCATTACGTAAATTCAAATGATTATTTTCCAATATGTGTTAGTGCAGATTATAGTTATTCACAATCAATTTATATGGCTGGAGATTTTTGGAATTCTCCTACATCACAAGAAAAAATTTATAGAATTGCGTTTAATTACGGTGTCTTTCGAAACATGACAAATTCCGATGATTGGGATATTTATCTTGGAACAACTTCGAACAGCACATTCACTGATTGGAAACCGATAAACGAAATGACGCAAGTTTTTTCCGGAGATACCGACCTATCGCTGCTGGAAGCAAATTCAGAAGGTTGGTTTGAAATAACTCTCGATACACCTTTTCATTATGATCCTACAACTGATGGAAATCTTGTAATTGGTGTAATTGACAATACGCCGGGATTTAATCAAAATGATGATTATTATTCAGATTTTTACTCAAGTTCTCAAGGGACAGCTAAAAGTATTTATGGTTATTCATCTAATCTAATAGATCCAAACAATCCACCAAACCATTCTTTGGCTGAATATTGTCCAAATATCAAATTTTATTTTTCTGATGTAAGTGCTCATCCTTTTAAATTTGATAAAAGCGAGTATATTTTCGATTCTACGTTTGAAGGTTTGACAGAATCTAAGACAATTACTATAAAAAACCTTTCAAATAATGCACAAACTTTGAATGATATTAATATCCAAAATACAACCGAAAGTGGTACCGAAGATTTTTCTTTAAGTGGTTTGCCGGCTTTTCCATTATCGTTACCAAGTATGGGAAGTATAACTTTTCAAATGAATATGACTATTATTTCCACCGGAGATTTAACTGCTCAAATTAATTTATCATCCCAATTCGAATCATATTCCGTGAATGTTTCAGGTATTGGAATACCAACCCAAAATGTTCCTTTTCAAGACGATATGGAAAACGGATTTTCAAATTGGAAAATTTCTAATGACAGATGTGTTCAAGCCGGTACCGATAATCCTCATGCAGGCTCAAATTCTGCGGAATATTATCGACCTTATGCTGCCGGATATGTTGAGTCAGGTTTAACAATTCAATTTAATGCGGTAGCTCATCCAATGGTAAATTTTTGGTATAATATAGGAAATAACAGCAATCTTAATAACCTATTTTTAGATGTTAAATTACCAGGATCGGATACTTGGCAAAATCATGTCTGGTCAATGAGTGGTTCCGGTAATACCTGGAATTATGCCTCAGTTGATTTGGATGGATACGGTCTTGAAACCGGAATATTCCAATTAAGATTTAGAGGACTTAGATATAACGGTGCACAATATCCTATTTTATTAGATGATATTAATGTTTATAATTTCAACGGTCCTCCTGATCCTACTACTTGTCAAACTCCAACCGATACAGAAACTGGTGTTTATGAAAACAGATCTTTATGGTGGAATGAAAATCAACATCATACGGAAGGTTATAAACTCTATTTTGGAACAGACAATCCACCAACTAATATTGAAAACGGAACCGATATGTTTGATTTAACATCATACAATCCAGTTCCTCGATTAGATTATTCTACTCAATATTTTTGGAAAGTTGTTCCTTATAATTCCTATGGAGGAGATGCAGTTAATTGTCCTGTTTGGTCATTTACGGTTCGTGATGACCCGACAATTACTACTTTTCCGTGGACTGAAGAGTTTACTGATTGGGAACCTCAAGATTGGGATATGATAAATGGTGAAACGACATGGTCACAATTTAATTATACAAACTATACTCCTGAAATTCATTGTGCACAAGAAAATGGTTGGGGATTTGTTCAATCCTTTATCGACACTCCACCTTTAAATATAACGTTAATGGCAAATCCTAAATTAAGTTTTGATTGGTCTCATCAATATAATGCAAATTATGATGATGCCTTTATCACTGTTTCCGTTTCATTTGATAAAGGTTTTACTTGGCATGAACTTCTTACAATTACCGGAACTGATTTTAACACGCCAAATGCGTATTATAATGCTCCATCATATACGTATTCTCATGCTGAAAACATTGACCTAAGTAATTACATGTCCAGTGATTTGAGAATTAGGTTTGAAGCAAAAAGTAATAGTGGTCCATATATTTTCCTTGATAATGTTAAGGTTGAAAATGTTGAATTACCTCCACACCTCGCAGTTTCTTCAAACACTCTTGATTATGGAATGGTGGAAACGAACTTTGCCTCTTCTCAAAATCTTATTTTGACAAATACCGGTAGCGGAACGGTTACTATTGCTGAAGGTGATTTATTATTTACGGACGATGACAACAGTGAATATTCTTATGAAACTCCGACCTATCCAATTGTTTTAAGTGAAAATGAATCTGTAGCGCTACCGGTTATATTTTCACCAATTTCAGATGGTACGAAGACCGCTAATTTGCATGTTCTTTCGGATGTTAATTCGGAAATAGTTGCTTTGACCGGATTAGCATATACAACTATAAATGGTTATGTTCAAATAGGTACGCAGAATCAAGTAAATCAACATCTTCCTGAAGAACCATATTACAGATATAGCTATACTCAAACACTTTATAAACAATCCGATATAAATCAAAGCAATAAATACATTACTTCAATTTCCTATTATTATTCAGGAGTTTCTCATTTAGATGATGATATTGAAGTTTATATGGCTCATACAGATCAAAATTCTCTTTCGGATTGGCTTCCTATTAGTAATTTTACTCAAGTTTATGACGGCAATATGGATGTTTTACCAGGTAGTCATTGGACTGAAATCCAATTAGATACACCTTTTGAATATAACAATATCGACAATTTGGTTATCGCTTTTCATGAAAAAAAATATGGTGGTTATACTGCGGAAGATGATTTTTATTGCACGCATTTAGATCAAACAATTGTAAGTATTTTTAATTATAGTGATGCTGAAAATCCGGATGTAAATAATCCTCCTACAGGTTATACTTCGGTTTATTTCCCAAATATTAGATTAAAATTAGAAGATCTTCCTCCTGAAGTTACGCTAACTCCGGATTCTTACAACTTTAGTAATGTCCCTGTTGGCTTAAATGTTTCAACTCAATTTACTGTCTCAAATGTTGGTGGAGGTGTGGTAACAATAAATGAAGATGATTTATTTATTGACGGGAATAACGCATCTCAATTTACGATAGGAAATATCTCTTATCCGATAAATCTCGGAGCGGGAGAGAGTTATTCATTTGATGTGAATTTTACTGCCAATGCCATAACATTTTTTACTGCCAATCTAAACCTTATTGTTAATTCTGCCAAGACAAAAAAGACGGAGATAAAAACTTCGACATTATATGCAACCGGAACCGCTTATGTCGGGGATACAACAATTAATCCGATAGATGTAACTTTTAATAACAATCATTTTACAAATTCGTTGGACAATTCTTTATTTTATGATGCTTATGATTTACCCGGTAATGATGATCATGATGTTGTTTACAAGATAGTTTTATCTGAAACAAAATATCTTGATGCTTCAACAGAAGGAAGCGGTTTTGATACGAAATTAGCAATTTATAAAGATTCAACCGGTGTTGCGAATTGGGTTCCAAAATCAGATAATTATCTTTATTATAATGATGATTATTTAACTTCAACTTATTCTAAATTAGAAAATATTGTTCTTTATCCCGGTACATATTTTATTATTGTCGATGGAAATAATGCTAATGGTTCGGTTGTTCTAAATTTGGATACAAGTGTTCAGCAGGAAGATAATTGGGGTAATTTTGATTTTCCGGTAGTTGTAGAATTACCTGATATTGAGCACGGTGGTGGCATAATTCATTTGGGAGGAGCTATTGATCCGTTGGGTGATGTAGGTATTGTTGTGCAACTTTTTGGTTCAGGATTACCTTATCAT
>Ga0256842_1002468_pt1 | contig 13231 bp, 10 predicted proteins | sample 4559240metaG_FD_185973 | JGI IMG/M metagenome (GOLD analysis project Ga0256842, IMG submission 185973) | Hydrothermal vent microbial communities from Guaymas Basin, Mexico - 4559-240 | ecosystem: Environmental > Aquatic > Marine > Hydrothermal vents | place: Mexico: Guaymas Basin | collected...
AAAATATAATAGAAGAAACAAGCGGAAACGAATTAAGAATTATGCAGTCAAACGGCGGAAGTATCTCTGCAACAACGGCAATGGAAGAGTCAGTTAGAACAATACTTTCAGGGCCGGCAGGCGGAGCGGTAGGAGCTTATGAAATAGGCAAAATGGCAGGTTATTCGAAGCTGATAACATTTGATATGGGCGGAACATCTACCGATGTTGCGCTGATTGATGATAAATTACCTTTAACATTTGAATCAAAAATCGCTGATTTTCCGGTCAAAGTGCCAATGATTGATATACATACAGTAGGAGCAGGCGGCGGTTCGATTGCATATCTTGACGCTGGTGGTTCATTGAAGGTAGGACCAGAAAGCGCTGGTGCCGACCCAGGTCCTATATGTTACGGGAAGGGCGAAAGAATAACCGTTACCGACGCCAATCTATATTTGGGAAGGATAGTGCCGGAATATTTCTTGGGCGGAAATATGAAGATAGACAAGGGAAGGCTAAACGAATATTTTAAGATAATGTCAAAAGAAATTGGTTTAAGCGAAATAGAATTGGCAGAAGGTGTTCTTGATGTCGCAAACGCTTCAATGGAAAAAGCTATAAGGGTTATATCGGTTGAGAAGGGTTTTGACCCAAGAGAATTTGTTTTATTTTCTTTTGGCGGAGCGGGAGGAATGCATGCAGCATTCTTGGCTTATCTTTTGCATATACCTAAGGTGTTTATTCCGAAAAATCCGGGAATACTGTCGGCAATCGGAATGCTTATGGCTGATATAATAAAGGACTATTCGCTCACGGTAATGTTAAAAAATGAAGAAACGGATTTTGATAATATAAACAAACTGTTTGAATCATTGGATGCAAAGGGTGTTGATGATTTAAAAAAGGAAGGCGTAAAGGATGATGATATAATTCTTGAACACTACCTTGATATGAGATATCTTGGACAATCCTATGAGATTATGGTTCCATTCGATGAAGATTATACGAAAAATTTCCATCTTTTACACGAAAAGAATTACGGTTATTCAGACAAGAACAAAAAGATAGAGATTGTCAATATACGTTTAAGAGCAAGAGGAATTCCGCAAAAACCGTCATTTGAAACAATGGAATATGGTGGCGAACTTGTTAATTCTTCAGCAATCTTGGGTATAAAGGATGTTGTATTTGATTCGGCATTTTACAAAACAAAGATAGTTGATAGAGATAAATTGCAATACGGAAATATAATAGAAGGACCTGCGATAATAGTAGAATATTCATCCACAATATCCATACCGCCAAGCAGTAGAGCAAAGATAGATAAATTCGGTAATATAATAATAGATATCCAAGGAGATGCATAATGAATGTAAATCCTATTATGCTTGAAGTGTTTAAAAATAAATTATCTTCTGTTTCCGAAGAGATGGGCGTGTCTTTAAATAGAACTGCTTTTTCGCCTAACATAAAAGAAAGGCGAGATTTTTCGTGTGCTATTTTTGATAATGCGGGAGATATGATAGCGCAAGCCGCTCACATTCCCGTGCATTTAGGCTCAATGCCGCTTTCGGTTAAAGAGGCTATTAAGGATTACGACTTTGAAAAGGGTGATATGGTTGTTTTAAATGACCCGTTTAAAGGCGGAACGCATCTGCCGGATATAACAATTGTTGCGCCTGTATTTGTTGATGGTATAGAAAAACCTGTGTTTTTTGTTGCAAATAGGGCTCACCATTCCGATGTTGGTGGAATGAGCTCAGGCTCAATGCCGCTTTCTACAAGTATTTTTCAGGAAGGTATCATAATACCGCCATTAAAGCTTGTAAGAAAAGGAAAGCTTGATAAACAGTTAATGTCATTTTTCTTAAATAATGTAAGAACACCTTATGAGCGTGAAGGTGATTTTTTGGCTCAAATTATGGCAAACATAACAGGCGTTAAAAGGATGGAAGAATTAATAGAAAAATACTCGCTTGAAACGGTGGAGTTTTACTCAAAAAGCTTAATGGATTATTCGGAAAATATTATTAGAAAAACAATATACGATATACCCGACGGAGAATACTCTTTTGAAGATTTTATGGATGACGATGGTATAGAGACAAAGGATATAAAGATAGGTGTCAAAATAACTATCAAAAACGATGAAGCTATATTGGATTTTTCAGAAACCGATTCACAGGTTTTGGGAAGTGTAAATGCCGTATATGCAATAACGTTATCCGCTGTTTTATATGTATTTAGGTCTTTGGTTAGAGAAGATATACCGACAAATATGGGTTGTCTAAGACCTATTGAGTTGATAACAAAAAAAGGCTCTTTGGTTGATGCAAAATTTCCGGCAGCTGTCGTCGGTGGCAATGTGGAAACGTCTCAAAGAATTGTTGATGTTATCTTGGGTGCGTTGTCAAAAGCTATGAAGGATAGAATTCCCGCAGCAAGTCAAGGGACTATGAACAATGTAGCAATAGGCGGTATAGACGAGCGTACAAACGAGCCGTTTACCTATTACGAAACACTTGCGGGTGGTATGGGAGCATCATTTGATGCACATGGAGAAAGTGCGCTACATTCGCATATGACAAATACACTAAACACACCGATAGAAGCATTGGAATATAGCTATCCTTTTATGGTAAAAGAGTATTCAATAAGAAAAAAATCTGGTGGTATAGGTAAGTTCTGTGGTGGAGATGGGCTTGTTAGGGAAATAGAGCTTTTATCTGATGCTGAGATTACCGTCCTATCAGAAAGAAGAAGACGTTCTCCTTACGGTTTGTATGGTGCTTGTGGCGGAAAAAAAGGCAAAAATATATTAATAAAAGATGGGAAGATGGTTGAAATGCCGCCCAAGTTTAATGCTAAAGTGAAAAAAGGAGATATATTAAGAATAGAAACACCCGGAGGAGGCGGGTATGGAAAATAAAACTTTTGTAAGGAGGGATATAGTATGAAAAGATTGCTTGGGATTATTATTGTAGCGTTTTTCTTAATAACGGTTAGTGCCAACGCCAAAATAATCAAGATGAACCTAAACGCAATTTATGGACCAACAAGCATACACACAAAGGGAGCAATGAAGTTTGCAGAACTTGTAAAAAAATACACAAAGGGAAGCGTGGTTATTAGTGTCTACCCGGGTGGAAGTTTGGGTTTTAAGGGTCCGGAACTCTTAAGAGTTGTAAAAGACGCCCAAGTGCCTATGTCGGATATACTGATGGGCGTTGTTGCAGGAAGTGAGCATGTATTCGGCATAAGCTCTCTGCCAAGGTTAGTAAAATCTTTTAACGAAGCAAGGGCTTTATATCAAGAGTGTAAACCGCTTTATGAAAAAGCCGCTCTAAAGTGGAATCAGAAATTTTTATACGCAGCTCCTTGGCCGCCAAGCGGACTTGTTACAAAAAACGCCATAAAAACGACAAAAGACCTGCACGGCTTAAAGATTAGAACATACGATAAAAACGGAGCCAACTTTTTAAGAACGCTTGGAGCAAATGCTGTATCTATGCCGTGGGGAGATGTTTATTCAGCATTAAGAACCAATATGATTCAAGGCGTTTTAACTTCGGCTGAATCTACAAAAAACGGCAAATTCTGGGAAGTTTTGAAGTATTTTACCGACATTCACTATGCATATCCGCTAAATATGGTAACAATAAATCTTGATTATTGGAAATCCCTATCAAAAGAACAACAGCAAGCAATGTTAAAAGCGGCTAAAGAGACAGAAGATGCACAGTGGAAATATTCCGAAGAGATAACTAAAAAGAATGCAAAAATATTAACAGACCATAAAATGATTTTTGTCGCAAATCCATCCAAAGAGCTAAATACAGATATGGATAAAGCCGCAAGACAAATTATCGAAAGATTTTTAGGCAAAGCGTCCAAACAGGAAAAAGACATCGTAGGAAAATACATAAGATAATAATGTTGCAAAAAATCACACATTTTATAGATAGGCTGTCTGATATGGGAGCCTATCTATCATTTTTTCTGCTTATCGTTATTATAGCACTTATAGTAACAAATATAATTTTAATGAGTTTTTTTAATAGCTCTATTATGATAACGGATGAATATAGCGCATATATGTTTGCCGCTTTTGTTATGTTTAGCTTGTCTTTTACCCTAAAAGAGAACGGACATATTAAAATAACTGTTATTTCTTCAAAATTGCCAAAAAAGCTTCAAAAATATCTACGTTTGCTGACTATATTAATTGCTATGGCGATGAGTCTTTTTTTCTTCTATCATTCGGTTTTTATGGTGTATCAGGCATACTTATATCAAATGAGAGCGGATACGGTAGCACAAACGCTTATCTATATACCACAACTCTCTATGCCTATAGGATTTTTTATGCTTTTTGTTCAGCTTTTCGGTGAGTTGCTGAAGGAGTTTCAATGATTTCAGACCCTTTAATTTTATTTGTGGCAATGGTGATAGCGCTCTTTGTTTTTCTGCTTTCTGGATTGTGGATAGGATTTTCTCTTTTTGCAACAGGCATTGTAACGATGCTTTTATATAATTTTTCTCTTCCACCGACAATATCCATCTGGTCTAAAATCGGCGGACTAATTGCAAATTCATCTTGGAATAGTTTGGATTCGTGGTCGCTTGTGGCGTTACCGCTTTTTATCTTTATGGGAGAAATTCTTTATCATACCGACATATCAAACAAATTGTTTAACGGGCTTTTGCCTTGGTTTTCAAGAATTCCCGGTAAACTTTTACATATAAACGTTGTTGCTTGTTCTTTGTTTGCCGCCGTTTCAGGCTCAAGTGCGGCAACAACCGCAACAGTAGGAAAAATCACATTGAGCGAACTTCAAAAAAGGGGATACTCAAAAAGTTTATCGGTAGGTTCTCTTGCTGGTGCAGGAACGCTTGGTTTTTTGATACCGCCGAGTTTAATTATGATTATATATGGCGTTATGTCAAATGTATCAATAGGAAAGTTGTTTATAGCAGGGATTATACCGGGATTGATGTTGGGATTTTTATATTCATTTTACATAGCAATATCGGCTATACTCAACCCGAGCATAACGCCAAAAACACAAGAATCATACTCCATAAAAGACAAAATAAAGTCGATAGCCAATTTACTGCCCGTTGTACTGCTTGTGTTGTTTGTTTTGGGCAGCATCTATTTGGGTTTTGCAACACCAACAGAAGCCGCCGCTTTGGGTGTGTTGGGTGCGTTGATTATAGCGGCTATGTTTAAAAATCTCACATGGAAGAACTTTTCCATATCGCTCATAAGCGCCATAAAAACTACGACAATGATAGCCTTTATTATGATGGGTGCTGCATTTTTATCTCAGGTTGCAGGCTTTAGCGGAATAAGTAGGGCGTTGAGTTTGTATGTTGCGCATTCCCACCTATCGCCGTATGCTTTGCTGTTTATCGTAGGTTTTATGTATCTAATGCTCGGCGCAATACTTGACGGAGTGTCGATGGTAGTTATGACGACACCTATTATATTACCAATTATGCAACAGGCAGGGTTTGAAGCGCTGTGGTTTGGGATATTTCTCGTTATTATGGTAGAGCTTGCTCAAATTACACCGCCTGTGGGTTTTAGTCTTTTTGTCATAGAAGGTATATCGAATGAAAGGGTAGGTGATATTATAAAATACAGTTTCCCGTTTTTTGCGATAATGCTGTTTGTTGTTGTTATTTTAGCTCTATTTCCGCAGATTGTATACTATCTGCCAAGCCATATGATAAAGTAATAACTTAGAATTCCATATTCAGGTAAAAATCTTTTGTGATTTTTTTAAAATACTCCACGGCTTTTTCTCTTTCTCGTTTAGGATAGCGATACATACCGTTTTCGTATGATAGACCTTTTAAGATGTGTGGAGATTTCTTTAACATATTGAAATAGTCATTTTTGTCAAAACGCAAAAAACCAATTTCAACAGAGTGCAGGTTTTTAATTGAAGATAGAATGTTGTTAAATATAGAGTAATCTTTTAAAAATTCTAAAAATACGGGATCTATACGTATGCCTATCAGAAAACCTTTTTCGTCTAATACTTTTATGCTCTTTAATCGTCTGTTTAGAGAAGGTGTTAGGTGTTCATGTTTGTCAATAACACTTTCAGGGTTTAATGAAAATGCAAAAATCACGTTATTTACAGGCTTTATATCAGATATGGCGGTGATGTCATCAGACTTTGTTCTTAGTTCAAGGTAGATATTTTTATCTTTGTAGTTTGCAAAAAACTCGATAAGTTTTTTATTGAAATCCGAAAATTTTGATAAAGCCAAAGAGTCAGAGAACGTTCCGGCAAAAAAATATAACGGTCTTTTATTATCATTTTTTATGGTGGCGTCTATGGCTTTAAAATAGTCTTCATAGTTTAAAAAAATAACGGGATTGAAGCTTTTGAAATAACCTTTTAAAAAACAGTAGTCGCAATCATAGATGCAGTTGTATGCGTTTAAAATAGAGTAGCCTTGCGCTAGTTCGGGTGTGTAATTGGTGGGCGTTTTTCTTAAAAATTCACCCTTTTTATTTGCGTATATGATAGATTTTTTGTCGCATAAATTATGAAAATAGCCTGTATAATCATCAATTTCATACACATCAAACCTATCCAAATTCAATTTTATCCTACTTTTGTCAATGCCTTTTTCCAAAAAGACGGATAATTTATCAAAATTGCCCTTATTTACCTTTTGTTTTGTGCTGTTTATCTCTATTTTTTTGTAAAGTTTTTGCCTCATAGAAAATGTCAGTCTGTTTTTGGATATTAGTTTTCTTAATCCTGTAATTTTATTCTTATCCGTTATGCCTGTTTGTTTGAATATCTCAATATTGATTTTGTCATAACTTACGTATATCAGCCTATCTATCACGGTTTTTAATAAATCGGCATTATATGAAAAATTGAAAATACCGCCATTGTAAATCTCTTCTTTTGTGTTTTTGTCGCTTATCATACGTAAAATAACAGGTGTTTTCCCAATGCTCTTAACGGCTTTTGCGAACATATAGCTTTCCTTGTCAACTATATCGCCAAAGTAAGATAGATATTTGTTGTCAAACTCATATTTATCAAGCAGCGTAACACACTCAACACCGATTAAATCGTCAATTTTATTTAGCTGTATTGGGTTAAAAATCGGCTTTTTGTCGTGCATTAGTTTTACTTTGTTTACAAAGCATAGGTTGCCTATATTCAATTTGTCGTTTATGCTTCCTGAAAAGCCAAACAAAACGGCAAGTTCAATGTCGTATCTATCTAATATTGAGATAACGCTAAAAGCCAAAGATAACGAACCTTTTGCGTAATTGATAAATAAAACTATATCATCCGATATAAAAACGTTACCCTGCTTTTTAAACGTAAAAAGGTCAAAAAGTGGGTCAATCTCCCTTTTGTGTTCGGCTGCAAGAAGAATCATAAAATTTGTATATGGTTTGGTTGGAGTAAATATCCACTATGGTAAGCTCTTTGATTTGTTCTTTATCAAATACAGCATAAACCCTATCGATATTGCTTTGATATTTTGGTGTAAATGTAAACTCTTTACCGTTCTTTGTTATATTAAATAGCTCATCTATGTCTTTTTGGCCTAAAAATAGCAAGAATAGTATTTTGTTAAATCCTTCTAATTTATACACATATTTCTTGTCGCCTTTAAAATCCACTACCTCAAAATCATTGACTATAATTTCTTCGTTTTTATAGTCAAAGACCATTTCTCGTTTGGGTTTTATTGTTAGTTTGCCGTTCTTAATTATCTTTTGCCCACTCATAGCATTGATAGATATCTGAGTAAAATCAAGCTCGGTTGTTTTGTTGTCGTAGAGTTTAAATATATGTTTAATGGTTGCAATATCTTGGGCAAAAATAGGTTTAGTTATGAGCAATACCGATAATATCGCTAACAGACTTAAAGCCTTCTTCATCTAAATATGTCCTAATTCCTTCAATAATCTCTTTAGAAATATCAGGTTTTACAAAATTTGCCGTTCCGATTTGAATGAGTGATGCGCCTGCCATTAAATACTGTAATGCTACATTGCTATTGTATATGCCACCGACGCCTATAATCGGTATTTTTATCTTTTCGTATACTTCATAAACCATTCTAACGCCCACAGGATAGATGGCAGGCCCGCTTAAGCCACCGGTTTTATTTGCCAAAAACGGTTTTTTTGTTTTGGTATCTATTACCATACCGGTTATTGTGTTTATTAAGCTCACCGCATCTGCTCCTGCTGATTGAGCCGCTTGAGCAATAAAGGCTATATCGTCTACATTGGGTGTCAGTTTAACGATAATGGGTTTTTTTGAAACCTTTTTAATGGCTGATGTTAAGACAAACACGTTGTCAGGGTCTTTGCCGAATAGCGCTCCGCCTTGAGCAACATTTGGGCACGATACATTTATCTCCAAGGCGCTTATATTGTCCTGTTCGTTTAATTTTTCCGTCAATTCAACAAATTCACTAACCTCACTGCCGTATATATTGGCTATGATGTGTGTATTTACATCCTTTAGTTTTGGCAGTTTCTCAAAAATGAATTTATCAACACCGATATTTTGCAATCCTATAGCGTTTAACATACCGCAAGGCGTCTCAATAATTCTGGGTGGTTTATTTCCCTGTTTTTCTACTACACTCAAACCTTTGGTTACAAACCCACCCAACTTATCTAAATCCAAATATTTTTGATACTCTATACCGTAGCCAAATGTTCCTGATGCTGTTAAAACAGGGTTTTTAAAGATAATATTTCCAAGTTTTACGGTTAAGTTTACAGAGCTTGCCATACTATCTCCCTATAATCAAATACGGGTCCGTTATCGCAGACCTTCTTATATCCGTCTTGAGTTTCAACTACACAACCCAAACAAACACCTATGCCGCAAGCCATTCTCGACTCTAAAGACACCTGCATTTTGCAATTTTTATCATAGCAGACGTAAGCCAATCTTTTAAGCATTAGAGTTGGGCCACAAGCAAAAACTATGCTGTTCTCATCAAGTTCTTTTTCAACCAAATCAACGACGTTACCGTTAAAACCCACACTTCCGTCCATTGTAGCAATTTCGCCAAAATCAACATAAATCTCTTCTTTAAAGTTAAATCCGAAATAGGCTTTGTAGGGTAATCTGTATTGGGATTCTATAACGTTCTTTAAATATATCAAAGGCGCAACGCCTATGCCTCCACCCACAAGGAAGATTTTTTTTCCTGTGCCGATATCGCTAAAGCCGTTTCCCAAAGGACCTAAGATATCTATAAATTCGCCAGCCTTCTTTTTGGTTAGAATTTTTGTTCCTTCTCCTACAACCCTGTATATAATTTCTATGTAGTTTTCGTTGAAATCGGCAATACTAAACGGTCTTCTCAATAAAGGATAGTTAAAACCGTTAATTCTTACCATAAAAAATTGACCGGCCAAAGCGTCAAATAGGTTAGGGTTGTCTATTTTTAAGGAAAACGTATTTTGCGCAATTTCTATATTCTCCAGAATCTTTAATTCCATTACTTTATCTCTTCTATTTCAAATCTTCTTTGGCCGGCAGGAACTTTAACAGTAACTTCGTCACCTTCTTCTTTGCCTGCTAAAGCCTGGGCTATAGGGCTGTTTATCGAAATCTTTCCATTGTTTGGGTCGGATTCGTCTTCTCCAACAATCATATATTCAACGCTTTTTTCATTATCCAAATCATACAAAACTACCGTGCAGCCAAAACCAACCCTATCTTTGGAAACGGTGCTTGGGTCGACAACCTGAGCGTTATTTATCTTTTTGGATAGTTCCGATATTCTGTTTTCTATTAATGCGTGTTTTTCCTTTGCCGCGTGGTATTCGGCATTCTCGCTCAAATCTCCCTTGGCTCTTGCTTCTTCAATCTCTTTAATAATTGCTGGTCGCTGATTTTTTTGTAAATCCTCCATCTCCTTCAATAGCTTCTGGTAACCTTCCGGTGTCATCAATACCTTTTCTGCCATAATTAACCTCTCTTTTTGTAATACTCCTGTATTGACCTAACATCTATAACCTTTCCTTTTATTCTTGCTTCTATTGCACGTGTTGCTGCAATTGCTCCAGATATTGTTGTACAATATGGGATGTTCATTGTCAAAGCTGTTCTTCTTATATAAAACGAATCTGTTCTTGAACGCTTGCCTGATGGTGTGTTTATTAAGAAATGTATATTGCCGTTTTTCATCTTATCCAAAATATTCGGCCTGCCTTCACTAATTTTCTTCACATATTCAACGTTTATACCTTCTTTTTTTAGATATTCGTAACTGCCTTTTGTGCAGTAAACCTTAAAACCAAGCTCAATCAATTTTGAAGCGATAAATACGCCCTGAATTTTGTCATGGTCGGCTAACGATAAAAATACGTTGCCCTTTGTAGGCAGTCTCATACCGCTTGATAGAAGGGCTTTATAGTATGCTGTGGGAAAATCGTCAGCTATTCCCATAACCTCGCCGGTTGATTTCATTTCGGGTCCCAATGTTATATCAACATTTGGAAATTTAACAAAAGGAAATACCGATTCCTTTACGGCGTAATATTTGGGTTCAACCTCTTTTACGCCTAAATCCTTTAATTTTTTACCCATTATAACCTGTGTTGCAATCTTTGCCCAATGGATGCCGGTTGCTTTACTTACAAAAGGCACGGTTCTTGATGCTCTTGGATTTACTTCCAATATATAAACCCTGTCATTCTTAACGGCAAACTGTATATTTATCAATCCTACGACATTTAACTCTTTTGCCAAAAGTCTTGTTTGTCTTTTTATCTCGTTTACTATATCTTTTTTTAAGGTTCTTGGTGGGATGGAGCATGCAGAATCGCCCGAATGAACACCTGCGGCTTCTATATGCTCCATAACAGCAGCCACGATTGTTTCGTCTCCGTCACTTACGGCATCGACATCTACTTCTATCGCATCTTCTAAGAATTTATCAACAAGCAAAGGGTGGTCTCCTGTTACTTCTACAGCTTCTTCAACATATTCGTTTAATTGGTCTTGATTGTATATTATCATCATAGCCCTGCCGCCCAAAACATAGGATGGTCTAACCAAAACAGGATAGCCGATAGAATTTGCAACATTAACAGCTTCTTCTTTGGATTTTGCAATGCCGCTTTCTGGTTGAAGCAGTTTTAATCTATTTATCAAATCCCTGAACAGCTCCCTATCTTCGGCTATATCTATGCTTTTTGGGTCTGTTCCTAATATAGGCACGTTTGAATTTTTCAAATCCATGGACAGTTTAAGCGGTGTTTGTCCGCCAAATTGAACGATAACGCCATAGGGTTTTTCGTTTTCTACTATATTCATAACATTTTCATACGTTAAAGGCTCAAAATATAGCCTACTTGATGTGTCGTAATCTGTCGAAACGGTTTCTGGATTACAGTTTACCATTATCGATTCGTAGCCTTCATTCCTTAATTCAAGTGAACCGTGAACGCAAGTGTAGTCAAATTCTATTCCTTGGCCGATTCTGTTAGGTCCGCTTCCCAATACCATAACCTTTTTTGCATCTTTGGGTATTGATTCGTTTTCGTCTTCGTAGGTAGAATAAAAATACGGCGTATAGGCTTCAAATTCGCCCGAACAGGTATCCACCATCTTATAAACGTTTGTAACCGAAGCAGATTTTCTCAAATCTCTTATTTCAAGTTCCGTAGAATTTGTTAATTTTGCCAATCTTGAATCGGAGAACCCATATTCCTTCAGTTCTTTTATATTGTCTTTATTTACGCCGTTTTTCTTGATTTCTTCTTCTTTGTCGATTATCTGTTTTATGTTGTGCAAAAACCATCTGTCAATATATGTCAAATCAAATATTTCGTCTATGGAATAGCCCTTTCTGAAGGCTTCAGCAACATAAAGAATTCTTTTTGAGTTTGGATGGATAAGCCTTTGCTTTAGTTCTTCATCCGTGCAGTTAATCTCAATAAATCCGTCCCATCCGTACTCTAAAGAGCATAAAGCCTTTTGAAGCGATTCTTTAAACGTTCTTCCGATGGACATCACTTCTCCAACGCTTTTCATCTGCGTCCCAAGCTCGTCTTTTGTGTTAAATTTTTCAAACGTAAATCTCGGAATTTTTGTAACAACATAATCAAGGACAGGCTCAAAACTTGCAGGCGTTTTTTTGGTTATGTCATTTGGTATTTCGTCAAGCGTGTATCCTACGCTCAAGAGCGCCGCAAATTTGGCTATTGGAAAACCGGTAGCTTTTGATGCTAAAGCCGAAGAGCGTGATACTCTTGGGTTCATTTCAATTACCACAAACTCGCCATTTTCGGGATTGACAGCAAACTGAATGTTTGAACCGCCCGTTTCAACGCCTATCTTTCTGATTATATCTATTGATGCGTCTCTTAAGACTTGATATTCCTTATCTGTTAAGGTTTGAGCTGGTGCTATGGTTATGGAATCGCCCGTATGAACGCCCATAGGGTCAAAGTTTTCTATCGAGCATATTATAAATACATTATCGTTTTTGTCGCGCATTACTTCAAGTTCGTATTCTTTCCAACCCAAAACCGATTGTTCAATTAAAACTTCATCAACAGGGCTTTGCTCTATGCCCCATTTTACCACTTCTTCAAACTCTTCTTTGTTGTATGCTACGCCTGCGCCCGTTCCGCCAAGCGTAAACGAAGGTCTTATGATAACAGGAAAACCGATTCTGTTTACAATTTCGTAAGCTTCTTTAATATTGTGAGCAACGCCCGATTCAGGCACTTTTAAGCCTATCTCATTCATTGCTTGTTTGAACAGCTCTCTATCTTCAGCCCTATTTATGACTTCGGCATTTGCGCCTATCATTTCGACATTATACTTTTCAAGTATACCCGCTTTAGATAAATCCATAGCAGCGTTTAGAGCCGTTTGTCCGCCAAGTGTTGGCAGTATGGCGTCAGGTTTTTCCTTTGCTATAATTTTTTCCATAAATTCAATCGTTATAGGCTCTATGTATGTGCCATCAGCAAGCATCGGGTCGGTCATTATTGTTGCCGGATTGGAGTTGATTAAAATGACTTCATATCCTTCATTTTTGAGTGCTTTGCATGCCTGTGTTCCTGAATAATCAAACTCACAGGCTTGACCAATCACAATCGGACCCGAGCCTATTATCATAATCTTTTTCAAATCAGTTCTTTTCGGCATAATTCACCCCTACAAATTAACTCAACAAGAAATACACTAATTTGTCTTATATTTCAAGATTT
>Ga0256842_1002469_pt1 | contig 13231 bp, 10 predicted proteins | sample 4559240metaG_FD_185973 | JGI IMG/M metagenome (GOLD analysis project Ga0256842, IMG submission 185973) | Hydrothermal vent microbial communities from Guaymas Basin, Mexico - 4559-240 | ecosystem: Environmental > Aquatic > Marine > Hydrothermal vents | place: Mexico: Guaymas Basin | collected...
GAGACCAGAGGACTTGAAGGGATTGAAGATTAGAGTTGTCGGTTCTCCAATATTCCTTGATATCTTCAGACAGTTAGGTGCTGATCCAACCAATATGAACTGGGCAGATGCAGTAACTGCTTTCCAGCAAGGAACTGTTGATGGTCAGGAGAATCCAGTTGGGGTTCTCATACCTGTCAAAATATGGCAATACCATAAGTATGCAACCTTCTGGAACTACCTCGTTGATCCAGTTATTGTTGGAGTAAACAAGAAGATATGGGATGAGTTTCCAGATGATATAAAGAAGGCAATAAAAGAAGCTGCAGAGGAGGCAGCTGAGTATGAAAAGGCTCTATGCCGTGCTGGACTTGATGGAGATAAGTCCATAAATATTCTCAAGGAAAAGTTTGGAGTTACTCCAGAAATTACAGATCCCGTAAAGTACTTGGAAGATAATGGCATGAAGGTCACCTTCCTAACAGATGAGGAGAGAGAAGCATTTATAGAGGCAACAAAACCAGTATTTGATGAATGGGTAGATAAGATTGGAAAAGAAGTTGTTGAGGCAGCAAAGAGAGATATGGGTAAGTAAGTTAAAGGGGGAGAAACTCCCCCTTTTTCTGTTTTAAAGGAAGGTGAGAAAAAATGGAAGGAAAGAAGAAACTTAAGATAGAGGAATTATTGGTTGCCATAATGGTCTTTGTTATGGCAGCAATTGCTTTTATAAATGTTTTAAGTAGATACATTTTTCACTTTTCATTTGCGTTTACTGAGGAGATAGAGGTCAATTTATTCATATGGGTCACTGTGATAGGTATTGCAATAGCATTTGAAAGAGGGTCTCACCTTGGAATGGTTACCCTGTACAAAAAATTACCAAAGGGAATTAGAAAAGGTGTAGCCATAATTTCTGGACTTTTATCAACCATTCTGTTTCTCCTTGTCAATATATATGCAATTAAGGAGATATATCAAGATATAACTCTGTTTCATGCAACAAGTGAAGCATTGGGCATTCCCTTCTGGGTGTATACAATTGGAATTCCTATCTTTTCTGTTTTTATATTTATAAGAATTTTTCAATCTACTTTAAGAGAGATAAAGAATATAGATAAGGGAGGAAAGTAATGGCCATCCTTTTATTATTTGGAGTTTTTTTCTTACTTTTGATATTTGGTGTACCAATTGGGACTTCAATTGGAATAGCTGCAGTTCTTGCTATATGGAAGTACCATCTTGGACTTGACATGCTCTCAAGAAACTTTGCAGCAGGAATAGCTAAATTTCCACTTATAGCCATTCCTTTCTTTGTCCTCGCCGGTATCATTATGGAGAAGGCAAAGCTTGCAAAAAAGATTGCAGATCTTGCAACATTAATTGTTGGTAAAGCTACAGGTGGTCTTGCAATAGCAGCTATAGTAACTGCAATGTTCTGGGGTGCTGTATCTGGTTCAGGACCAGCAACTACTGCTGCTATTGGACTCATACTAATAACACCTATGGTTGCTCAGGGTTACAGTCCATACTTTGCTGCAACAACCATAGCTGCAGCCAGTGGACTTGCAATTGTTATTCCACCAAGTATAGCATTCATAATATATGGTAATGTTACTGGTGTATCTGTAGGTGCTCTATTCCTTGGCGGTATCATCCCTGGTATAATTATAGGACTATCTCTCATAGGAGGCGCCTATTATGTTTCAAAGAAGAGAAATTATCACGGTACAACAAGAAGAGGCAGCCTCAAGGAAATTCTTATTGCACTAAAGGATGCTTTTTGGGCATTACTTGCACCTGTGATTATACTTGGTGGAATCTATGCAGGTGTTGCTACACCTACAGAGGCAGCAGTAATTGCTGTATTTTATAGTTTATTTGTGGGATTCTTTGTATATAAAACTCTTGACTTAAAATCACTTTATGAAGCACTCGTTAATACTGCTGTTACCTCCTCTGTTGTAATGTTTGTTGTAACATTTGCTGGTATATTCTCATGGGCAGCAGCTACCTTAGGTGTTATAGATACCTCCGCAAGATTTATTGTGTCAGTCTCAAAATCTCCTATAGTTGTATTGCTTCTTACAGACCTCGTTGTCATTATTGCAGGTATGTTCCTTGATGCAATTTCAATAACCTATGTCTTCATGCCTATATTGATGCCTGTTCTTGCACACTTCCACATAGATCCTCTCTTCTTCGGAGTGATATTTGTAGTTGCCCTTGCCATTGGTCAGATCACACCACCTGTAGCTGTAAATCTTTATGTTGCAGCAAATTTGATAAAAAGTAGCCTTGATAGACTCTCTAAAGAAGTATGGATTTATGTCATTGCAGCAGTTATTGGTCTGATTGTACTTACCTTCTTCCCTCAGATAAGTTTATGGATACCTGTTAAAGCTGGTCTTTATGTTCCGTAATTCTTAAACTTTCTTGAATGCGCCTGTGCTTATACCAGAAAGTATCTGAGCTATTCTTTCCTTCAGTTTCTCTATTCCATAACCCTTTAGAGCTGATACAAAGATTCCTTCTGGATCTTCATCTTTCAGTTTCTCTATCTGAAAGTCTTCTAAAAGATCGATTTTGTTATAGACAATTATTATAGGTATATCTCTTATCAGAATCTCTTTAAGAATTTTTCTTACAGTTTCTATGTGTTTCCTATAAGATATGTTTGATGCATCCACCGTAAGAAGTATTAAGTGGGAATCATTAATCTCTTCAAGTGTAGATCTAAAGGAGGAGACAAGAATAGGTGGAAGTTTCTGAATAAAACCTACGGTATCAACAAAAATTATCTCCCTTCCAAGACCTTTAAGATATGACTTCCTCACAAGGGTATCGAGGGTTGCAAAGAGCATGTTCTCTGTATAGGCTTTTTCTAAAGTTATTGCATTGAAAAGAGTTGTTTTTCCTGCATTTGTATAACCAACTATTGATACTATAGGAATACCACTTCTGTTTCTTAATTTTCTCCTTGTAAATCTCCTTTTCTTTATCAAAGCGAGTTGTTTTTCCAGTTGTTTTATCTTTTTCTCTACAGTCCTTCTCTTCAATTCTCTATACTTTTCTCCAGGACCTCCCCTTATTCCAACAATCCCCATCTGTTGATCAAGGCTTTTCCCTATACCAACAATGGCTGGAAGCTCCATCTTGAGTCTTGCAAGCTCCACCTGAATTTTTGCCTCTCTTGTTTTTGCTCTCTTCTCAAAAATCTCAATTATTACATGAGGTCTGTCAAGAACAAATAGGTTAGTTAAATTTGCTATGTTTCTTATTTGAGAATAGGAAAGTCTCTCATCAAAAATAATGTATTCTGCTCCCTTATCCTTTGCCAGATTGGAAATCTCTATAAGTGTCCCCTTGCCTATAAAATAGGCAGGGTTGATCTCCCTCACTCTTTTTAAAGTCTTAAATACCACTTCTATACCCAAGGTCCTTACAAGAAGGTCCAGTTCTTCCAGAGTTTCCTCTGGTAAGAACTGGCTGGACTTTCCGGTTATCGTTCCTATAAGTACAGCTTTTTTCTTTTTCTTGCTCACCAGAGAAGTAGGTATATTAGCCATGTTAAAATCGGGTTTATGATTTTTCCTATCACTCCAAAGAAGAGAAGTATAACAAGAATGATCATCCCATACATATCAATCTTTGGGTTCATGAGAACATCCTGTGGATACTTCAAAAATATTCCATACAGGATCTTTGACCCATCAAGAGGTGGGATAGGTATAAGGTTAAATATCGCAAGAACAGAGTTTATTATCACCATATACCTTGTAAAAAACTCAAGGTATGAAGAGGAAAATACCGGAAAAGGAAAAATAAGGAATCTATAGATTAGAGCAAACACTAAGGCGAGGAGGAGATTTGATAGAGGACCAGCAAGGGAAACAAGAATAAGTCCCTTTCTAATATTTTTAAATCTTAAAAAGTTAACTGGAACTGGCTTAGCCCATCCAAATGTAAAAGTAAAGTTGGATGTTATAAGAAGCAGTATTGGGACAAGAATTGTGCCTATGGGGTCAATATGTTTCAGCGGATCAAGGGTCAACCTTCCACTTGTCTTTGGAGTTTCATCACCCAATTTGTATGCAGCCCATCCATGTGCATACTCATGAACAATAACTGCAATGAGTATGGTAGGTAAAATGAACAGAAGTTCAAGTAGTTTTTTCAAAAACATGTATCTCTCCTTTCTCCAATAAATTTTTTACAAAATTAAGTTCGTCCTTTTTAGTTTTTAATTTGCCTTCTATTACATACCTTTTCACTATCCTTAAAATTCTACTAAACTCCGGAGAAGGTTTCATCCCAAGTTTTAATAGATCTCTTCCGCCAATATGGAGTTTTCGTTTTCTTAACTCAAACAGGTATTTTTCAATTTTATTCTTTGTCTCTTTATCCCCTTTAGCATAAAGATAAACTATCTCCTCTAAGGCAAGGGATTCAAGGATTCTATAAATGGAATAAACTTCTTCTGTCTCCTTAAGTTCATTCTGTTTATCAGAATAGTAAGACTCTTCGTTTATAAAATTCTCTTTCATACTCCATCTCTTTATAATCTCTTTTCTCTCAAAATCATTGAGTTCAGAAATTAAAAGGAAAAATATGATCTTGTCTCTTTCAAAGAGGATTTCCTCTTTTTCCATTCTTCTCATCAACCTTTCAGCCTTTTTAATTAATTTCTCTGTCTCTTCATTGTATTTAAGTTTTCTGTGGATAAACTTAAAACCATCAAGGGATTTAAGTATCCTTAAAGCAGGAATGGTTATAGTTCTATCCCTTAATATAGTGAAAAACTCTTCCTTAATTCTTGTATTTCTTGAATCTGTAAAGAGTCCGGTTTTTATCGTATTTCTCATCAAATTTATCGTATCATTATCTATAATAAAACCAAGTTTTGTGGCATATCTAATTGCCCTCAATATCCTTGTGGGATCCTCTATAAAGCTAAAATTGTGTAGTACTTTTATCCTCCTTTCCTTTAAATCTTTTATTCCTCCAAACAGATCTATCAGAAGACCAAATTCATCAGGATTTAAAGATATTGCCAGGGTATTTATTGTAAAATCTCTTCTTGCAAGATCCTCCTTTAAACTCGCCCACTCTATCTTTGGAAGAGCAGCTGGCTCCTTATAGTATTCTCTTCTTGAAGATGCTATATCAATCTTTACTCCGTCATCAAACACGACCTTTGCAGTTTTAAAATCTGGATGTATAAATATCTTTGCTTTAAACTTTTCCTTTATCTTTCTTGCAAGAATTATGGCATCCCCTTCCACCACTATATCTATATCCTCTACCTTTCGCTTTAAAAGTAAATCTCTTACAAATCCGCCTATAAGATAGGCTCTCATATTGAGATCTTCAGCAATTTTACCTATCTCTTTAAATCTCTTTACTATTTTTGAGGATATTTCTCTTTTCAATAAGTCAATTATATAATCCCTCTCTACAGGAAATATAACCTTGTTTATCTCGGGGTATATGGCTCTTAATATATCGCTTCTTGCAATTATTCCTACTATCTTTCCCTTAACCACTACAGGAATCCTGCCAACATTTCCCTCAATCATTATCTTTTCTATTTCTTCAAGGGGAGTTTCAGGTGATACAATAACTATACTCTTTTTCATAAAATCTTTTACTTTGAAATTGGTGAGACCATGAAGTTCCATCCTCTCAAGATCCTTTCTTAAGAGCATTCCTATAATTTTTTCCTTTTTAACTACTGGGAGAGCGGAAAAACCGTGTCTTAACATAATTTTCCTTGCTTCATTAAGGGTACTCTCTTCACTTATGGTCTTTACAGGTGAACTCATTATATCCTTGGCGAGAATCCTCCTTGAAGTATTTTCCTTAACCAACTTAACAATTTTATCAATGAGAATCTCATCCCCTTTAATCTCAAAACTTGCTGAGGATGCCGTCTTATGTCCTGCCCCTCCATAGGGAGTAAGTATCTTTCTTACATCTATTTCAACAGTTTTACTTCTTGCTATTATAACTGCTCTCTTTTTTTCTATGGATTTCAGAATTATAAACACTGCACAAAGATCAAAAAGCTCAAGAAGCTTATGTGTTAAGAACCCCATTCCTTCAACATACTCTTCCAACACAACCTCTGAAATCCCGACTCTATAACCATTTATGGTCTTTATCTTAAGAGCAAACAAAAGTTTTTCAAATGCCTTTTTCTGCATAACATTCATATAGGTCATTGCATACTTGGAAACCATTGTTAGATCAACACCAAAGCTGAATAGATAGCTTAGAGCTTCCATATCGTACTTTTTAGTTGTTAAGAAAGTGAGATTTCCTGTATCTTCGTATATCCCAAGGGCGCCAAGACTTGCCTCAATAGAGTTTAACTCTATTCTTTTACTCTTAAGCATATGGGCAATTATTGAGGTTGTGGCACCAACTATCTTTATTATCTTTTTGGCTTGAGGTAGAGCAGATGAATCAAGTTCATGATGGTCTATAACCAAAACCTTTGGAAAATTTTTAACAAAATCACCTATTGAACCAAGTCTATCAGGATACTGAGTATCAACTACAATAACCTTTTCTATTTTTTCCAAATCTATCTTCTTCTTTGGTTTTATGTTATCAAACAGGGTTCCATACATTGAGAAAAAGGAATAAACAGGAGAAGATAGTGTGGGGAGTAGAAGTACAGAATCTGGAAATACCTTTCCAGCAAGAACAAGGGATGCTAAAGCATCAAAATCCGCTGATCTGTGTGTAACAATTAAATTCATCAGTTAAATTATACATTTTCTTTTACTTCTCTTCAATCTTTATCTTTAGTTCCTTGAGTTGCTCCTCCTGAACTTCACTTGGTGCTGAAGTTAGAGGACATATGGCTTTCTGTGTTTTTGGGAATGGGATTACATCTCTTAAGCTTGATGCTCCTGAAAGGAGCATAACTAACCTATCAAGTCCAAGAGCAATACCTCCATGTGGAGGAGCACCATATCTTAAGGCACGAAGGAAGAATTCAAACCTATTCTCGACCTCCTCATCAGAATAACCCAAAAGGTTAAATATCTTTTTCTGCAAATCTATGTCATGAATTCTTATACTTCCACCACCAATTTCATATCCATTTATGACAAAATCGTAGGCACGGGAATAAACCTTCCCTGGATCTTTATCCAGCAACTCAACAGTTTCAGGAGAGGGAGAGGTAAAGGGATGATGTTTTGAATCCCACCTTTTCTCCTCTTCATTCCATTCAAAGAGAGGAAAATCTGTGACCCATAAAAGTTCAAATTTTTCTTTCTCTATAAGGTTAAAGAGGTTTCCAAGATACAATCTTACCTTACCAAGTAACTCCAAAAACTCATCACCTTTCCCTGCAAACAATAGAATAGTATCCCCTTCACTGGCATAATTTCTAAATCTGTTTCTTTGCTCATCATTTACAAATTTTGAGAGAATTGAAGAAACTTTATCAGAAATGGAATAAGCTATCACACCGGATAATCCAATATCTTTAACCCTCTCCTCTATCTCTTTTAACTCTTTTCTTGACAGAATCTTGTCTTTTATCACAAAACCTTTGACTCTTCCACCCTCTTTTATTACGTTTTTAAATAATTTAAAATCTGAATCTAAAAAAATATCTGTAAAATCAATTATAGGAAGTGAAAATCTCAAATCAGGCTTATCTGAACCATACTTCTCCATTGCTTCAGAATAGGATATTCTCCTTAAAGGAATCGAAATACTAATATTTAAAGTCTCTTCAAAAACTTTCTTAATCATTCTCTCAACAACATCCATAATGTCATCTTCAGAGACGAAGGACATCTCTATATCAATTTGTGTAAACTCTGGCTGTCTGTCTGCCCTTAAATCCTCATCTCTAAAGCACTTTGCAATCTGGAAGTATCTATCTATACCTGAAATCATGAGTATCTGCTTGAAGAGCTGAGGAGATTGAGGAAGGGCATAGAATTTTCCAGGATATATGCGTGATGGAACAAGAAAATCCCTTGCTCCTTCAGGAGTGCTCTTTGTAAGTATAGGAGTTTCCACCTCCCAAAATCCCTCATTTATTAGAAAACTCCTCACAATATTTGTAACCTTTGATCTAATGTATATATTTCTCTTCATAAATTCTCTTCTTATGTCAAGGTATCTATATTTAAGTCTTAAAAGCTCATTTATTTCACTTTTTGAATCAATTTCAAAGGGAAGGGGATCTGATCTATTCAACACCTCCATCTCTTCAGCAACTACCTCAACCTCACCTGTGGGGATTTTGTCATTTATATTCTCCTTTGGTCTTTCCCTAACAGTTCCAACAACTTTAAGAACCCACTCTAAACCTATCTCTTTAACTCTTTTATGAAGAGTCTTATCCTTCTCTGGATCAAAAACTATCTGGACAAAACCACTTCTATCCCTCAATTCAATAAAGGTTAAACCACCAAGATCTCTTATTGTTTTCACCCATCCAAAAAGAGTTAGCCTTTTGCCAACATCACTTTTGTTTATTTCACCACAATACTTACTCCTCTCCATTTCTTTCCTCCAATTGTTTGATTCTTCTCTTTATATCCATAAAGGAAATCTCTTCCTGAACCTTTTTTGATAAGTCTCTTAAAATTACATTTCCCCTCTCCTTTTCCTCTCCTCCCACTATTATTAGATAAGATGCACCTCTCTTTACTGCATCAGTAATACCAGACTTTAGTTTTTTAGGTTTATATGGAATGAATACACTGTTTCCTTCCTCTCCCAAATCCATGTATAACTTGAACGCATCTATATAATCTGCTTCTGAAATGGGAAGTACATAAATTGCCCTTCTTTTTCTGTAAGGCAAATTTCCAGTTTTCTCAAGAAGAATCATCAATCTCTCTATTCCTATGGCAAATCCAACACCTGGCGTTTTCTTACCTCCCATACTCTCAGAAAGATCATCGTATCTACCGCCACCAAGAACAGCATTCTGAGATCCCAAATCACCTGATTGAACCTCAAATACAGTTCTTGTATAATAGTCAAGTCCTCTTACAAGTCTATTGTCAATTTCATACCTGACACCAAGAATATCAAGGAGTTCAAGAACTTTCTTGAAATGTTCTTTACACTCATCACATAGGAAATCTATGATTCTTGGAGCTCCCTCTGTTTCCCTTTTACATGATTCCTTCTTACAATCAAGTATTCTTAAAGGATTAGAATAGAACCTTCTCTTACAATCATCGCATAGCTTCTCATATCTTGGCTTTAAATACTCTCTCAGCGCCTCTCTATACTTCGGTCTACATTTTTTACATCCAATACTGTTTATCTTCACACTTAGATCTTTAAGTCCAAGTTTCCTTAGTATGATAAGAGCCAAATCTATAACCTCCACATCAAGGTATGGACTCTCATCACCCAATGCCTCAATTCCAAAATGGAAGAACTGCCTCTGTCTCCCCTTTTGAGGTCTCTCATATCTAAACATTGGTCCAAAGTAGTATAACTTCACAGGCTGTGGGAGAGACTTCATACCATGTTCAATATACGCTCTCATCACAGATGCTGTTCCTTCAGGTCTCAAGGAAAGGTCTCTTCCTCCTTTATCCTTGAATGTGTACATCTCCTTCTCTACAATATCAGTATTCTCACCAACACTTCTCTCAAAAATTTCCCTATGTTCAAAGATCGGAGTGATAATTTCTCTATAACCAAAACTCTCAACAATTTTTCTTATGGATGAAATTACAATGTATAGCGATTCTGTTTTATCTGGAAGAATATCAGGGCATCCCTTTGGACCTTTGATCATCTCTTAACCACCTTTAAAAATCTTCTCTTTCCAACTTTTATAATCATACCATTCTTTACATCTATTATGATCTCTTCAGGTTTTACCTTTTTCCCATCAATAGATACACCTCCCTGTAAAATTAATCTTCTTGCCTCACTTTTTGAAGATACAAGATTCTGATCCTTTAAAAAGTCTACGAGATTGATCCTATCCTCTACAATTTCAACAACAGGAATATCTTCTGGTATCTCCCTTTTACTGAAAATTTTTATAAAATTATCTCTTGCCCTTTTGGCATCCTCTTTTGAATGAAATCTTGAAACAATCTCTTCAGCTAAAAGAAGTTTAAAATCTCTGGGGTTTTCTCCTTTGTCCATCCTCTCTTTAAATTCCTCAATCTCGTCTGGATCTCTGTCTGTGAGAAGCTCAAAATACTCAATTATAAGGTGGTCTGGAATACTCATAATTTTTCCAAACATATCTTTGGGAGGTTCATCTATTCCAATATAATTTCCAAGACTCTTTCCCATCCTCTTTTCTCCGTCAATTCCTCTAAGTATTGGCATAAGAATTGCAACCTGAGGTTCCTGGCCCATGTCTCTTTGAAGATCTCTGCCAAACAAGAGGTTAAATTTCTGGTCACTTCCTCCTAACTCAACATCTGCCTTTATCACTACTGAATCGTATGCCTGCATGACAGGATATAGAAACTCGTGTAGATATATGGGAACTCCCTTTTTATACCTGTTAAAGAAATCGTCCCTTTCAAGTATCCTTGCTATTGTAAAATGTGAGGCAAGTTCTACAATCTCTTTCATCTTTAAGGGAAGAAGCCACTCACCATTGTATCGTATCTCTGTCTTTTCTCTATCCAGAATCTTAAATGCCTGCTTACTATAGTATCTGGCATTCTTTTCAATCTGCTCTGGAGTAAGGCCACTCCTTGCTTTATCTCTACCAGATGGATCTCCTATTATTGCAGTTCCACTTCCTATAATAAGCACTACATGATGTCCAAGTCTCTGAAAATCCCGAAGCTTATTTAAAACTACAGTGTGTCCGAGATGTATATCTGGAGCTGTGGGATCAACACCAAGTTTTACAACAAGAGGTTTGCCTCTCTTTAACTTCTCTACAAGTTCCTCCTCATTGATTATCTCTAAGGTTCCCTTTTTAATTATCTTTAACTGTTCTTTTATATCAATCATAGCACTCTCCTTGGAAAGGAATTTACAAATATTTTACTATATATACTTCAAGAGTAAAGGTTTCTTATAAAAATACATTTTGCTAAAATTTTTCAGATAAAATATATAAATTTATGTTATAATATATAATAAGGAGATCGGAGAGTGCGAGAACCTTTGAGATTTTTAAAAGGAGGTAAGCTAAAATGACCGCACTTTTAGCAATTATTGGTGGGGCTATTTACATCATAGGCTACATGGTCTATGGTAAGGGTCTTGAGAGAGAGGTAGTTAAAGCAGATCCAAACAGACCAACGCCTGCTGTGAGATTGAGGGATAATGTAGATTACATGCCAGCAAATAAGTTTGTCCTCTATGGACACCACTTTGCTTCCATTGCTGGCGCTGGTCCAATAGTGGGGCCTGCACTTGCTATGGTCTGGGGATGGTTACCAAGTATTCTCTGGATTTGGTTAGGTAACCTTTTTATTGGTAGTGTTCATGACTATCTTGCCCTAATGGCTTCGGTAAGATATGATGGTAAATCGGTTCAGTGGATCTCTGGTAAACTTATGAGTCCAAGGACAAAGTATGCATTTGAGCTCTTTGTATACTTTGCACTTCTTCTTGTTATAGCAGCATTCATGAATGTATTTGGAGGACTTGCCTCCTCCAATCCACAAATTGCAACAGCATCAATCCTCTTCATTATTGTAGCTATAATAGAAGGACTTATAATGTATAGAACAAAGATGAACTTTACTGCCGCTTCCATTATAGGAGTAATCCTACTGATACTTGCCATAGTTATAGGATTTAAATATCCATTCATTGTTATTCAAAGCAAGAAGGCTTGGTTTGTCATTCAGTTTTTCTACATAATAATTGCCGCATCACTTCCTGTATGGGTACTACTTCAGCCAAGAGACTATCTAAATGCATACATTCTCTGGTTTGGGCTTATAATTGGTGGTCTTTCAGCTCTTGTTGCCTTCAAAGGATTCACATGGCCTGCAGTTACAGTATTTTCTCCTAACCTAATAAGTGGCCAGCCTTCACCATTCTGGCCCACTGTTCCATTAATTATAGCTTGTGGAGCTCTGTCTGGTTTCCATTCAATAGTTGCTTCAGGAACAAGTTCAAAACAGCTGGATAATGAGTTAAGTGGACTTCTCGTTGGTTATGGAGGTATGTTTACAGAGGGATTCTTATCCACCATAGTTGTTCTCTCCATAGCTGCATTTGGAATGAGTGTCCTTAAAGAAGCAGGAGCAGACATGTCAAAACTTGCAACTCCTGCTCTTATTGGAAAGTACGGATCAGGGCAAATTGGAGCCACTGTTGGCAAGGTTGGAATATTTACCCATTCGTATGGAAAGCTTGTTAGCGCAATAGGAATACCTTATAAAATTGGTGTAACCTTCGCTGGACTTTGGGTTTCAGCATTTGTTCTTACAACCCTTGATACATCCAACAGACTTGCAAGGTTTGCATGGGCTGAGATATGGGAACCTCTTAAGAAGACAAGTGAAGGTTTCTATAATTTCATTGCAAATAAGTGGGTTGGCTCAATTATTGCTGCAGGACTTGGATTGCTCCTCGTATGGGGAGGAACCCTTGGTTCCCTCTGGCCAGGATTTTCTGGAGCAAATCAGCTCCTTGCATCCATTGCAATGATTACAGCAGCGGTATGGGTTAGGAATGTACAGAAGGCAAAAAAGGCCTGGCAGTATGCAGTTCTTATTCCAGCAGTATTCCTGTGGATTACAGTTACTGTAGCTTTAATATGGTATCTATTTGTTGCAGTTCCTGCAATCAAAGCGGCAACAACCAGGTATCCTGTAGCTGTCTTTGTTGTGATAATGATAATACTTAACTTTGTCCTTGTCGGAGATTTCTTGGGAGCATTTAAGAGAGGACCAAAACCTGAAACAGAGGTGAAATAGAGATGAAAAAACTCTCCGATCTCCTTAAAAGATTCTTTGGTGGTATTGATCAAGGTTTAAGAGAAACTTCGGTTTCTCTTATTGAGAAAGAATTAGAGGAAACAGAGAATATTTTCGCACTTCTAACAATGGGTTTTTTATCTGGAATTCCATCTCCCCCAACCGGTCTTGTTTTAAGACTTTTTCCACATATGCAGAGGGAAATATATGTAATGATGAAAAGAAGTAAAAACCTTGATGATGTCTTTGCAGAAACTGCAGGAACATTTGATATTGATTAGAGGGAAACAATGAAAACATACTTTTTCCTTGGAAAGGGGGGGGTTGGAAAGACCACTTTGGCT
>Ga0256842_1002470_pt1 | contig 13230 bp, 8 predicted proteins | sample 4559240metaG_FD_185973 | JGI IMG/M metagenome (GOLD analysis project Ga0256842, IMG submission 185973) | Hydrothermal vent microbial communities from Guaymas Basin, Mexico - 4559-240 | ecosystem: Environmental > Aquatic > Marine > Hydrothermal vents | place: Mexico: Guaymas Basin | collected...
TCGTCTACTTGAATATCGGTACAAGGCGCACAACTTCCTCCACAGGTTACATTTACATCATGTGTTTCTGTATATGTACAACCATTAGCATCTGTAACAGTTAAGTTAATCGTATACGAACCTTGAGTTCCATATGTGTTCGAAGCAGTTGCCGTATTTGCTGTTGTGTTACCAAAATCCCATTCAAAAGTTGATGTTGCATCGTCTTGAGTATAATCTCCTGGAGAATTTGGATAATTTCCTACTGCTGTAACATCTATTTGGTCACCTGCACATAAATTGATTGTACCGGCGGGAAAAGCCCCTCCGTTATATGTTGTAGTAGCGTCAAAAGCTTGACAAGGATAAACGCAGTTGATATCCGCTTCCCAGCCCGGCCTTGTTACTGAACCATCGGAATGCCATACAAAAGTTAAACAACCAGAGCCATTAGAGGAAATAGTTTGATTTAATAGTTCATTATTATCATAAGTACCAACTAAAGTTCCTGAAGTTCCTGTGCCTTGGTATATTGTTAAATCATCGTACCCACTTTCTGTATTAAAAGCTGTAAAGGTGAAACTAATTTCTTGTCCAGAGGTAGCAGAACAGATGGTCATTTCAAAATCTTGAGAAACAAAATAATCAGTGTCTCCTCCTGGGTCTTTAAAGACACCACTACAAGCTGTAAAAGATCCATCTTGCATTAAAAGTTCCTGAGCACTAATTGTTTGAGATAAAAATCCAAGAATAAATGTTGTAAATATTAGTATTATGTTTCTCATGATAATTATAATTTGCTTGTGAATTTGTTTTTTGAATAAATAAGAATGCCTTGGTTTGTCCTAGGGATTCTATAAATTATATCTTTACTCTTGTACCGAATGAATTTATAGTTGTACAAAGAGAATGTTTCTTTCGAAAATTCTGGAGCTGGTTTCTCTTGTTTATTAATAAAATCGTAAGGCGTTAAATCGTTATATTTTAAGTTTTGGTCTAGTTCAACAAATTCAAACGAAGATTTTAATTCTGATAAATAAAAATTGTAAAGTTGAGAGTTGTTAGCTTTAATATACTCAATAACTTTGTCTGAGTATTTAAGTTTTAACTGACTGTCAAAGTCGTTGGTGTTTTGAGAAAAACCGCTAATTGTAATCGATAGAAGTGTAATAATTATAAATCTCATAATATTTTAATTTTTTATACAAGCTAAAGACGCAAGAAAGTGAATAAGGTTGCTAGTTTAATATTATTTTTTGATACTTTTCAAAAGTAATAAAAAGATACTTAATTAGTGAAATGTAATGGTTGTAAATATCAGATAGTGAGAGATTTATTTGATAGACGTATAATTATTGTACGTGAGAGTTACAGGCATAAAAAAACCACCCTAAAAAGAGTGGTATTTATTTTTTATAAATAAGCTTTTAAGAGCTTAGATTTTGACATATGCCTTAGCTTTCTAATTGCTTTTTCTCTAATCTGACGAACTCGTTCTCTTGTAAGTCCGAATTTAATTCCAATTTCTTCCAATGTTAATTCTTGTCTTCCAATTCCGAAAGAATCTTTTAGTATCTCTGCTTCTCTGTCGGAGAGTGTTGCGAAAATTCTTTCAATTTCTGTCGTTAACGATTCTTTAATTAATGAGTTATCAACTTTTGGAGCGTCGCTGTTTTGGAGGACGTCTAATAAAGTTCCGTCCTCGGCTTCCCCAAAAGGAGCGTCAACAGACACGTTTTTGCCAGAGACATTAATAGTATCTTTAATTTTTTCGACTGGAATTTCCATAATCTCAGATAATTCCTCTGGACTAGGTTTGCGTTGGTGTTTTTGTTCAAACTCTTGAATTGCTTTTTTGTACTTGCTCAAGGTTGTAACTTGGTTAAGCGGTAAGCGGACAATTCTTGACTGTTCGTTAACGGCTTGCATGATAGATTGACGAATCCACCATACGGCATAAGAGATAAATTTAAAACCTCTAGTTTCGTCAAATTTCTCGGCAGCTTTAATTAGACCTAAATTCCCTTCGTTAATTAAATCAGGAAGGCTTAACCCTTGATTCTGATATTGTTTAGCCACGGAAACCACAAATCTTAAATTGGCTCTAGTTAATTTTTCTAAAGCAATTCTATCGCCTTGTCGAATTCTTTGTGCTAATTCAACTTCTTCGTCAATAGTAATTAAATCGTAGCGTGCAATTTCTTGTAAATATTTATCTAAAGAAGCACTCTCTCGATTAGTAATAGATTTGGTGATTTTTAACTGTCTCATATTATACGGTAAAATTAGGGCACAAAATTAAGCTATTTATATGTCTTTGTCAATATGTTTTTTGATTTATTTTTGTAATAAATATGTGTGATTAGCTATTGTGTATTTATGGTAGTGTTTTGTGATTTGCCGCTCTTTTGTTTTATCTTTGTGTGTTAGACAAAGATAGTTGTGGTTTTTATGGATCAAATTAATAATAGATTGTTGAAGAATAGAATAAAAAAAATATTGATAAAATTCGTTTTGCTTTTTTTTGTTATTGTGCCATTTTCTACAATTGCATTGTTACAAACTTCTGTGTTTCAGACCTTTTTGTCAGAGCGTATTCTGAAATCTTATATCGGGGAAACAGGTGGTGATATTTCTTTTGATTCTTTTTATTTTTCTCCTTTTTCAGGGGTAGATATTAAAAATCTATACATTGAAGATGATAAAAATGATACATTATTTTTTGCCGAGAATCTTTCTGTAGGGTTAAAATCGTTTGATTTCAAGAAATCTAAATTCGAAATAAATAATCTGAAAATTAAGAATGCATATTATAATATCTATTCCATTAACGATAGTAATCAAACCAATATGCAATATATTATTAACTATTTTGCAAGTACTGATTATGATGAAATAGATAGTACGAAAAATGATTTTATACTAAATGTAGATTTAATAGATATTTCTAATTTAAGATTTAAGTATAAGCAATTTTTTATTGATACGGTAGATTACGGGATTAATTTTAGTGATATCAATATGAATCAATTCGATTTTAAAGCTGAAAACTTTAGAATGGTCAATGATTCTATGAATGTTGATATTCGAAATATTTTGATCGATGAAGCTTCTGGTTTTAAATTGAATAGTTTATCGGGCTATGCTGTTATTTCTTCTACGGAGATATCTGTCAATAACTTAATTTTTAAAACCCCGCAATCCAACGTATTTGCGAGTCGGTATGCCATGAACTATAGGGAGTGGGGAGCTATGTCCGATTTCCTCAATAAAGTAAAATTAGAATTAGATTTACAATTATCATCAATTAATATTCAAGATATTGCTTATTTTTCCTCTTTCTTTAAACATATTAACTTACCCACTTATGCAAGGGGAAGGGTATATGGAACAATTAGTAATCTAAAAAGCAAACGTTTTTTAGTGAGTCTGGGCGAAAATTCTAGAGTAGAAACCAGCTTCTCTATGCAAGGCTTACCCGACATCGAAGAAACTTTTTTGTCTTTAGATATTAAAAAGATAAATTTAGATATGAATGATTTAGAAACTCTTATGAGTATTCAGTCAGAGGATGTTCGACGAGATGTTCCAGTCTTGTTAAAGCGAATAGGCGACTTATCTTATCAAGGAAATATTACAGGGTTTTTAACAGATTTGGTGGCCTATGGTACTTTTAGAAGTAAAGATGGCTTACTTAATACTGATGTCAGATATAAATATAATACAGAGAACAAGAGTGTTTTGTATAGTGGAAAAGTTAATACTAAAAGTTTAGATTTATCGGCTCTGAATCTAACAGATACAATGTTTGGTAATATTACCATGAATGGTAATGTTTTGGTTAAAGTAGATTCTTTAAACGAGCTTGAAGGCCAGTTAGATGGAGATATTTTATCTTTAGGAATAAATAATTATCAATATAAGAATATTAAAGTCCATGCAAATTTAGATAAGCTAACATTAAAGTCTCTAATTACGTTGAATGATACCAATATATATCTAAAATTAAATTCTAGTATAGATTTCTCCTTGGATGAACCTTATTTTGACTTTACCGCTAAATTAAAGGATGCTAATTTGGTTAAACTAAATTGGTTAAATAGAGATACCAGTAGTTTGCTGTCATTTAATGTGGATGCAGAATTTAGTAGTTTAAATTTGGATAAGTTTTTTGGGGAATTTATTGTGGATAGTCTGCTCTACTCTGAAAAAGGGAATCATATATTTGCGAATGAAATAAATTTGAGAAGTGTAAAAATCGAGAAGAAGCGACAGTTAGAGGTTAATTCTGATCTTTTTAATGTGAAATTTGTAGGTGATTTTTCGATAAAAGAGCTTATCCCTCATCTGGATAAAGTTTTAAATTCATATTTACCTTCGTTAGTTTCCTATGATAAAAAGAATTTACACGAACAAAATATTAATTATACGATAGATTTAAAAAATACATATTCTGTTTTTCGAATCTTTTCGCCAAACTTTTTGCTTGCTAATCATACGCTTATCAAAGGAGGTTATGATAGCCGAAATGATAGTATTACTTTGCTTGTTAATTCGGACTCTTGTGTTTTTGATACTTATTTTGTAGATAAAATTAATTTAAAAATAAACGGAAATAGGAATTCGTTAATTTCGAAATTGGGAGTAGATTATTTAAAGTTAACCGATGAATTATTTTTTAATGGCGTAAACTTAAATAATGAATTGCATTCAGATTCGTTAAGTACGTATCTGTCATGGGAAAATAAAAAAAGAGAGATGGAGTCTGCAGAACTTATGTCTCAAATAATTTTTAATCCCTCAACTCTAGATTCATTAAGTTTTGATATTAATATGATTCCTTCGTATCTATATATTGAAGATTCTATTTGGTATATTAACGATTCTAAAATACAAAAAAGAGGTGCGCAACTCACTGTCGAAAATTTAATAGTTAATCACGAAAATCAATATATTTATGCCAATGGCTCGTGGCAGAAAGATAAAAAAGATTCTTTACATGTAATTATTAATCAGCTAGACTTATCATATTTTCCAATTATAGAACAGAAAACAACTCTCAATATGCAAGGCTTAGTCGATGGAGATGTATTGTTGAGCTATAAGGGACAACAAGCTTTATTTTCGGGTTATGTAAGTACTGATTCGTTGAGGATTAATGATAAATTATTAGGAAATACTTTTGTTAATTTAGAGTGGAATAATAGGAAGAAATGGTTGCTTGTGAATGTAAAGAATGAAATAGGAAAAAAACATTTAAAGAGTATTGTTAGTAATGGTTATCTCGATTTTGAAAATTTAAAAATGAATTTGGACGTAAGGTTAAAACACCAACGTTTAGGCTTTTTTGAGCCTTTTGCCAATGAGTATATTACAGGATTAAGTGGAGATGTTTCTGGAGAAATTAATATTAGTGGTCCTTTTTCAGATTTGGGATATCGGGGAGAATTGAGTTTTTCGAGAGCGACTTTATTATACAAATATCTAGGTGTTAAATACAATTTTTCCAATAAAATTAAAATTACAAAAAATACTTTTGAGGTTAATAATCTTAAAATTTATCAAGTAGATCATTCAGGAAATTACGCACTTGTTAATGGTTATGTACAGCATAATAATTTCTCTGATTTTCAGTTTTTCTTAGACTTAGATTTGAAAAATTTAATGGTCCTGAATACCAGTCAAAAAGATAATGATTTGTATTATGGAACTGCATTTGTCTCTGGTCCAACTAGGATAACAGGAACTCAAGAAAATTTAAAAATTGATATTTCAGGAACAACTCAGAGAGGAACCAAGTTTTATATTCCATTGAGTGATGCAGAGGAAGTTGAAGGAAATGATTTTATAAGTTTTAAAACAGCAAATATACACGAAAATAAAAGTAAGAAAACCGATTATAAAATAGATTTATCGGGCATCTTATTAAACTTTAATTTAACCGTAACTCCCGATGCCGAAGTTCAATTAATTTTTGATGATAAAGTTGGGGATGTATTAAAGGCAAGAGGTGATGGTAATTTGAACCTAAAGATTAATACCTTAGGTAATTTTAGTATGTCTGGAAACTATTCCATAACCAAAGGAGATTATTTATTTACGCTTCAGAATGTTGTTAATAAAAAGTTTAAAATTGAGCCTGGTAGCGATATAAAATGGAATGGGGATCCGTATCAAGCTTATTTAGATATCGATGCTATTTATAGATTAAAAACCCCGATTTACGATTTGACGCTTAATCCAGATGATAAAGAAAGGATTCCTGTTGAATGTCACTTAAATATGAAAAAATCATTGCTTGCTCCAGATATCACTTTTGATATTAAATTACCCAGCTCTGGAGATAGAGCAAAAAGTCTAATTAGTACGATGGATCAAGATGAAAAAAATAAACAGCTTTTATCATTATTGGTGTTAAGTAAATTTTATACCCCAGATTATTTAGTTGGAGGCGAGGAAGTTAGTTCAGGTAATTCTGTAGGTAAAAATGCAAGCGAGCTACTTTCAAATCAGCTGAGCAACTGGTTGTCGCAAGTTAATGATAATTTTGATATTGGAGTTAATTATCGGCCGGGTGACAATATCTCTAACGATGAATTAGAAGTGGCCTTATCGACTCAATTATTTAATGATAGGGTTAATATTGATGGAAACGTTGGGGTAAGTGATTATGCTAATACCAATTCAAATGTTGTTGGAAACGTAAACGTAGATGTGAAAATTAACAAAAAAGGGACTGTGCGAATACGTGGATTTAATCGTGTTAACGAAAATGAAATAGAGAATAACTCTTTGTACACTCAGGGTGTTGGTCTGTATTATCGAGAAGATTTTGATACTTGGGGAGAGTTGCTTAATAAATATTGGAAAAAAGCAACCTTTCAGAATACTCCAGCAAAACAAGATAGCTTAAAATAGTTCTATTGATTTTTTAAGGATAAATGATATTTCCGCTACAAGAATCTCGGCTAGCTCCTGTTACCGATTTCAAAACATTATTTTTGTTTCTAACCCTCAAAAAACCAAGTAGCCCAAAGATTATAGCTTCTTTGTAATTGATAATCTCAGGTTTCGGAATTACAATTTTTGAAATTGATTTTTCCTGAATGAGCTCCATTAGAAAGGAGTTGAAAGCACCACCTCCTGTTACTAAGGTACTGCTTTTCTTATGTCTTAATATTTTGCTAATTTGTACTGAAATATGCTCGTATAAAGTTCTAAGAATATCATAAATATCATATTCGTTTTCTTGAATAATGGGAAGAAATTCTTGCATCAACCATTCTTTTCCTAACGATTTTGGAGCTGTAGATGAATAATAATCAAGCTGGTTAAGTTGTTGGAGAAGATGTTCAATAATAGACCCCTTTCGTCCAAACTCTCCGCTGTTATCGTAGGCAATACCAAGTTTTTCTGAATAATAATTTAAGACAATATTTGCAGGAGAAATATCGAATGCTATTCGTTCGTTTTTAGATTGATAAGAAATATTTGAAAAGCCTCCTAGGTTAAGGCAATAATCATATTCTCCAAAAAGTAATTTGTCCCCAATAGGTACAAGAGGTGCACCTTGTCCATATAAGCTTACATCGAGGCTTCGAAAATCGTTGATAACAGGAAGGTTAGTTAAACTAGCAATTTCAATAGCATTGCCAACTTGTAAAGTAAATTGTCGTTCTGGTTGATGGAAAATGGTATGTCCGTGAGAAGCAATAAAATCAATATTGTTAATATTATTTTCATGAATAAATTCATGGATATAATTGGCTGTTAATTTACCAAATTTGTGGTCAAGAAGGCTAAGCTCTAAGCCTGATAATTCAGTTGCATTTTCAAATTTTGATTTCCATTCTTTTGAATATTCAAATGTTTTGTAATTGAGTATTTTATAATCGATTTTGTGATTTAAACTAGAAAATTCGCAAAAAATTATGTCTAATCCATCCAAAGAAGTTCCAGACATACAAGAAATGATTCTCATCTTAATAATTTTATTAGTTTAGTAAGATAATAAAGATTGGACATATAAACTTAGTTTAATTAATAGATATTTAGCTCTTTAAATTAAAAAAAACCATTAAAAAAGCTATCTTTGTGTAAAGGTAAAATCTTATTTATTTAAAACAAAATTGTTTGTATAATTTAAGATCAATTTGTAAGATTTGGACTTGAAATATATGAATGAATAGAATTAAAAACATTTATTATGGAATTTGGATTAACAGAAGAGCACTTGATGATTCAAGATGCAGCGAAAGAATTCGCAAGACAAGAACTTTTAGAGGGTGTAACTGAACGAGACGAAAACGGAATATATCCAGCAGATCAAATTAAAAAAATGGGAGAGCTCGGATTTATGGGGATGATGGTCGACCCAAAATACGGTGGGGGAGGAATGGATACTTTGTCGTACTCTTTAGCCATGGAAGAAATCTCTAAAGTCGATGCTGCAGCAGCTGTGGTTATGTCTGTTAATAATTCATTAGTTTGTTGGGGTATCGAAAAATTTGGTACAGAAGAACAAAAGCAAAAGTTTTTGGTTCCTTTGGCTGAAGGCCGAGTAATTGGAGGTTTTTGCTTATCAGAGCCTGAAGCCGGATCCGATGCTACAAAGCAAAGAACAACAGCTGTCGACAAAGGTGATTATTATGTAATGAATGGTACGAAAAATTGGATTACATCAGCAGCTCATGCTCAATATTTTATTGTGATTGCTGCAACAGATCCATCGAAAGGGCATAAAGGGATTAGTGCGTTTATTGTTGATAGAGATTCTGAGGGTTTTGAATTAGGTCCAAAAGAAAATAAAATGGGAATGCGTGCTTCTGATACACACTCTATCATGTTTAACGATATGAAAGTGCCTAAGGAAAATAGAATTGGAGACGAAGGTTTTGGTTTTAAATTAGCAATGTCTATTTTGTCAGGAGGAAGAATTGGTATTGCTTCTCAAGCACTTGGAATTGCTCAAGGAGCACTAGATTTAGCCGTCCAGTATTCAAAAGAACGTAAAGCATTTGGTAAATTCCTATACGAGCATCAATCTGTTTCGTTCAAATTAGCCGATATGGAAACCGAAATTCAAGCTGCACGTTTATTAATTCACAAATCTTGTTGGATGAAAGACCAACATATGGATTTAAATCATTTTTCGGCAATGGCAAAACTGAAAGCTGCCGAAACAGCAATGCACGTTACAACAGAAGCGGTTCAAATTCATGGAGGATACGGATATGTTAGAGAGTATCATGTGGAGAGACTAATGCGTGAGGCAAAATTGACACAGATATACGAAGGAACATCCGAAGTTCAAAAGATTGTGATATCAAGAACTTTAACTAGAGACTAGCATTAAGTTAATAATATAGATATGGAGCCTCTTTTTTAAGGAGGCTTTTATTATGTTTAATAGAATTGAAAATAAAGATATTTGCTTGATTTGTAAATAGTAAATTCGTACATTGCGAGTTAATTATAAAACATAAATAAAATGAGAATTATTACATTATTATTAATAGGGCTCTTGTCTTTGCCGATGTTCTCAGAAGCAAAAGAGGTTTCTGTTATTGATGCAAAAAGAGTTGCTAAAAACTTTTATTTTCAGAATGCACAAAATTGTTCAAGTAAAAGTTACAATGAAATTAATTTAACCGTAGATTATATAGAATCTGGCGTTTCTAATATTTTTTATGTATTTGGGATTGAGAATTCAAAAGGATTTATTGTTACATCTGCTCAGGATTTTGTAAAGCCAATTTTAGGTTTCTCAAACATGAATAATATTAATTTTTCAGATTTGTCACCAGAGTTAAAATATATGCTCGATGGTTATGCAGAGCAAATAAAATTTGGGATAGAAAATAATGCAAGAGCAACAAAAGAAGTTGCTACAAAATGGCAGAGTCTTCAAATTCAATCTTCGAATAGAACAAGTGTAGTAGAAACAGAGGGACCATTGATTTTATCGAATTGGAATCAAAGTCCTCATTACGAAGATTTATGTCCAACAGATGCAAATGGCGATCATGCTGTTGTGGGGTGTGTGGCTGTGGCCATGGCACAAGTTATGAAATATTATGATTATCCAAGTCAAGGTGAAGGAACAAATTATTATAATGATAATGATGGGAATGTTCATGATGCATCAAATATCAACTATGGAAACGAAACTTATGCATGGGCTAATATGCCAATAAGTATATCAGGAGAGAATTTAGATGTTGCTAAATTAATGTATCATTGCGGACAGACCGTTCAAATGGACTGGGAAGTGGCTTCTTCAGGAACTCAATCAGCTTATATCGTTGGTGCTTTAGCAGATCATTTTAGGTATTCTTCGGGTGCACATGAATATTCTAGAGATGATTATTGGGGAAATCCTAATTATACAGATGCCGAATGGGAGCAAATGATTAGGGATGAGATTGATTTATTGCGACCTATGATATATTCAGGTTTTTCCGATGATGGAGGTCATGCATGGGATTGCGATGGATATAGAACAGATAATAATGGAGATTATTTATACCATATGAACTATGGATGGGGTGGATATGGAAATGGTTGGTTTGCATTAGATCAGTTATTGTCAGGAACAACTCCTGGCGGAGATGATTATTATTTCGATTCTGGTCATCAGATTATAACAGGAATTTATCCCGAATCAAATTTCCCTGAGAATTGCTCAGGAACAAGAACAATAACAGGATTTGAGGGTTTGATTTCTGATGGAAGTGGAAGTAGTCTTTATCAAAATAATTTGAATTGTAATACCATTATTCAGCCAGAATGTGCTAGAGGAAAAGTAATGTTGACTTTTGAGAAATTTGATTTGGCTGCTGGTGACGAAGTATATCTTTATGATGGAGTCTCTGCTACTGATGATATTATTGCGGTATTAAGTTCGGATAATTTGCCAGGAACAGAACAGTTTACTTCGTCTAATAATGGAATGTTAATACGTTTCTATACCAATGGTTCAGGACGTGCTTCTGGCTGGGATGCCTCATATACAAGTTCTGTATGTAGTTCAATTACCTCAATCAGAGGTGAAGGTACTATGACCGATGGAAGCGGAACTTGTGATTATGAAACAGGAGAATATTGTAATTGGTATATCACGCCTCCAGGAGCAACCCAAATTACATTGAATTTTACAGAGTTTGATTTAGATACTCCAGATCATGATTATATTCAAGTGTACGATGAAGCAGAAGGAACTCTTGTTGGAACTTACAAAATGTCTACACCTCCTCCTGCCAATTTAACAGTTAATACAAGTGAAGTTAAAATCAGATTTAGATCATATACGAACGAAACCAATGTAGGTTCAGGTTGGTCTGTCGATTATACATCAAATGTAGTTGGTATCGACGATGTTATTAATTTTGATGAGTTAGTTAAAGTATATCCTAATCCATTCAATACAGAGGCTTTTGTAGAAATATCAAATCCAAATCAAGAATCTGTTAGAATTGCATTAACCGATTTAGTAGGTAAGAAATTAGCAGATAAAACAATTGGCGATTTTTCAGGAACAAAAACTATTTCAACATCCGATTTAGGACAAATAGATTTTAAACCAGGAATTTATTTATTAAATATCCAGATTGGAAATCAAACCAAAACATACAAGTTAATTTCCGATTAATTTGAAACATTAATGAATTAGACTTCTGTAAGAAATTGCAGGAGTTTTTTTTTGCTTATATTTGAACAAATAATAGCAATAGATGAATAAAAAAGAAATAAAATATGTGTTAAATTTGTATGCTTCCGATTTAATTACAGAAATTGAGAAAAGCATGAAAACTTCAAATTGCAATCAATGTGCAAAAGGTTATTTTGATAGTGGGATGATTGTTAAGAATCGTTTGAAAGTTTTTTTAGAAAAGATAGAAAAGAACCAAGATTAAAGCTTCTTTTTTATATTCATTATATTATTCTGGATTCGAATCGAATCTTTGTGCATTAATTCGAGAATAGATTGAATAAAATGAGGGTCTAATCCTAAATCATCTCCTAAATTTATTCTTGTTTTAATAATATTCTCCCAACGTCTTAGTTGGAAAATAGTGATGTTGTTTTTTAATTTATATTCTCCAATACCATTTATTACGTCCATTCTTTTAGAAAGTAATTCTAATAATTGATGATCTATGGAATCTATTTGTTCTCTGTACTGTAACAGAACTTCTTGATTTTTAATGGGAGCTGATCTAATTATTAAATCTGTTAATAATGTTTTTAACTGCTGAGGAGTAACTTGTTGGCTTGCATCAGAAAGAGCTTCTTGGGGATGGATATGCGTTTCGATCATTAAGCCATCAAAGTTTAAGTCGTATGCTTTTTGCGAAACTTCTTTTATAAAATTAGTATCTCCAGAAATATGACTGGGATCGCAAATGATAGGTAATTTATGAAATTGTCTTTTAAGTTCGATGGCAATTTCCCATTTAGGGATATTCCTGAATTTAGTTTCCTCGTATGGGTAGAAGCCTCTGTGTATAGCTGCTATCTTAGAAATCCCAGCTTTGTTGATACGCTCAATAGCACCAATCCATAATCCGATGTCTGGATTAATAGGATTTTTGATAAAAACAGGAATATTTGTTCCTTTTAAGCTGTCAGCTATTTCTTGAATAGAAAAAGGGTTGGCCACTGTTCTTGCACCTATCCAAAGTATATCTATCCCAGCTTTTAAGCAAAGTTCTACATGTTCTGCTTTGGCCACTTCAGTGGTTACTAATAAACCCGTTTTCTGCTTAACTTCTTTTAACCATTCAAGACCTGCTTCCCCAATACCTTCAAATTGACCAGGTCTAGTGCGGGGTTTCCAAATCCCTGATCTATATATATGTGTGTTTGTTTTCTCCCTAATTAGCTGGGCCGTTTCTAGAACTTGGGTTTTTGTTTCTGCACTACAAGGTCCTGATATTAAGAGAGGTTCTTCTTGTTTTAAATTGGGAATGTAAGTATGTAATGCTTGTGTATTCATTCTTATTTTTTTATTAGGACAAAACTAATTAAAATAGTTTGTAAAATAGAAAAGGGCTCCTAATAAATAGAAACCCCATTCTATTTATTTCGTTTAGTTTAAAATTTATACATTAAGCCTACAGCTAAACTTTGTTTGAATTGTGTAATTGGACTTCGGTGTAAAATGCCATCTTTTTCCCATTCAATATTGGTATTGTCATTATATATTAGGTGACTTTTGAAAACAACATTTAAAAAGTCATTTACTTTCAT
>Ga0256842_1002471_pt1 | contig 13215 bp, 8 predicted proteins | sample 4559240metaG_FD_185973 | JGI IMG/M metagenome (GOLD analysis project Ga0256842, IMG submission 185973) | Hydrothermal vent microbial communities from Guaymas Basin, Mexico - 4559-240 | ecosystem: Environmental > Aquatic > Marine > Hydrothermal vents | place: Mexico: Guaymas Basin | collected...
AAAGTACAAGATACCTTGGATAGCAGATTACAGAGACCCATGGGTACAGGATAAAACACTTACAACCAATAAATTTCTGAAAATTTTATATGCTTATTTCGAAAAGAAATATCTAAAATCTTCTAATTCAATAATTACAGTATCTACATTTATTCAAAAGCAAATAGAAAGTTTATTATACAATAAGAGATTTTATATCGTACCAAACGGGTATAATAATGAGGCGGTTTATTTTTCAAAAAATAGCCTACAAAATAATTCTACTTTGTCTATTGCATTTACAGGGACCATATATAGATGGCATCCCATACAATTATGGTTTCAGACTTTAAGTCAGTTAATAAAAAATAACAGTTTTATACTTAACATAAATTTTTTTGGGATAAATAATGAAGAGGAAGTTCGTAAACTTTTAAAAGAGAAAACACCCAATCTGATCCCATTTGTAAATTTCACAAAGAAACTTTCTAATAAGGAATTATTTAAAGAAATGGCTAAAAATAATCTATTTTTACTTTTTAATGATTATTCTATTTTAGGAACAAAGATTTATAATTACTTAGCTGTTAAACGAAAAATAATATTATGCTTTTCTAATGATGAAGAAGCAAAAAAGCTTAAAAAGGAATTCTATACTATTAAAGAGTTGTCATCAGAAAGTCAGCATTTACAAGAAGATGTAATAAAAGAAACAAATTCAGGTATTATTGTAGAAGATAAGAATCATTTAACAGTGGTGTTAAAAGAATTATATCAAGAGTTTGAGAACAGAGGTTACATAGAGTGTCATTCTGTAAATGTAGAGCAATTTTCAAGGAAAAAACAAGTTGAAAATTTAGCTCAAATAATAAAAAATATTAACCCAATTTAATAAAAATCAGAATGTATGGCTAAACCAATAATTATTGTCGATTACGGAATGGGAAACTTAAACTCTGTAGTTAAGAAAGTTTCTTCTTTAAATGTCAATGCCATTATATCTTCTAAAGCCGATGATATATTGAATGCTCGAAAAATAATTTTGCCAGGAGTTGGACATTTTGGGAAGGCAATGGAAAATATTAAATCTCTAAATATCTTCGAAGCTTTAAACAAGTCCGTTTTAGAAAATAAAATACCTATCTTGGGTATTTGTTTGGGAATGCAGCTGATGTGCAAAAAAAGCGAAGAAGGAAATGTTGATGGTTTTGGATGGGTGGATGCAGACGTTTTACGGTTTAAAATAAAAGATAAATTGAAATATAAAGTTCCTCATACAGGTTGGAATCAAATTTCAATAAAGAAGTCAGATAGTCGATTAATGAATGGTATTAGTGATTTATCAGAGTTTTATTTTGTGCATTCCTACTATGTTAAAGCAAAAAATGAAAGTGTTATTCTAAACAAGACGGAGTATGAACAGGAATTTACATCTGCAATAGAAAAAAACAACGTGTTTGGAACACAATATCATCCCGAGAAAAGTCACGATGCAGGTACACAGTTATTTAAAAACTTTATTAACTTGTAGGCTATGTATAGACCACGAATTATACCCGTATTGTTACTTAAAAATCAAGGGCTTGTTAAATCGGTTAAATTTAAAAATTATAATTATATAGGCGATCCTATAAATGCGGTTAGAATTTATAATGAGTTAAAAGTTGACGAATTGGTTTTTTTGGATATTTTGGCTACAAAAGAAAATAGGATAATGCCTTTGGAATTGATTAAAGATATTGGCGAAGAAGCTAATATGCCTTTTGCGGTTGGAGGAGGTATTCAAACTATCGAAGCTATTCAAGAAATAATTAAGGCAGGAGCAGAAAAAGTAGTTATTAACTCTTATGCCGTCGAGAATCCAAATTTTATTAAAGAGGCCTCAGAAATCTTTGGTTCTTCTACAATTACAGTTTGCATCGACGTCAAGAAAAATCTATTTGGAAAAGCATCAGTTTATCTTCAATCTGAAAATAAGGCAACAAAGCTATTACCAAAAGACTTTGCAAAACTGATGGAAGAAAATGGCGCTGGAGAAATCATTATACAGTCGGTTGATAAAGATGGAACAATGAAGGGCTACGATTTAGACCTAATAAAACAAATTTCGGAAGCTGTTAGTATTCCTGTTGTTGCTTTGGGGGGAGCAGGAAAGATTCAAGATTTAAAAGAAGCTTATCATACAGCCTATGCAAGTGCAATGGCTGCAGGCAGTATGTTTGTTTACGTAGGAACACAAAAAGGCGTTTTAATTAATTACCCCGAACGAGAAGAAATACAATCTTTTGTTTAAATTTGACTTATGAATAATACGGAATTCCAAGTTTGCAAGCGTTGTGTAATGGATACAACAGATCCTGATATTGTATTTGACGAAAATGGATTTTGCAACCATTGCAACGATTATTTCGATAATATTGTTAAGCATACATACAAAGGGGAATCTAGCGATAAAGAATTAGCTGCAATTATCGATAAAATTAAACGGGATGGAAAGAATAGTAAATACGATTGTGTTATTGGAGTTAGTGGAGGAGTAGATAGTTCTTATGTGGCTTATTTGGCCAAACAAAAAGGGCTTCGTATTCTTGCAGTCCATATGGATAATGGTTGGGACTCTGAAGAATCGGTAAAAAATGTAAGAAATATTATTCAAAAATTAGAGATTGATTATCAAAGTTATGTTTTAGATTGGGAAGAATTTAAAGATTTACAACTCTCATTTCTAAAAGCTTCTGTTCCTGAAATAGAAACACCTACCGATATGGCAATTCCTGCTGCTTTACATAAAATTGCTGCAGAAAATAAAATCAAATATATAATTAGTGGAGGGAATTATGCTACTGAAGGAATACTTCCTAAATCTTGGCAATACAATGGAAAAGATTTAAAATATTTAAAAGCCATACATAAACAATTTGGAACCCGAAAATTAAAGAATTTTCCAACTTTTGGTCATTGGTCCGAGATTTATTATAAATTTTTTAAAGGCATTAAAATGATTTATATCTTAAATTATGTGCCTTATGCTAAAGATAAAGCTGTTAAAATACTTGAAACAGAATTAGACTGGAAATATTACGGTGGAAAACATTACGAATCAAGGATAACAGCCTTTGTTCAAGGCTATATTTATCCTGTAAAGTTTAATTATGATTACCGAAAAGCAACATTTTCATCTTTAATTTGCGAAAAGCAAGTTACAAGAGAAGAGGCGTTTAACGAGTTAAAAAAACTACCTTACAATAAAGAAACTATTGAACAAGACAAACAGTATATTGCTAAAAAATTTGGATTATCTCTATCTGAATTAGAAACATATATTAGCCAAGATGCTAAAACATATAGGGATTACCCTAACGATGAAAAAAAATTAGCTTTTATTTATAATTTATACAGAAGATTATTTAATAAACCCAAGATTAATACGTCTGTAGGTGGGAAGTATCATCAAAACTGTTTGATTTGTAATTCAAAAAGAATAAAAGTATTAAATGGTTACGAGAAAGACAGTCTAGTAAGATGTCAAGACTGTAACTTCGTCTTTTCTCAAAAAATACCTAAACATGAAGAACTAGTTAAATATTACGAAGATACTTACACCCGTGATGATTATTTATCACCCATTACTATAAAACGGTATAACGAAGTTTTAGATCAATTTGAAAAGTATAAAAAAACCAATAAATTGTTAGATTTAGGTTCTGGTGTAGGTTATTTTCTGGAAGCCGCTAAACAGAGAGGTTGGGAAGTTTATGGAACTGAATTTACCGATGATGCAATGACTATTTGCAAAAACAAAGGTGCAATAATGCATCAAGGGCCATTAGATAGGACTAATTACAAAAAGGAAATGTTCGATATAATTACTTCGTTTGAGGTCATAGAACATATTAATAATCCAAAAGAAGAGTTGCCTATATATAAAGAAATCTTACGCAAAGGAGGAGTATTGTATTTTACTACGCCTAATTTTAATTCTTTAGAGCGGTATATTCTGAAAGGCAATTATTCGGCCATAAAGTACCCAGAGCATTTATCGTATTATACCAAAAAGACTATAAATATTTTATTCAGAAATAATGGTTTTAAAAAGATAAAGTTAGAGGCTATAGGTTTTTCCTTATCTAGAATAAGACATAGTCTTAAGCATCAAGGAAACTTTAAAATTACAGAATCTTATGACGATGAAAAGATTAGGAGAAGATTTGAAACAAACAAGTTGCTAAGGTTTTCAAAAAAGTTTATTAACGCTACTCTTAACCTATTTAGTATCGGGAATTCGCTTAAAGGACTTTATGTAAAGGAATAGTTTTTTTTGGGGGGGAGTACAAGGACAAAAAGTCATTACTCGAATCAATACAGGGTAAACTCATGCTTTTTAGTTATTTTCTAGATCCTGTTTCTGTCCTTTTACTTTGAAATTCCAGAAATTTTTGATAAGGTTTATGAAAATACAAAAGCATTGAGAAAACGATATTTATAAAATGCAGTGTTTAAGTTTCGTCCAACTTATAAGATTTGTTGATTAGAACATTTTCTTCAAATCTAATAAAGTTTCTTTAGCAAGCTTATCGGCTTTCTTTTTGTCTTTATATTCAAAATAAAAGTAAAATAAGATATATGCAAAAAAAGGCATTACAGGAATTTTATATCTATCCAAAGCCCCAAAATTATAAGAAGTAAAGCCTATCATAAAACCAAAAATTAAGGAAAAGGTAAAAGATAATAATAGAAGAGGCTCTTTAAAAATAGTTCGCAACCAAGAAAGTCGATAATGAAATAAAATAAATATAAATAATAATAAGAAATAACTACTTTGAATAGCACCAATAGATATCGCAGCGCTAGATATTTCTGTAATATATGGTCTAAAAAAAGTAACATTTACAGCAGATGGGAATACTTTAAGTATTCCCAAAGGGGTATATTCTATTTCTCCTAAATCGTAAGAAGAGCCTCCTAAAAGAGTATGCCAAGTATGAAATCCATCGATTCTAGATTTAATATTATCAGCAGCATATTTATCACTATCTGCCTGTAGATTTTTAACAACTTCTCCTCCAATTCCTATTGCTATTACTAGAATAAATGGAGTAAGTATATTTCTTAGAAATTTACTTTTAATACGGTCTCTGTTATAGGCCACCCAACCTATGGTAATAGCGGGAAGAAAGCCTAAAATAATATAAGCTTTTATATTGAAAATAAGATAGATAGATAAAGCGATGATTGTGTAAGCTTTGAAATTAACTTTCAGTTGGTATATGTTTTTTACGGAAAAATAAAATAATAAACCTAAGAATGCAAAGGTTACAGAATCTTTTAGAATACCTGAACCCCAAAGAATGACTGATGGAATTAAAAATACAGCATAGAAAGCTTCTTTTTTCTTTTCAGGATAAAAGAATAAGAAGGCTTGAAACATTTTCCAGCTACCAATCATAGTTACTACGGACATTACAATTTGAGCAATCAGAAATCGATTAAAAGATAGAATATTTATAGGAGTTAATAGCTTAACCATAAACCATTCTTCTGGTGATTTGGAATAAGTAATATGTTGCCTTATATATTGTAAACTTGGTTCAAGATGATGAGATGAAAAAATAAATCTAAGAAATTCGGAGGGGCTTTCGATTAATACTTTGGTTAAAGCTCGGCTACCTTCAAAGTATAGTATGGTGTCGCCATCGTCGTAATAAAATAAATAGATCATTGTAAACGCAATAGCACCTACAATTTTTATTGTTAAACCTTTAATAAGATATTTATACTCGCTATGTTTTTCAATAAATGCCCCTTTAATAAATAAGGCAATAATATAGATAATCAAGATATACGCTAATGCAATAAAAGGGTCGCTCCAATGAAATAGGTCTTCTTTATGTGCAATATATTTTATCATTCTATATGAGTTGTTTTTTCAATTAAGCTATAATTTAGCTAAGCTAAAAATAATAAATAAAATCGCATCAATAATTGTCTAAGAATTAATTATACTAGAATGAAGTTGTTATTATAAAGATGGTATTAGTTATTTATGTAATACCAAATTATCTTTATATTGCTTTAACCCCGTTGGGTTAATAATGATTTCCTAGTGCTATTAGGAATAAACCTTACGAATTGAGCGAAGATTAAGGATAATACAGCAATTACAGCACCAGCCAAAAATGGTATTCGCCAATTTAGCATCCATAGAGCACCTCCCATAATAGGAATAACAACAGCAGAAATATGATTGATAGTGAAACCTACAGCCATTGATGGAGCAATATCTTGTGGTTCAGCAGTTTTTTGGAAATACGTGTTAATAGCCATAGCTGCACTAAAAAAGATATGATCTGTAATGTAAAGCCCTGCAACTATCATTTTATTTTCGATGAACGCATAGCTTATAAAGATAATGATAAGACTAAAGTATTCGATAGATAGTATGCTTCTTTCGCCAAAACGGTTTATGGCTTTTGCCACTAAAGGAGAAATAAAATAAGTTGCTATGTTATTAATTATAAATAATATAGCTATACCTTCGATGCCAAAATGATATTTATCTACTAACATAAACACAGCAAAAACAACAAATATCTGACGGCGAGCGCCACTTAGAAAGTTGAGTACATAAAAGAGCCAATACTTCTTTTTTAGTATCATCTTTTTTTGTTGTAATGGAACATCTTTGTTTGTAGGTTTCTTTGTTAGCGCAAAGAGACCCAAAAGAACAACAATAGATCCAAATGCAATAAATTGAGACGATAGATTCATGTATTTTGAAATAGTCCAGATAATGGCGCCTACAACAATATTGGTTAATGCACCCCAGCTTTTTAATTTTCCAATAACTATTGGAGCTTGGGTTTTATCGAAATATTGAAGGGTTAAGCTTTGGTTTACAGTTTCGAAATAATGAAAACCAATAGACATTATTAAGGTCGTTAAAATTAAGCCTTCATACGAAGGAAAGGAACCCGTTGCCAATACACCAACACCCATAAGTATTACGTTAAAGGCAGCAAATTTATGCTCTTTAAAAAGATAAAGAAGATAAACCACTAATAAAGCTAGAAAGCCTGGTATTTCTCGAATAGATTGAATAACCCCCATTTGTAAGCCTGATATTCCAATTTGGTCAACAGCATAATTGTTTAAGAGAGTTCGCCAAGCTTGAAAGCCAATAGTTATAGCAACAACTAGTAAAAGCAAATAGCCATACATTGGGTTTTTCTTTATTTCGTGTATCATAATTTTTTTAACCAAAAAGAGCGACTAACCAAATTAAAGATAGTCGCTCTATATTTTTGTAATTTGATAAATTATTTCATTCTCAAATTTAGTTCATCTAATTGGGTTAAATCAATGGTCGATGGCGAATCAATCATCATATCTCTACCCGAATTGTTTTTAGGAAATGCAATAACGTCTCTTATCGATTCGATACCAGCAAACATAGCCACTAAACGATCGAAACCTAGGGCAATTCCTCCATGAGGTGGAGCACCATATTTAAAGGCATCCATTAAGAATCCAAACTGTTCTTGAGCCTCTTCATCGGTAAAGCCTAAAGCCTTAAACATTGTTTTTTGTAAATCTCTATCGTGAATACGAATCGATCCACCGCCTATTTCTACTCCATTTATCACTAAGTCGTATGCGTTAGCTCGGACTTTTCCTGGTTCATTATGAATCATTACCATATCTTCTTTTTTCGGAGACGTAAATGGATGGTGCATAGCATGGAAACGTTTGCCCTCTTCGTCCCACTCCAATAGAGGGAAATCGACAACCCACATTGGCGAAAATTGGTTCGGGTCACGTAATCCTAAACGATCGCCCATTTCTAGTCGTAAATCGTTTAGTGCAGATTGGGTAGCAGCAGTATCACCTGCTAAAATTAACAGTAAATCACCAGGCTTGGCATCCATCTTTTCTGCCCAAGATTTAAGGTCGGTTTCGTCGTAGAATTTATCTACCGAAGATTTAAAAGATCCATCTTCGTTGTATTTTACATAAACTAAGCCTTTGGCTCCAACTTGTGGTTTTTGAACAAATTTAACGAGTTTGTCTAATTCTTTTCGAGAGTATGATGCTAAGCCAGTGGCACAAATTCCTGCAACATATTCGGCAGAATTAAAAACTACAAATTCTTTTTTATCTGTTTCTTTTTTGAGTTCTACGAAAGTCATTCCAAAGCGAATATCAGGTTTGTCAGAACCATAAAGTCGCATAGCTTCGGAGTATGGCATACGAGGAAAATTGTAATCGAAATCTATATTTTTGACTTTCTTAAATAAGTGTTTGGCCATGCCCTCAAAATTTTTAAGGATATCATCCTGCTCTACAAAAGCCATTTCGCAGTCAATTTGTGTAAATTCAGGTTGGCGGTCAGCTCGTAAATCTTCGTCACGGAAACATTTTACAACTTGGAAATAACGATCGTAACCAGATATCATCAAGAGTTGTTTAAAAGTTTGAGGAGATTGAGGTAGAGCATAAAATTGTCCTTTGTTCATACGAGATGGAACTACAAAATCCCGAGCACCTTCGGGTGTAGATTTAATCAAATATGGAGTTTCTATTTCTAGAAATTTTTGATCTGATAAATACCGACGAACCTCCTGAGCAATTTCATGACGTAAAATCATTTTTTGTTGCATAGGATTTCTTCGCAAATCAAGATAGCGATACTTCATTCTAATTTCGTCGCCGCCATCACTTTCGTCCTCAATAGTAAACGGAGGGGTGGAAGAAGCATTTAAAACTTCCAAATTAGAAATCTTTATTTCGATATCACCAGTTGTTATTTTAGGATTTTTGGCGATACGTTCAATCACCTCACCTGTTATTTTAATCACAAATTCTCTTCCTAATTTCTGAGCATCTTCGAAAACTTTTGTATCAGTAATATTTTCTTCGAAAATGATTTGAGTTATTCCATATCTATCGCGGAGGTCTAACCAAATCATTTTGCCTTTATTTCGTATTTTTTGTACCCATCCACTAAGAGTAACTTCCTGTCCTATATTTTGAGCTGTTAGCTCACCACAATTATGCGTTCTGTACATTGCTGTAAATTATTTAATTAAGATGCAAAAGTAATTCAATAGCTCGAAAATTAAAAGATAAATCTATTTATCTTTGTTGATAAAAAGGATTTAGATGAAAGTTGTTGTTCAGCGTGTTTTGGAGGCTTCAGTAAGAATAAATAATCTGATTGAAGGAGAAATAAAACAAGGTTTGATGATATTGCTTGGGATTGCCGGTAATGATACTAGTGAAGATATTGAATGGCTAATCAATAAAATATTGAACCTAAGAATTTTTTCTGATGAAAACGAACGGATGAATAAAAGTTTGTTGGATGTGAATGGAGAGATTCTTCTTATTTCTCAATTTACACTTCATGCATCAACCAAAAAAGGAAATAGACCTTCGTATATTAAGGCTGCGAAACCTGAAATAGCAAAGCCTTTATACGAACAATTTATACAAAAAACAGAACAAACATTAGGTAAAACCATTGCCAGGGGTGTTTTTGGTGCAGATATGAAAGTTTCACTTATTAACGATGGTCCAGTTACAATTGTTATTGATTCTAAAAATAAGCAATAATTTTCGTATAAATTAACAAAACCCGTTTCATATGTAGGGTTTTATTTCTCCAAATCAATAAGGAACTTTTATTAGTTATTTAGAAAAATAATGTTAAATTTGTGTTAACCACTCAGCTCAATTTTATTCGTTATTTATTTATACCCCAAAATAGTTATTATGAATTTATTACAAAAAATTCTATCACCTATTGCAGTTATATTTATATTAATTTTTGTTGTGCTAATACTTGTTTTTAAGTATAATTTAGATATAAACAACAGAGATTCAGTTAAAAATAATTTACAATTAAAGCAAACAGATTTAAATAATAATGTTAAAAGGCTAGCAGAAAAGGCTGTGTTTGTATCTGCTTCATATTCTGGTCTTAAAACGATAAAGCGTGGGTTTACAGTTTATAATAAATCAAAAAATCTGGATTCGGCTTCAATTATTATTAGTGATAAATACAATCATTTTTCAAAGGAGTTTGAGAATAGTCTAGGAAAAAAGTTTGAGATGACATTTTTTAGCTCAGAAGGAACGGTGTTGTATCGTTCGTGGAATTCTCAGAAAGGTGATAATGTTATAGAACAAAGAAGCATGGTTTCGGATGCTATAAATTTAAAGAAAACAGTATCCGGATTAGAAGAGGATAGTTGGGGTTTTGCTATTTATGGAATAACCCCCGTATTTAATAAAGATAACGAACTTATAGGTGTCGTTGAAACGCGCTTCCCTTTATCGGAATTATTAAAAAGTACAAATCTAACAGAGAATGAAGATATGGTATTTTTAATGTCTAGAAAAATTGTGGAGAGCTTTACTAATTTCGAATTACAATCGTATAATGTACAGAGTGTAAATGGATTAGTACCATTAGCTTTTACTCAAAAATTTAAACTAGAAAATCTTAATAAGATTACCGATTTAAAAATATCGCATAAAATATCACAGTTTTATATCGATAATCTTGTATATAATTCAGAACCATTAATATCGTACCAAGGCAGTAAAATAGGGATTGTGGTTTTCCAAATAAATAATATTAAATTTGATGAAATAAAAGCTGATACTAGAAGAATGGTATTAACATTTGGAATCATAGCGATGATATTATCATCAATCTTTATGATTTATCTTGGACGAGTAATAATTAAAAAACCAGTACGAAAAGTTGTACATTTATTAACTCAATTATCGGAAGGAGTTACTTCTGACGAAATAAAAATAAAGAATAAAGACGAAATAAGTGAAATAAATAAAGCACTTAATAAATTAAATAAAGGGTATAGAAGACTTGCCTTTTTTGCAAAAGATATTGGAGAAGGTAAATTAGATTCAGAATTTAATACATTAAGTGATGAAGACGAAATAGGAATTTCGTTGCTCGATATGCGTAAAAAACTTATTGACGCCAAACAAGCTGAAATAGAACGGAAACAAGCAGATGATAAACGAAGTTGGGCTACAAAAGGATTTGCTGATTTTGGCGATATTCTAAGACAGAATAGTGATAATATAGAAGAGCTTTCAACAAATATTATTAGAAATTTAGTTAAATATACCAATTCAAACCAAGGAGGATTATTTATTTTAAATGATGCTGATGCTGATAAAATAACGTTAGATTTAGTAGCCGCATTTGCATACGATAGAAAGAAGTTTGTAGATAAAAGTATAAATATAGGAGAAGGTTTGGTTGGTACATGTGCCATCGAAAAGGAGACCATTAATATTACAGATGTCCCCAATAATTATTTAAAAATAACTTCAGGTTTAGGAAAGGCAAATCCAAGAAATATTTTAATAGTACCTTTAAAAATTGAAGAAGATATTTTTGGCGTAATTGAAATTGCATCTTTTGAAAAATATGAAAAATATCAAATTGAATTTATCGAAAAATTAGCGGAAAACATTGCTTCAACTTTGTCGACTACAAAAGTGAATATTGTTACAGCACAACTGTTAGAACAGTCTCAACAACAACAAGAAGAAATGGAGGCTCAAGAAGAAGAACTTCGTCAGAATATGGAAGAGATGTTGGCTACACAAGAAGGAACGGCAAGAAAAGAAGCCGAAATGGAAGGCTTAGTTAAAGCTATTGAAAGTAGTTTAATGATGATTGAATTTGACCTAACAGGTACAATAATAAGTATGAATAAGAATTTTGCTGATATGTTGGAAATTGAAAAAGAGACGGTAGTAGGACTAAATCTTTCTCAAATAAATTCAACATCCGAAGGAATATCTAACGAAGAAATATTAGAAAAACTTAATAAAGGTGAGGTTGTAAATGTAAACTCAGTAATAAATTCATCATCAGGCAAAACTGTTAATCTTAAACAAACATTTTCACCAGTAATAGATTCAGAGGGCGAAATAATTAAAATAATTGATTTGGCATATATTTAAAACTTATTTTTATGAAAAATAAATTTTTTAGTAAAATACTCAATAGCATTAATTTTAAGATAATAGTTCCTCCCTTTTTATTGTTTGCTATTATCGTTATACTTGCATTAACGATAGGAGGCGATTTTTTCGATAAAGCATCGACTACTAAAATTCAGAATGAATTAAACACAGAAACTGAAATAATTAAAGAAAGATTAAGTTCTAATGCAATACAATTAGGAAATATTGCAACAATTTATAGTCAAATCCCAAGCTTACAGAATATTCTAAGCCAATACTCAGTAAGCAATAATAAAGATTCGTTAACAAGGCTAGTTAAAAACCTTTTTAAAGATAAAAAATTTAATTATAGTTTTGATATTATAACAGTTGACGGACAAAAACTATTTTCGAATAATTCTAGTTTTAGAAAGAAATACATAAAAAATGAAATTATATTTAATTCTATAAAAAGAAAGAAATTGCTTGTAGATTATTCAAGCCTTTATAATCAAGATTATTTAATTGTTTCAAGTCCAGTAATGAATAGAAACGATGCTGTTGGTTCTGTGGTTATTACAAAATCTTTAACCAATATTATTAATAACTTATATTTATCAAAAGGGATTTATATACAGCTTTTTAATAATAAAAACAAACTAGTTTATGCTAGTGACGGTATTGATAGAACTAATATTTTTAGACAAAAATTTGAAAATGGATTTATTAAAATTGAAGATTTTATTGTTAAAAAATTCGAAATAATATCAAATGGGAAATCTATTGAGAATGCTTTTTTGTATAAAAGCACTGTAGATATTGATAATTCTGTTTTAACAATGATAATCTATTTGTTATTATTTTCCCTTGGAGCGTTCATTGTAGGAGGTTTTATTTATTCTTATGGCATTTATAAAACATTATTGCAGCCAATAAAAATAATTAACGATAAAATTTTAATAGTTGCAAGAGGAGAAAGTACAACTAAAATTGCAACAAAATCGAAGGATCAGCTTGGACAAATAGCTAATTCTGTTGATAATATGATTGAATATCGTAAACGAACTGCAGCATTTGCAAATCATATAGGCGAAGGTATTTTAGATGAAGAGTTTGAGGTAATTAGTGATAAAGATGAAATTGGTAATGCGTTACTTCATATGAGAAAAGAGCTTCGAGAAGCTAAAGAGGAGGAGCAGAATAGAAATATTGAAGAAGAGAAAAGAAATTGGGCAACAAAAGGTCATG
>Ga0256842_1002472_pt1 | contig 13213 bp, 11 predicted proteins | sample 4559240metaG_FD_185973 | JGI IMG/M metagenome (GOLD analysis project Ga0256842, IMG submission 185973) | Hydrothermal vent microbial communities from Guaymas Basin, Mexico - 4559-240 | ecosystem: Environmental > Aquatic > Marine > Hydrothermal vents | place: Mexico: Guaymas Basin | collected...
ACAGATATATACTCTGTGATTCGCGATAGAAAGGGCAAATGGTCAGAACCCGCTCCAATTGATGCTGGCAAAGATGCTATGGTTAATACCAATGACGATGAAGGCGCATCGGCTGTTACACAAAAGGGAACAGTTATGTTTTATACGCGTTGTAAGGTTGAAAAAAACAGATCTATGGGATGCAAAATCTATCAAGCAGCCCGAAGAGGTATTGCTTTTGGAGAAGGAGTTCAAATTACGTTCCCTGGTAGCGATACCGCTAGTTATGGTCATCCAGCTATTGATATGAAAGAATTAACATTATATTTTGCTGCTAATTTACCTGGTGGTTACGGAGGTAATGATATTTGGATGATGAAACGAGCAAAGAAAACCAAGCCTTTTGGCGATCCTATCAATTTAGGACCAGAAATTAATACTCCTGGAAACGAATTATATCCAACAATTAGAACCAATGGCGATTTGTATTTTTCATCAGACTATATTGTAGGAATGGGAGGCTTAGATATATTTAAAGCTGTTCTTGATAAGAGTTCAGGAAAATATAAAGTATCAAATTTAAAATCTCCAATTAACTCTGCTGCTGACGATTTTGGGATTATCTTTAAAGGAAATAAAGAACAAGGTTTCTTTACCTCTAGTCGTCCTGGTGGTAAAGGAGCAGAAGATATTTATCAATTTACTTTACCTCCTTTGCAATTTACAATAAAAGGAGTAGTTAGTGATGAAAAATCTGAAATCCCTCTTGTAGGAGCAAAAGTCGAATTACGAGGAAATGATGGTGATGTACAAGAGACTATTACTGCTGCAGATGGGTCTTACGAATTTAAATTGAAGCCAAATGTAGATTATCAACTGATGTCTTCAATGGAAAAATATTTGAATGGTAAGGCTGGAGAATCAACAAAAGGAATAGAAGAAGATAAAGATTTTATTGTGAATATAGGTATGAAACCTGTCTGGAAACCGATTAAAATTCCAAATATTTTCTATGAAGTAGCAAAAGCAGAGTTAATGCCAGAATCAATGGCTTCTTTGGACGGATTAGTTGAGGTTTTGAATGATAATCCTAATATTACTATAGAATTAGGTTCTAATACGGACTTTAGAGGTTCTGACAAAACAAATCAGGATTTAGCTCAGCGTAGAGCACAATCGGTTGTAGATTATTTAATTTCTAAAGGAATCGCAAAAGATAGATTAGTAGCCAAAGGTTATGGCGAATCTAACCCTGCCACAGTTGATAAAGAAGAAGGCGAACGATACGAATTCTTAAAAGAAGGGGATGTATTGTCTGAGTCGTTTATTAAATCATTATCAACAGTTGAAGAGCAAGAAGTTGCCCATCAAATGAACAGAAGAACAGAACTTAAAGTTCTTAAAACAGATTATCAAAAAGCCCCAGAGGCAGTGGCGCCTTCAGAAGAAGCTCCTGCTGACGGTCAATAACTTATTGAACATAATAATTAAAAGGCGTTCTATATTAATAGGACGTCTTTTGTTGTACTATATTGAACCAATTAATTAAATAAAATGTCGAATAACGAAAGGTATAACTTAAGAGGTGTCTCAGCCTCAAAAGAAGATGTCCATAATGCAATTAAGAACATAGATAAGGGATTATTCCCATCAGCATTCTGTAAAATTATTCCTGATATTTTAGCAGGCGATGATGCGTATTGCAATATAATGCATGCAGATGGAGCAGGAACAAAATCCTCTTTAGCCTACATGTATTGGAAAGAAACAGGTAATTTAGATGTTTGGAAAGGTATTGCCCAAGATGCGTTAATTATGAACATAGACGATTTGCTTTGTGTTGGCGCAACAGATAATATATTAATATCGTCTACAATTGGTCGTAATAAAAATTTAATTTCGGGTGATGTAATTGCGAAAATTATTAATGGAACTGAAGAGTTATTGTCTGAACTGCGAAATATGGGTGTAAATGCCTATTTAACAGGTGGAGAGACTGCTGATGTTGGTGATTTAGTTCGTACAATTATTGTAGATTCTACAGTTACAGCTCGGATGAAACGAGAAGATGTTATTTCTAACGATAATATTAAACCAGGCGATGTTATTGTTGGTTTATCATCATCGGGTCAAGCAACTTACGAAAAAGAGTATAATGGAGGAATGGGCAGTAATGGTTTAACTTCTGCTCGTCACGATGTTTTTGCAAAATACTTAGCCCGTAAATATCCTGAAAGTTATGACGCTTCAGTTCCTTCCGATTTGGTTTATTCGGGGAATTATAATCTAAAAGATAAAATTGAAGGCTTAGATATTGATGCAGGACAGTTAGTCTTATCACCAACAAGAACCTATGCACCGATAGTAAAAGAAATTTTAGAAAAACACAGAAGTGAAGTCCACGGTATGGTGCATTGTTCTGGAGGAGCTCAAACAAAAGTTTTACATTTTGTAAATAATCTACATGTTATTAAGGATAATATGTTCGATGTACCGCCTTTGTTCGATATTATTCAGAAAGAATCGCACACTGATTGGAAAGAAATGTATAAAGTCTTTAACATGGGACACCGTTTCGAAGTTTACGTTCCTGAAGATGCTGCACAAAATATTATTAATATATCTGAATCTTTTGGTGTTGATGCTCAAATTGTTGGACGATGTGAGGCTTTTGATGGTAAAAAATTGACCATTCAATCCGATAAGGGGGAGTTTATTTATTAAGCCACTAGATTTATGTTTTTATTTAGAATTAAATAATCAGTTTGATAGTAACAATAAGAAGGAAGTGTAAAAAACTTTTAACTTTTAACTAAAAATAATGAGTGTAATATTAGAAAAATTAGAAGGCGTTAAAATCCGTTTTATCGAGGTTGGTGAACAAATAACTGACCCCGCAATTATTTCTGACATGAAGAAATATGTGAAATTAACCAAAGAGTATAAAAATTTAGAACCTGTTGTAGCAGCTTATGATATATATAAAAATATAGAAAGTAATATAGCAGATTCAAAGCAAATAATTGCTGAAGAAGATGATGAAGAAATGCGTGAGATGGCCAAAATGGAGTTGAACGATTTAGAATCACAAATAGCACCCTTAGAAGAAAAAATTAAACTCCTTTTGCTCCCTCAAGATCCCGAAGATGATAAAAATGCTGTTCTCGAAATTAGAGCTGGTACGGGAGGAGATGAAGCAAGTATTTTTGCCGGTGATTTATTTAGAATGTATACAAAGTTTTTAGATTCAAAGGGTTGGAAATATTCTGTTACAAACTCTGCTGATGGTACTTCTGGAGGATTTAAAGAGGTGGTATTAGAAGTAACAGGAAAAAAAGTTTATGGGACATTGAAATATGAATCAGGTGTGCATCGAGTACAGCGTGTTCCTCAAACAGAAACACAAGGACGAGTACATACATCTGCGGCTTCTGTTGCCGTATTGCCAGAAGCTGAAGAGTTTGATATTGATTTGAATCCTGCAGATATTCGTAAAGATACTTATTGTTCTTCTGGCCCTGGAGGCCAGTCTGTGAATACAACTTATTCTGCAGTACGATTAACGCACGCTCCAACAGGGATTGTTGTAACCTGTCAAGATCAAAAATCACAGTTGAAAAACTTGGATAAGGCTATGGCGGAATTGAGAACTCGAATATATAACTTGCAGTACCAACAATATTTAGACGAAATATCTTCTAAACGGAAAACTATGGTTTCTACTGGAGATAGGTCGGCAAAAATACGTACGTATAATTACCCTCAAGGTAGAGTGACTGATCATAGAATTGGATTAACACTTTATAATTTACCATCGATTATGGATGGGGATATTCAAGAAATTATTGATAAATTACAAGTAGAAGAAAATGCGGAAAGACTCAAAGAGAGTGGAATGGCATAATTAAAGAATATTGAAATGAACTATTCGGATTTAGTAAAGCAAATAAATGCAAAGCGGTCCATGCTTTGTGTGGGTTTAGATTCAGATTTAAATAAGATACCACCGCATTTATTAAAATTAGATGACCCTATTTTTGAATTTAATAAAGTGATTATTGATTCTACAGCGAATTATTCGGTTGCGTTTAAACCTAATTTGGCATTCTACGAGAGTCTAGGTTTAGAGGGATGGAAGAGTTTAGAAAAAACAATTTCGTATATTAATGAACGTTATCCTGAGATTTTTACTATTGCAGATGCGAAGCGTGGAGACATTGGTAATACGTCTAAGATGTATGCCAAAGCCTTTTTCGATAAGTTAAATTTTGATGCTGTAACTGTTGCTCCATATATGGGCAAAGATTCTATTTCCCCTTTCTTAGAATACGAAAATAAATGGGTAATCGTGCTGGCTCTAACAAGTAATCAAGGGGCGTTCGATTTTCAGTTTATGAAAGACGAATATACAGGAAAACAGTTGTTCGAGCAAGTATTAGAAAGTTCTAGTCAGTGGGGAACAAAAGAAAATATGATGTATGTTGTTGGAGCCACAAAAGCAGAAATGCTTAAAGAAATACGACAGATTGTTCCAGAACATTTCTTATTAGTTCCTGGAATTGGTGCTCAAGGAGGTGATTTAGATGCAGTTGTGGAAAATGGTGCCACGAAAGATAAAGGCTTAATTATTAATTCTAGTCGAGGAATTATTTATGCTGATAAAACAGAGAAGTTTGCTCTTATATCAGAATTAAAAGCAATGGAATTGCAAAACGAAATGGCTAAATATTTCTAGGCTTTTGTGATTTTAGATAAGAATTAAAAATAATGTCAGCAGCTGTAAATGGGCTGACGTTATTATTTAAGATATCTTTTTCCATTTTTTTTATTAAATTAATCTGTTCGGTATTTTGATATAGATGATTCATCAATTTTTCTTTAATAGTTTCGTGCATCCAATATTTTGCTTGTTCAAGTCGTTTTTTCTCAAGAGCTCCATTCTCTAAGGTTAGACTAAAAAATAAATCTATTTTTTTCGATAAGTCTTCAATTCCAAATGAACTAATAGCAGAGCAACTTAAGACTTCTGTTTGCCAATTATTGCTTGATGCAGGAAAAAGATGAAGTGCGTTTTTATATTCAGTTTCAGCGGTGATAGCTTTTATCTTATTGTCTCCATCAGCTTTTGTAATTGCAATTGTGTCTGCCATTTCCATAATGCCTCTTTTTATTCCTTGAAGCTCGTCACCTGCACCAGCAAGCATTAATAAAAGGAAGAAATCGGTCATAGAATGTACTGCCGTCTCGGATTGTCCAACACCAACAGTTTCTATTAAAATAGTATCGAAGCCCGCTGCTTCACATAAAATAATGCTCTCTCGAGTTTTTCGTGCAACACCTCCCAAGGAACCGGAGGAAGGCGATGGACGTATAAATGCGTTTTTAGATTTAACCAACTCTTCCATTCGGGTTTTGTCACCTAAAATACTTCCTTTAGATTTTTCACTACTAGGATCAATTGCTAAAACAGCAATTCTATGACCTTGCTTTACAAGATTCTTCCCAAATGTTTCTATAAATGTGCTTTTTCCAACACCAGGAACTCCTGTTATTCCAATACGTCGTGATTTTCCAGAGTAAGGTAAGCATAAGTTAATTATTTGATCGGCTAATTCTTGATGCTTTGTATTTGAGCTTTCGACTAAAGTTATTGCTTGACTAAGAAAGGTAATATTGCCGTTTTTTATACCCTTGAAATAACCTTCTGCAGAAAGTCTTTTACGTTTTATATTCTTGAAGCGCTTAATAGAATTGTTGTTAATATCCTGAGTTTCAATTATACCCTTGTTAACTTTTAAATTTTTAAAAGTTTCGGAGTTTTCAATATGTGAATTATCCTTAGTCATATACTACAAAGGTAGAAGTAAATTTTTAAGAAATATATGATTTCTATCTTTTGTAATAAAAAAGAAGCTTGAAAAGAACGAATCCTTCAAGCTTCTTTCTATATAAAAGAATATTTATTTTTGAATATATTCAATAGTATTTACAGCAGCAATAGCACCGTCACTAACTGCTGTAGTTATTTGTCTAATTTTCTTTTCTCGTACGTCTCCAGCGACAAATACACCTTTTGTATTGGTGCTCATGTTGTTATCTGAGATAATTTCCCCATAATTATTTATAGCAACTTGATTTTTAAATTTGTCGCTGTTAGCAGCATACCCAATAAATATAAAGACACCATCTATTTCTTTTTTATAGACCTCTTCTGTTTCTAGATTTTTGATATTTACATATTTTACCTTTTCATCACCGTAAAATCCATCGATAGAAGATTTCATAATAAAACTAATCTTTTCGTTGGCTTTAGCTACTTCTATTGCATGTTCGAAAGCTTGAAAATGGTCGAATTGATGAATAATAGTTACAGATTTTGCATATTTTGTTAGAGAAACAGCTTCCTCTAAAGCAGAATTTCCACCACCAACAACTATAATATCTTGACCAGTGTAAAAATCACCATCGCAAGTAGCGCAGTAAGAAATGCCACGGCCTTTGAATGTGCCTTCGCCTTGTACACCAAGATTTCTAGAGCGACCACCAGAAGCTATAATTATTGCTTTTGAGGTGTATGTTTTTTCACCTACAACTACTTTTTTAATCTCACCAGATAAGTCAACCTCTGAAATATTAATATTTTGTTTAATATCACAACCAAAACTTTCAGCTTGTTTCTTCATGGTCATAGATAATTGATATCCTGAGGTCAGTTCTATTCCTGGGTAATTTGCTATTTCGTAAGTTAGAACCATTTGTCCACCGACCATTCCTTCGTTTAGTATTAGTGTTTTTACTTTTGCTCTAGATAGATAAATACCAGCCGTTAAACCAGCGGCACCACCACCAAGGACAATAACATCGTATGAGTTTTCCATTCTAATAAATTATTAAGAGATAAAAAAGCTCCAAAGAAAATCTAAGGAGCTTAAAATATTGTATTAAGATACTTAGATTATAATAAGTTTTCGTCTAAGATAGATTTAATTTGATCTTTCATTTGGATACTTGTAGTTGCTTTTACAACTTTACCATTTTTGTAATACATTGTAAATGGTAAACCCATAAATCCAGCACATTCAGGTGCATTACGAATAACGTGAGCCTCTGGAGAATCGAATTCCATATCCATAAATTTAATATTTGGATATTCTTCTTTTAATTCTTCCATTGCTGCATAAACGGGTACGCACATTGGTCCCATTCTTCCAGCGCAAATCATTACATTTTCGTTGTTCTCAATAATTTCTTTGTGTTGAGCAGCTGTTTCTACATGCTCTAAATTTGTCATTAACATATCTAAATATTTAATTGTTTAAATTTGATTCTGCAAATGTATAAAAAAAACGGCTTCTATGTTAAAAAACAGTTTTAAATAATCTGTTAAATATTCTGTTAAATATTCAAAATTAATTTACATTCCCTTTAACTCTAAGTATTAAACTTTGTTGGGTAGGGTCGTTAGAAATAATGGTAATCATTTTGTGTTGTTTTCCTTCTTTTCCTTTAGATTTGAATATGACACTAATTTCTTCAGATTGTCCTGGTTTTATTATTTTTTTATTCAATTTTACAACCGTACATCCACAACTAGATTTTATTTTTCTAACAATTAAATCTGATTTCCCTGAATTTTTGACGATAAATTTATGAGATTTGCTTTCTCCTTGTTTAATATCACCAAAATTAAAGATCTTGTTATCAATTGTTATTTTGGGCGCATTTGCCAGTTGTTCAGTACTTAGGTTGGAAAAATTTTCTTCGATGTTAGCACTTACTAGAATTCTGTTTTTAGGGTTTCTATCATTATTAATAAAAACTAAAATTTTGTCGGTAATATAACCCCAATCATTTTTCTTAGAAGCATCGTAAGTTAATTTTAGATTCATTTTTTCTTTAGGATTAATTGTAAATTTTGTTTTATCAAGTTGGATATGAGCTGGAAGGCGGTCAAACAAAACTGATATTTTTTTATTTGTGGGGTTATAGATAGAGATTTCTTCAGATTTCTTTTGATTGTTAAATATTTTTGTAATAGCAATATGATTGGTTTTAAACTTAAGTCCGTTCATGTCGCTTTTGTATTTATCATCTATTGTTTTAGCTCGCTCTTTAACGATTCCTTTTATTATTAACTTCGTTGGGCTGTTAGTTGCATTTGATGTAATAGTGATACTTTTGTTAAAAGGTCCAGGTCTATTTATGGGGTCGAAGCTCACTTTAATAAAACCATCCTTTTTAGAAGCAATAGGAGCCTTTGTCCATTCTGGAGTTGTACACCCACAAGAGGCTTTTACATTATTAATTATCAGAGGTTTTTTACCAGTATTTGTAAATTTGAATTGATAAGTTTGTATGCCGTTGGCTTCTTCTATGGTTCCGAAATTGTGAGTTTTTTTATTAAATTGGATAGTAGACTCTGAGGTTTGCGAATAAGTTAGGGAAATAATAAATAAGCCTATGATAGATAATGTTATTTGTTTTTTCATTTTTAAATATTTTATGATTTTTTCTTAAAAGTCAAATCTAATAAAAAACATTTTATTATTAACTGACCAAGCTCATTATTGTAAAGCTTTAACAATTTTTAACTAAGGCTCAAAAAAAAACCCTTCCAATTATATGAAAGAGCTGAATTGTATTTTTATATTTGATTATCTAATTCGGTCTACTGACTTAATTAATTTGTCATCTCGTTTTATAGCCCGAAAAGCTAGAAATGCAAAAATAGAACCAATTATTGGGAGCAGTAATCCTACAGAGAATCCTAATTCAGTACTATTTGTTGATGCTATTTGGTAAGCATAGAAGAAAGTTAAGAAGGTAGTTCCCAGCCCCAGAATACTGGTGTACATGGATAAGCGCATTTGAATTTTTCTATTTTTATAAAGAAATATTCCAATAAGTGATAATAGTATGCTAACAGATACAATTATTATCAAGGGAAACAGGGTCACTATTAATAAGTCTCCTTGTTTAGTAATATCGGATAGACCATAAATTGATAATCTTAGTATATGATTACCACTAACCATTTCATTTAGAGGTAAAATAAATAGTAATCCATTTAATACCGCTACTAAAAATAAATATATACTTTGAATTCTTTGTATCATGTTTGTTGAAATAAAATTATCCCATTTCGCTTATTTTATTAAGCAGTTTTATATCATTAATACTAATTTTTCTTCCATCTAAATTAATGACATCTTCCGAAGCAAAAGTTGATAATGTTCTGATAGCGTTAGAAGTCGTCATGTTTGAAAGGTTGGCAATATCTTCTCTAGAAAGATATACTTTAATAGTTTTCCCATTATCTTCAAACCCATAAGTATCAGATAAAAATATTAAAGATTCTGCTAAGCGACCTCTGATATGCTTTTGAGTAAGGGTGACTGTTCTGCTATTTGAGAACCCTAATTCAGTGGCTAATGACTTAATGATGTTAGAAGAAAATTGGGTGTTATGTTTTAACATCTCAAATAATGCTTTCTTTTCGATGTTACAAACAGTAGAATCTTCTATTGCAATTGCCGAAGCAATATAGTTTTCTTCAGCAAATAATGCTCTGTATCCAATAAAACCTACAGGCTTAGCCATGCGGACAATTTGCTCCCGTCCGCCAACACCTTCTTTGAAAATTTTAACCTTGCCTTCAGATAGGCAAATTAAACCAGTGGGTTTATCACCTTCTTTATAAATAGTTTCGCCTTTTTTGTAAAAAGAACAAGAATGACTTCTGCGTAACACTTGTTTTTCTTCGTCGGAAAGTACGGTAAAAATTGAAGCTTTACTAATAAAGCAATTATCGCAGTTTTGATCTTTATATTTCATTATTAGTGTTTTATGTTAAATTCTAATAGTATTAGAATCGGATCAATAAAATAATGTTATAAAGCACAAATGTAATAATTTCTATTTGGTTTATTAGACTTTTCTTATAAATATTATTGAATATTTTAGATGGTCTTATTCTTAACAAAACGTTCATAATTTGTATTATTTTATTTAAAAATCATATAGTATTTTGTTGAATATCTTTTTTTTTTGTAAAAGATAAAGTTTCACAATTTAATAAACCATCTTAGTAATGGAAAGAAAAATAAAATCAGCTTTAATTTCAGTTTTCAACAAAGAAAACTTGAGCGAAATTGTACAAGAACTAGTTAAAGATAATGTCCAGATTATCTCAACAGGAGGAACACAAACTTTTTTAGAAGGTCTTGGCGTAGATGTAACGCCAGTCGAAGAATTGACTTCTTACCCTTCAATTCTAGGAGGAAGGGTTAAAACACTTCATCCTAAGGTTTTTGGGGGGATATTAACTCGGAGAGATAATAAAAGTGATATTGAGCAAATTGCTGAATATGGAATTCCTGAAATCGATCTTGTTATTGTAGATTTGTATCCATTCGAGGATACCGTTGCTTCTATGGCACCTGAACAGGATATTATTGAGAAAATTGATATAGGAGGGATTTCTTTAATACGAGCAGCTGCAAAAAATTTTAAAGATGTTCTTATTGTTCCCTCGCAAGACCAATATTCAGATTTGTTATTTTTGTTGAAAGAAAAAAATGGAATAACAGATTTGAAAGATAGAAAGAGGTTTGCTGCTCAAGCGTTTAATATTTCTTCTCATTATGATACTGCCATTTTTAATTATTTTAATAATTCAGAAGGTATTCTCTCTTTTAAGCAGTCTATAACCGAATCAAGAACCTTACGGTATGGAGAGAATCCTCATCAGAAAGGATTCTTTTTTGGTAAATTCTCGGAAATTTTCGAACAATTACATGGTAAAGAAATTTCTTATAATAATATATTAGATATTGATGCTGCTGTAAATTTAATTAAGGATTTTGACGAAACGACATTTGTTGTTATGAAGCACAATAATGCTTGTGGTTTGGCATCTCGAAAAGATAAAGTTCAGGCGTGGAAAGATGCTTTGGCAGGAGATCCGGTGTCTGCTTTTGGTGGTGTAATTATTACTAATGTTGAGATTGATGAAGCAGTAGCCACAGAAATGAATTCGTTGTTTATGGAAGTTTGTATTGCACCATCATATACCGATGAGGCATTAAAGATTCTTAAGTCCAAAAAAAATAGAGTGATTCTTATTATTAAAGATTTTGAATTTCCGAGAATAAATTTTAGAACATCATTAAATGGCGTTTTAGTTCAGGAAAAAGATTCTAAAATAGAAGTCCCTTCAAATTTGGAAACAGTTACCAATATCGCTCCAACTTCAGATGAAGTTCAAGATTTGTTGTTTGCTAATAAATTGGTTAAGCATACAAAATCTAATACAATTGTATTGGCTAAAAATGGACAATTAATTGCTAGTGGAACAGGACAGACTTCCAGAATAGATGCCTTACGTCAAGCCATTGCAAAAGCTAATAGTTTTGGTTTTGATTTAAAAGGAGCTGTAATGGCATCCGATGCTTTCTTCCCTTTTGCAGATTCTGTAGAAATAGCCCATGAGGCAGGTATTACAGCTGTGATTCAGCCTGGTGGATCGATTAGAGATAAGGATTCGATTACTTATTGTAATGAAAATAATATGTCTATGGTATTTACAGGAATTAGACATTTTAAACACTAGGAGAGAAGCTTGTATATATGAAAATCCCTTCAGGAAAAAACAGAAGGGATTTTTTATTTCAGTGCTTTCTTAATAAGACGTATTTTCAATAATTTTAGTAAATAGCTCCGATAAATCTAGTTTTAAATAATTAACTTGCTTTGGAATAATACTTTCTGCACTCATCCCTGGTACTGTATTTATTTCTAAAAAATATGGGACCTTATTTTTTACGATATAATCGACTCTGACAATTCCTTTACAGTTTAAATATTGATAAATTTCTTTAGTCTGATTTTTTATTCTTTCTAAAATTGCATCTTCGAGTCTTGCAGGTGTAATTTCTTTTGCATTTCCTGAATATTTGGCATCGTAATCAAAGAATTCGTTATCGGTGTCAATTTCTGTAACTGGGAGTCTAAAATATTCATTGTTAGTCATTAGAATTCCGTTTGATACTTCAGTACCCTCTATAAAAGCTTCGATAATTACTTCGTTATCCTCCTCAAAAGCTAGTTCTATGGCTTTGGATAAATCGGAAGCTTTTTTAACTTTAGAGATTCCAAAACTAGAACCTCCAGCATTTGGTTTTACAAAACATGGAAGACCTGTTTTACTGAGAATCTTCTTTTCATCAAATTTCTGTTTTTTTCTAATTAGAATAGATTCGACCATTGGGACTTCAAAATTTTGAAGAAAGGCCTTGCATGCAAATTTATTGAAAGTAAGCGCCGAAGTAAAAGCATCAGAAGTAGAGTATGGGATATTTAATAAATCTAAATAGGATTGCAATTTACCATCTTCGCCTGGCGTGCCATGAATCATAATTAAAGCAAAGTCAAATTTAACTTTTGTCCCTTGATAGGAAAAAGAGAAATCGTCTTTGTTAACAATCATATCACAATATTGATCGCTTGTTAATACCCATTCGGCCCCTTTAATATACACCGTAAATGGATTAAATTTATCTTTGTCGAGGAGACTTCTGACTTGTTCTGCCGATTGTAATGATATTACAGATTCTGATGAATTTCCTCCTGCTAAAATAGCAATGTTCTTTTTCATAAAAATGAATTGTTTATGTCTTGCAATTTAGTGACTTTTTCAGAATTGTAAATAAAAAAAGGCCATCTTTTTAGATGGCCTTAATATTAATCACGTTATTAACAGTTAAATCTTATTAACTTCAATTATGTTATTCATTCCAGCTGTAATTGCTTCTTTATTTAAAGGAATTAACTTGTGGTGACGTTCCGGAAGTGATTTTTTTAGTCCTTCGATAACGTTGTCTAATTTTACGATAGGTCGAGCAGCTAAATATGCACCAAGGATAACCATATTAAAAGTTTTTGTGTTACCCATTTCGGCAGAAATCTTAGCACCTTCAATTTTGTAGATATTAATATCTGTTCTTGTTGGGTGGTGTAAAATTCCGTTAGGATCGTAAATTAATGTTCCTCCTTTTTTTACAGATTTTTCGAATTTATCCATTGACTGCTGGTTTAGAATTACAGCGGTGTCAAAGAAATGTAAATAAGGTGAACTAATTTTGTCATCACTTAAAATAACAGTAACATTTGCTGTTCCTCCTCTCATTTCTGGTCCGTAAGAAGGCATCCAACTTACTTCCTGATCTTGCATAAT
>Ga0256842_1002473_pt1 | contig 13208 bp, 9 predicted proteins | sample 4559240metaG_FD_185973 | JGI IMG/M metagenome (GOLD analysis project Ga0256842, IMG submission 185973) | Hydrothermal vent microbial communities from Guaymas Basin, Mexico - 4559-240 | ecosystem: Environmental > Aquatic > Marine > Hydrothermal vents | place: Mexico: Guaymas Basin | collected...
GTGTCTTTCATTATTGCGATCGGGCTAGGTATTACTATTACACCATCCTCTGGGAAGTGATAGTCAACGGGTTCTCCAGCGGCTTTTTTCTGCCTAACCATATAGTCTAGTGTTACTCCTACTGGGTATTCTCCGTTTATGATGCCATTTAATACGACTCCATTGCTTTTGACAACCGTAACTCCATTACTCTTGAGGTTCTTGTAATAGTCCCATCCATACTTATCTACTAAGACATATACTGTTGCAGTAGCTGCTCCAGAGTATAAGGGGTTTGGTATAGCTGCCCAAGTCTCAGCTGTGTTCCATGGTGATGGTAGTTTTGATTTATACTCTGGACTTGCTAAGTCTGTCCATTTTGTTGGTGGATTGTTCTTGATTATATTAGTGTTCCATGCTAGGATTGGTATTATTATTCTTCCGGCATACCAGTAGCCATCGGGGTCCTTGTACTTTATCTTATCAGCATCTGCTGGAGTAAACTTTAGTAATAAACCTTGATTCTTGAGCTTAATTATACCGCTTGGGTCAGCGATCCATACTACATCACATATTATTTTACCAGACTCTATTTCTGCTTGGAGCTTCGCTAATACCTTAGATGTTCCCGAACGGTATAGGTTTACTTTTATGTTAGGATACTTCTCCTCAAACATTTTTACAAGTTCTGATGCGATGTCTTTAGGCATTGATGTATAGAAGTCTATCTCTGCTTTTTCTACTGTAGTTGTTGTCTGAGTTGTTTGTTGTTGTGTCTGTGTTGTGAAGTAATATGCTAGAACTCCGATTAGTATTGCTGCAATGACTACTACTACTATAAGGAGGGTCTTGTTCATTGTTTCCCCCTATTAAACCTTATTTTCACTCCAGAGTTAAAAATCTTTTAGGTGGTACCCATAAACTAGAAATCATAGACCATACAATAATATTCATGTAGAATTCAGAGAATAATAATTTGATACGGTGCTCTTATTGAGTGTAATTAATAGGATTGAGACAGGTTTCAAAATACTAGATGAGTTACTTACTGGAGGCTTCCCCAAGCCTTCAAGTATTCTCTTAATAGGACCTATAGGTACTGGTAAGAGTACTATTGCACAGCAATTCTTATGGAACACCTTGCTTAAGGGATATAAAGCAATATATGTAACAGTGGATACTCCTCCAAACGATATCATTGAGAACATGCTGAACTATGGATGGGACGTTAAGAACTATGTAATGAGCGGCCAATTAGTCTTCGTTGATGGTTTCTCTCCAAGAGTAGGACTAGATACTATTGCACATTATATTATAGAGAACCCATTCGACCCCGACGAAGTATTGAGAACACTTATGCTTGCCGAGCATGAGGCTTTTAGTAGTGGAGGCGGAGTCCTTTTATTCAGTCATTTGTCAACAATAATGTTTACTTGGAGTAAGAACAACATTATAAAATTCATGGAAAGAATGCATGCAGAAGCCCGTAAATTCAATAGTGTATACTTATTTATTTATAACGAAGGCGTTAGAAACCCCTATATTGAGACATTTATAAGGCAAATACCGGATGTCGTGATAAGAGTTTCTAGGGAATGGGATGGACTAGTCGCTAAACAGTATTTATGGGTTGAGAAATGTTTGAAAACGAATTATCGTAAAGTAAAACTCTTATGCACACCAACACCTGAAGGAGTTAAGCTAGTATACGGTGATCTCAGTGAGAGAGGAACTGATTAATAAGCTGAAAGAACTAGGATTAACAACTTATGAAGCAAAAGCATATATTGCCCTCGTGCTTAGAGGAGTAGCTACTGCTAGCGAAATATGTGATCTCAGCGGTATACCATATACGAGGATCTATGATGTACTCGCATCTCTTGTTAACAAGGGCATGGTTGTAACTATTCCCGGTAGACCAATTAAGTATAAAGCAATTGATCCTAGGAGAGTATTGGAGAACCTTAGAGAAGAAATCATAAATGAGTATAATAGGAAGATAAAAACAACTGAGAGAATTATGCAAGAACTACTCAGTGAACTCGTACCAATATATGAGAGAAGATCCCAGAACCTTAGAGAAAGTATATTGTTGTTAAGAGGGAGGAGAACAATACATGACATGATCATGTCTCTCTTCGAGCACAGTCACGAAAGAATAGCCTGTTTAGTAACACATAATACTTTGATCAGATTGATTAGGTATAGGCCTCGTATACAGAGATTATTGAATAATAAGGATCACTATGTAAAGATATATGTTCCAAGAGAAGCAATAGATGACATTCCTTCATCTCTTTCTTCTAGAACAGAGGTCGTTGAAGATCATGTTAAACAGTTAAACATATTCGTTGTTGATGAACACGTACTCATATATGAGCCGATCCCTGATGATGTATCGCCTAATTCATCATATGATACAGCATATGTTATTAGGAGTAAGGCGTTTTCAGACTATATGTTTGAGAAAATAACGTGTGGGGAGAAAAAGAGGGATGAAAAATAGTCTAAAAATTTTTACTCGATTTTTGCTTTAGCTCTTTCTAGGAATTCTTCTATTAATTCTTCTATAGTTGGTCCCTCAATGATCTTAACTCTAAACTTAACTCTTGCCACTGGTTTATCGATCTTTATTAGTCTCGTGATATCGCTTGGTGTTCCAAGTATGACTGCGTCTGCTGGTGTTCTCTTAATTGTTTCTTCTAGTTCTTTTAGTTGTTCTGGTGTATAGCCTGTGCTTGGTAATACTGGTCCCATATGCTTATACTCTTCAAATATTTTCTTGAAGAACTCTGTAGCATATGGTCTTGGATCAACTGGTTCTGCTCCATATTTCTTGGCAGCTACATAGCCTGCAGCATATGGTGCTCCTCCATGAGTTACCGTTGGTGAGTCTTCTATGACCAAGACTTTCTTTCCTTCAATTAGTTCTGGCTTATCTACTATAACTTCGCTTTCAGCTAGTGAGATCTTTGCTCTTGGATTGATTTCTTTTACATTCTTCTTTATTGTCTCTACTGCTCCTGGTTTTGCTTGATCTACTTTGTTGATGATGACCGCGTCTGAGAGTCTAACATTGATTTCTCCGGGGAAAGATCTTACTTCTATTCCTGGCCTCATAGCGTCTGCTACTACTATCATATAGTCTGGTCTATAGAATGGCCAGTCGTTGTTTCCTCCATCCCATAGAATTATGTCATTTTCTTGTTCAACCATTCTGAGGAGTTTTCCATAATCAACGCCAGCATATACTGGTAAGCCCATCTCAATATAGTGTTCGTATTCTTCGCGTTCCTCTATGGTTGCTTTATATTTGTCTAAATCATCAAATGTCTTAAATTCCTGGACAACCATTTCCTCGAGGTTTCCATAGGGCATCGGATGTCTAACTATTCCTACCTTGAATCCTTTCTCGACTAGTATTTTTGCTACTTCTCTTGAAACACTGCTTTTACCTGCTCCCGTTTTTACTCCTGTAACTGCTATTACTGGTCTAGAAGATTCTATCATTGTTTCTTTGGGGCCTAGGATTACGAAGTTCATGCCGAGAGCTACTACTCTGCTCATAACTCTTCCTAGCTCTTCATAGGTTAGGTCCGAGTAGCTGAGAACTGCTTCGTCAACATGATATTTGCGAGCTATTTCCTCTAAGTATTCCATGCTCAGTATGGGGATTCCGTCTGGGTATAGTTTTCCTGCAAGACTTGGGGGATATCGTCTCCCAGCTATGCCGGGTATTTGTGTTTGTAGGAAAGCTACTACTTTGTACTCTGGGTTATCTCTATAGTAAACATTGAAGTTGTGGAAGTCTCTTCCAGCTGCTCCAAGAATAACTACTCTTTTAACCATTAGATCAACACCCATTATAGGATAGTTTACACTATATATTATGATGGTTTACAAATATAAACACAATTGAGAGAAAGCAGTTCTATGTAATAAGGATAAGAGAGAAAAATAATTGCTACGTTAAAAAACTAGTGATGGTTGATTGTTTAGAAACCTAGTTCTAGTCTGTCTAGCTTCTCCATTAATTTGCTTAGTCTCTTTAACATTATCTTTCTCTCAATGCTTGCTACTAGTCTTCTTGTACTGATGACTGCGTCTGGGTTTACGCTTATGCTGTCGATTCCTGCTTCTACTAGGAATTCTACTATTTCTGGATATACGCTTGGTGCTTGTCCACAGATACTTACTGTTGCTCCTTTGCTGTGTGCCTTCTCGATTAGCATCTTGATTGCTGCTAGGACTGCTGGGTCACGTTCGTCGAAGTATCCCATCTCTGCTAATATGTTGCTGTCACGGTCTGCTCCTAGTACTAGCTGTGTTAGATCATTGCTTCCAATACTGAATCCATCAACGTATTCTGCGAACTTGTCTGCTAAAAATACTATGCTTGGTACCTCTGCCATTGCCCATACTTTGAAGTCTTTGCTTCTCTTAAGTCCTTCTTCCTCCATGATCTTTAGTGCTCTTTCTAGCTCCCATGTTGTTCTAACGAATGGGAACATTACCCATACGTTTGTTAATCCCATTTCTTCGCGTACTTTCCTAATGGCTCTTACTTCTAGTCTGAATGCTGGTTCATACTTTGGATGGATGTATCTGCTTACACCTCTCCATCCAATCATTGGGTTTCTCTCTTCAGGTTCGTATTTCTCACCGCCTTTTAGTCCGCGGTACTCGTTTGTCTTGAAGTCACTGAATCTTACTACTACTGGTCTTGGATAGATTGCTTGTGCTACCTTGGCAATACCCTCAGCTAGCTTGTCAACAAATAGATTCTCTTTGCCTACCTCGATCAAGTAGAGTGGGTGATACTGTACCCAGTCAGTGATAATGAACTCGATTCTCATTAGTCCGATACCGTCGAATGGTAGGTCCTTGTATCTCTCAATAGCGTCTGGTTCTCCTAGGTTCATGTAGATTCTTGTAGCTGTTACTGGATATAGTGGTAGTAATTGTTCGGGGCTTATTCCTACAGCTGCTACTGCTCCAGCTGCTTCTTCCTTGGGCTTTACTAATTCTTCAACAATTCCTTCATATACTACTCCTTTGCTTCCATCAACTGTTACCTCCATTCCTGACTTGATTACTTGTGTAGCGTTACCTGTTCCAACTATTGCGGGGATGCCTAGCTCACGGCTGACGATTGCTGCGTGGCTTGTCATTCCACCCTCGTCTGTTACGATTGCTGCAGCTTTCTTCATTAATGGTACCCAGTCAGGATCTGTCATTTTGGTTACTAGGACTTCTCCTTCTTTGAATTCTTGTGCTTCTTTGCTGTGTGGGTCAAATATTACCTTGGCTACTCCTGCGCCTATACCGGGGCTTGCCGGTAGTCCTCTTACAATGATCTTTGCCTCGGCTAGCTTGACTACCTTCTTGCCCTTGATCTCTGCTTTCTTCTCTGCTTTAGCCTTCTCCTTTCTCACACTCCATACAGTTTCGGGTCTTGCCTGGACTATGAATACATTTTCTGGGAATGGTAAGTCATAGTCTACTGCCCATTCGATGTCCATATGTCTGCCATAATGTTTCTCAATGAGGAGGGCTAGTTCTGCTAGTCTCTTAACCTCTTCGTCTTTTAATGCTGGTTTGTCTGGGTCAAATTCCTTGACTATGTCTAGGTCTGTTACTACTTCTCCCTCCTCAGTTACCCATGCCTTCTTCTCTTCGTCCCAGTGTAGGTGAATGTTCTTGCCCTTTCTGGGGTCGAATGTTATCGCGAAGGTCTTGTGGTGGATCTTCCTGTCAACAATCTCTAGTGTCTGCTTGTCAACAACCCATTCATCTGGTGTGACTTTACCTCCAACAACTGATTCTCCTAGTCCCCAGCTACCCTCAATTACTACTACCTTCTCATCTCCTGTTACTGGGTGTAGTGTGAACATTACACCGGCTGATCTGCTGTTAACCATTTTCTGTACCGTAACGCTCATTAGGGATTTCTCGTGTGGAATACCCTGTGCTACACGGTAGAATACTGCTCTTGATGTGAAGAGGCTTGCCCAGCACCTCTTGACATAGTATACTACGTTGTCTTCTCCATAGACGTTTAAGTAGGTGTCTTGTTGTCCAGCAAAGCTTGCTTCAGGCATGTCTTCTGCTGTAGCACTGCTTCTAACAGCTACTCTTAACTTGTCAGGCTCCATGTTTAGTTTCTGAGCTAATTCTCTATAGAACTTTCTGATCTCGTTCTCTACTTCAGGGGGCATTGGTGTGGTCATGATCATTTCTCTGATCTTAGCTGTTGTCTCGTCTAATGCTTTTTTGTCATTGACATCTAGCTGGTTTAGCATTGGATAGATCTTGTCTTTTAACCCGGTCTTTTCAATGAAGTATTTGTAAGCGTATGCTGTAACAGCGAAGCCTGGAGGTACTGGAATTCCTGCTCGTAGCATTTCTCCGAGGTTAGCGTTTTTACCTCCAACGAGTGCTACATCGTCTTTTGTTACTTCGTCTAACCATAGAACGAATCTCTTCTCTTTGGGTACTTGGCTCATTATATTTACACCTCTGAATCAAACCCCCTCTTCAACTGAGGGGTTCTCTTTTGTATATATTTGTACATGGTTTTTTAAATGTAGTGATAACTTATGATTTTTATATATACTTTGATATAATTTGTATGTATACACTTCTATGAGTGATTAAAAATATGTATGAACAAGTGTGATCTAGAAGAAGTTCTTATCTCTTCCTCCTCCTCAGTTGTTTCCTACTAACTCTTCCTCTAATCAATGCCCAGTATATCCATGCCCTCCTCTTAATAGATTCTATCCTTGTATGCTCTATACCGTTAAGATATGCTGCATACCTACTTCCAGATATGAGTTTAGACCTCATTTTCGTATTACCCTTATATGCTAGAGTTATGAGAATCGCCATGTGTAAGATTTCCTTCTTCTTGATGGTTTCTTCTATATCGTTCCAGTATTTTTCTAGGAATCTCGTAGTGTGTTTGCCCTTGATAAATACTGGGTGTTCGATAATGGCTTTCAACAAAGGTATGTTTGTCTGGATCCCTGAAATAACGTATTCGCTCAGTGCTCTCTTCATTCTATTTATTGCTTCAAGCCTATTAGAACCCCATACAATGAGCTTTGATATCAAGGGGTTATATTCGCCTGGTACAAAACTATTGGAAGCAACACCCGAGTCAACACGTACTCCAGGACCTGAGGGTTCAATATAATATGTTATTGTGCCTGGGCTAGGCATAAGAGTTAGGGGATTCTCGGCATTTATTCTTGCCTCAATACTGTGTCCACGTATACTTATTTGTCTTTGTTTAAGAGTTAGTACTCCTTCTGTAGCTATGATTATTTGTTGTTTCACTATATCTACTCCTGTGATGAACTCTGTGACGGGGTGCTCTACTTGTAGCCTAGCATTTATCTCCATGAAATAGTATTTTTTATGCTTGGGATCATAGAGCATTTCAACAGTTCCAGCATTAATATAGCCTATGTGTTTCATTAGCTTAACAGCATCTTCTGTAAGAGATTTCCTTATCTGAGTTGTTAGTGCTGGTGATGGTGCTTCCTCTATTATTTTCTGGTGTCTTCTCTGAATACTACAGTCTCTTTCGTAGAGGTGTATAATGTTATCTCCATCACCTAGTATTTGTACCTCTATGTGCTTAGGGTTCTCAATATATGGTTCAACATAGAGTCTAGCGTCTTTGAAAGCATTTTCTGCCTCCTTCCTTGCTTGTTCATAGTATTTCTCTGCCTCTTCATTATTCCTGATAATTCTTATACCCATTCCTCCGCCTCCACCCACTGCCTTGAGCATTACTGGATAGCCATGATCCTTAGCGAACTCCACTATATCCTTTGGATCATTAACGTTCATCCATGGAAGTGTAGGAACTTCTGCTTCAACAGCTTTCTTCTTAGCACGTACTTTGTCTCCAGCTAACTCCATGACCTCGGGAGAGGGTCCTATGAAAATAAATCCTTTTTCTACAACTCTTTTTGCAAATACAGGGTTTTCGCTTAAGAAACCATATCCTGGATGTATAGCATCTGCACCAAGCTCTATAGCTGCATTGATTATATCATCTATGTCGAGATAATTTGATACTTCATAGTCTTCGCTCATGAATTTCCTGTGTAGGCTATTTTTATCTATAGAAGTGTATATTCCGAGAGGAACATATCCTAATTCTCGAATGCTCCTCGCTATTCTTATTGCTATTTCTCCTCTGTTCGCTATCATTATTCTAAGTGTCATGAAAATACCCCACTACTCATTAAAGCGATCTACTTTTCTCACCACTAATTGATCAGTTTTATCTTCTTGCTCGTTTATATATGTGTAAGTAATGTTTAATAATTTTAAGTTTTGAGATATAAGCTTATATGTATCTAAGTCTAATAGGAGTTTTCTTCGTTAAATCATTGAGAGCCTTGATTATATCATTGGTATTTTCGAGTTGTTTGAATACTTCTAGATCATCGATAGTTATTGGAGCGACTCTATATATAGCCAGGCTAGCACCAATTGTTTCTATGATGTGTCCAATGCCTCTATCGGTGAATAACTGTGTAATTGTTTTGAGGTCTTGCTTGCTAGGTATTGGGATGTTGGATGGATGAGTATGTGCTGATAAACACTGTGGTATCCTTGGGAGAAGCACTTTGTCTTCTTCTCCCTCTATTAGAAACGCTTTTCCATCGAATAGTATTCCTAAATAGTACTCGTGGCGAGTTGCTATGGTTTTAGTAGCGTATTCCTTCATTTTATAGTGTAGAGTTTCACGATAATAATCAATTATTTCCTCGTAGAGTGTTCTTAGATTAGTATCTCCTCTACCAATAGTTGCATAGACATTGTGTTTTTCCGAGAAAATATTAATGCTTTCTAATAGATCATAGTTACACTTAATGCCATCAACTACTACTGTATAGTTCTCGAGCTCATGTGAATTAATGAGAACTTCTTCACACTCAGCATCTTCTAGGATATCTTCTAAGAAGTTTATGGTGCGTGCTAAAAAAGCGATTTTTTCCGTATAATTGTTCTTAATGATTGCTTGGTATTTGTGTTTCACTATAGATCATCTACTTCGTCTCGCTAATAAGTCTATTACATCGACGTATATGTCTATTGCTTTATGTAAAGATTCTATAGGTATGTACTCATCTGTTTTATGAGCCATATTTGGTTCTCCGGGGCCATATGATGCTGCTTGTATGCCTTTACTCGTGTAGTATCTAAGGTCTAGTCCACCAACACAAATGGTTTTCCTTGGTTCTTTACCTATGTTCTTCTTCACAGCTTCTTCTAGTACTCTAACTATTTCAGAGTCTGGATCAGTTATTGCTGGCTCCATTTTCTCAACTATTTCTAATTCAACTTCTGCTCCAGCTGTGCTAGATGCTTTTTTGATAACCTGTTCAAGCTCACTTATCACTTCAGAAGTATTTTCTTCAACAATTAGTCTCCTATCAATACTGAATCCTGAGAGGCCTGGCACAATGTTTATGCTTCCCGGAGATAACAGTTTTCCTCCCAGGGTAGCCGTGGGATGATTTGCTATCTCTATATCGTATAGGTATTTACTCTTCTTCTTTTCTAGAGAGGGTAGATAGTTTTCAATCAAATACTTTGCTACATAAACCATTTTTTCAAATGCATTTACTCCCAGCATAGGAACCGATCCATGTGCTTGTTTACCCTTAACCTTTACCATAGCCCATACAGATCCTTTGTGTCCATGCCATATGTTGTCTAAACCGCTTGGCTCAGCTATTATTACCCAATCGGGTCTGCTGCCGAGTTCGTTTACCAAGTAACCAGTACCTGTCGCCCCACCTATTTCTTCGTCAGGAACGATGGCGGCTTCAACAATTATGTCTGGTTCTTTATCTTGTTGCGCATAGTATATCATAGACGCTAGAAACGCTGCAATTCCGCCCTTCATATCCGTTGAACCACGTCCATATATCTTGCCGTCTTTCTTTAATGGTTTAAAAGGCTCTGTAATACTCCACCCTTCTCCAGGAAAGACAACGTCGTAGTGCCCATTGAATTGAAGAACTTTGTCCCCAGAACCTATTCTAGCCAATAAAATATATCTTGGTTTATCGGGATTCATTTCTGGACGTAATTTTTCTTTAACATATTCATCTGGTACACGATGAATAGTTACGTGCATGCCGTATTTTTTCAGTACCTCGGCATAGTAAGTTATAATATCCTTATAGGCTTCGCCGAGAACTGTAGGGAACTTTATGCTTTCCATAAGTATTTCTTCAGCGAGGTCATATACCCACTGTGGGAGCTTAGACATATTTTTCACCACGTACTAAGATACATTATGTATTCGTGATATAGAAATAGATTATTTTATGTAGTTATAAAATAATTTATCCAAGATAAATTTATTTGCATATAAATATATTAAGCAATATCTTTATACATGATTCAAAATATATGGATAAACCTTTTATATTATATATACGTATATACATGATAACGGGAGCAAAAGTGATAGATACAACACTGTTGCTACTATTAATTGGATATACTGCATCGTTTTTCATGGCCTGGAACATAGGAGCAAATGATGCTAGTAACCCTACGGATACAGCTGTTGGTTCAGGAGCATTAACAATTAAGCAAGCACTAATACTTTTCAGCATATTCGCAGGTGTTGGTGCACTCTTTCAGGGCTGGATGGTTATGAAAACTTTTGGTAAAGGAGTAGTTTCAGACGTAGATTTAATTGGCGCATTATCGGCTGTGGCAGCAGCAGGTACATGGGTAATTATAGCTTCGTGGAAAGGAATACCAGTATCAACTAGTCAGAGCGTGGCGGGAGGAGTACTAGGTATAGGATTAGCATATGTGTTCTTAGGGAAAATAGGTTTGAATGATATACATTGGAGCGTAGTTTATAAGATCTTGCTAAGCTGGGTTACTAGCCCAATTCTTAGTATATTGTTTGCGATAATTTTATTCCACGTATTGGCGTTGATGACCTATAATCTGGAGAAGAAAGGTTTCAATGTTCGTCGTTTTCTAAAAGTATTGCTCATTATATCACTTATATTTTCTGCATATTCATTCGGGGCAAACGATGTGGGTAATGCCACAGGCGTATATTATATAGTTACATCAAAGTATTTGGGATTGCCTAACACTAGTACACGTATATTTCTAGCACTACTAGGAAGCATCGGAATAGCCTTAGGCGGTTTCACGCTTGGTAAAAGAGTTATCGTTACTGTTGGTTACCGAATAACACGATTAGATCTTGTCGCAGGAGCTGCGGCAGAGTATGCAAATGCACTAACTGTTTGGTTATTCACCACTATTCCATATCAATTATTCGGCTATGGAATGCCTATATCAACGACACACGCTAGTGTATCAGCGATTATCGGTGTAGGTATTGCCAAGAATAAAAACCTAAGTGGTATAAATTGGAAAATAGTGTTAATTATATTTGCGTCCTGGTTATTCACATTACCTATAACGATTTCTCTAGGATTCATATACTATACATTAATCAATGGTTTTTTGCATATATGACTTATAATGAGTGAGGTGCTAGGTAGTAATGTCTACATGGATATGGATTTCGGGTAGACGAGAAAAGGAAGTCATTCTCAAAAGTACTGATCACTTAGAATACGTATATAAGACAGTGATACACCTCAATATAATGCTGAATAAGATCCAGAAATTAGAATATGAAGATGCACAACTAGAATACGAGGAAATAAACAAATATGAAGAAGAAGCTGATAGAATAAAACGCGAAATCATAGGTGAGCTAAGCAAAGGGAATATTCATCCAATGGATAGAGAAGATTTATTGAGGTTAATTTTCCAAGCAGATGATATAGCGGCTTATGCTAAAGCATCTGGACGAAGATTAAAGTTGCTTATCGAATTAGGATACGACATACCTGATCAGTTATTATCTTTATTAATCAACATGGTTAGAGACATTGTAAAAATGATTGAGATGCTGAAACAAGCAGTATTTCAAATAACAAAGGATCCACGTAAAAGTCTTGAAATGACACACGCCATTGAGGATATTGAAGAGAAAGTCGATGATGTACGTCTAGAAGCTCTTAAACTAATATTTCGAACGTGTAGTGAAACCTTTGATAGTAAATGTGTTCTATATAAAGAAATAGTTGACAACATAGAGAATACAGCCGATAAATGTGAAGATACAGGCGACGTAATAAGATCGATATCATTATCTCATCTCAAATAATAATTCTACAAAGGGATTGTAAGCGGTTCTCTGAAATAGAGTCTCATAATACTTCGTATAAGTAATAATAATTAATGACTAAGTGGTGAAACGTACTTGAAGAGGAAGAATCGAGGCGTAGCGAGAGCTAAGGAATGTATAGAGGAATGTATTGGAACAGATAATATCCCGAGATGTTTTATCAAGTGTTATCTGAAATCGGCTGTTTTAGAAGCGTATGTATGGATTGATTATTTGAAGAAAATGTCGGAAGAAGTAATTAAGTTATATGGTTTTAATGCTGTTACTTATAGTAGAGAGTTTAAAAGCTTCTTGCAAGATCCATTAAGACATTTGGAGAAGAAGCTATTTATTTATACTCACGACATGGTAAGGGGAAGGATTACTAAAGAGGAGTATGCGGAGAAGGCAATGATGGCTATAAATACTAGTTTGAGAACAAATTTGAGAACTCTCTATCAGAACTGGGGCTTTTTAGCATTATTGAAGAACTTGTATCGTGAGGGAACACTTGTAATATATCCTGAGCACAAAATACTATCGCTAGAGAGAAGCGGGAAACAAAAACTCAGATGGATACCTCCTAATTTAATTATCGATGTTCCGGGATATGGAAGTTTAAGTTTCTTCATAGAAGCCCCGCGACCCCTTTCATGGGGGGATACTGGTGATCTTCAAAAGATCTGGAATTTATATACGGCACTTAGACCAGACATGATGGTTTATCGAGGTAGAGTATACGATATAATTGAGCCAGGAAACACTCCTCCGATCAAGAGACCGGACCTAATAATTGAGTATAAGGAATTACCTGATTGGTATAAGAGAGTTAGAGATGTTAAGGGACCGTTAGCAAAGCCTCTAAGTGCTGAGGAATGGCGTACTAGGTGGATTGAGGGATTATGGGATGGACTAGCTGATGTCTTGGGTGTTACTAGGAGGGAAGCGGCAGAAAAACTAAGTGGTAGAAAAGGAGTTAGGC
>Ga0256842_1002474_pt1 | contig 13207 bp, 13 predicted proteins | sample 4559240metaG_FD_185973 | JGI IMG/M metagenome (GOLD analysis project Ga0256842, IMG submission 185973) | Hydrothermal vent microbial communities from Guaymas Basin, Mexico - 4559-240 | ecosystem: Environmental > Aquatic > Marine > Hydrothermal vents | place: Mexico: Guaymas Basin | collected...
GCCGTCGTCGGGTTCGCGTCCCTCGCGTGGTTCTCGCTCCGGTACGGGATGCCGAGGTGGCTCCTGGCGATGACCGTGGCACCCGGGATGCTGGGTTCGGTCCTCGTGGACGCGGTCATGCTCCGGATCGGGTTCTACAGGGTCCCGTGGGAGACCGCGCTCGCGTTGGTCGCGTACGGGGTGGCGTGGTGGTGGGGCCGGCCCGGGCCATCCGGCCCGGGGTCCCGTTAGGGTTCCCCCGGGCCCTCATCGGCCGGGGGCGTTAGTCCTGGCGCTTCTTGACCCGGATCTTGACCTGCTCCAGCGTGTGGGCCGCGCACGACAGTCAGATGTCGTAGCTCCGGATGATCATCTCGAGGTAGTTTAGCACGTCCTTCTTCTCGGCCATCGGCTCAACCCCCTCGGGCCTATTCGGCGAGTTTGACGAGCTCGTCCTCGAGCTTCTTCGCGGCGTCGCGCAGGGCCATCTCGATCGCGGGCACGTTGTGCGTGGTGGCCACGATCAGGTTGGCCTCGGTGACGCGGCCCTCCTCGTCCGTCTTGTAGTGGTGGATCAGCGTGCCGCGCGGGGCCTCCACGATGCCGACCCCGTCTCCCTCCTGCGGCTCGTAGTCCTCCTTGCACTCGTCCTCCTCCGTGATCACGTCGTCCTCGAGCAGCATCTTGGCCTCCTCGCACGCCGCCACGAGCTCGATCACCCGGGCCCAGTTGATCGTGAGCGAGTAGTTCACGCACTCCCCGAACTCGTCCACGTACTCCTCGTAGAGCTCCTGGGCCCGGTCCGTCTTCATCTCCTCGCACACGTTCAGCCGGGCGCCCGGCCCGACGCGGTAGATCCCGTCCGGGTACCCGACCTCCTTCAGGTACGGGTGCTTGACGTACGAGTACTCGATGGACCGCTCGGCGATCACGTCCAGGTACTCGTCCGGCTGGAACCGCGTGAACTCGTTGCCCTCCGGGTCCACGACGCGGACCTCGCCGTCGTAGAACTCGTGCCGGTTCCCGTCCGCCACGAGGCCCATGTGGTACGTCTCGATGTTACCCAGCGTCTCCAGCAGGTCGAGGTCGTGCTTCTCCCGGTACTCCTCCAGCGTCTCCCGGATGGCCTCGATCCCGGCCTGGGCACCCTCGTAGGCCCTCTCCACCATCTCCTCCGCCCGGTTGAAGAGCTCGTCCCGGTCCTCCTCGTCCACGGGCGCGGAGACCCCGCCCGGGATGCCGGCGACCGGGTGGATCGCCTTGCCTCCCGTCGCCTCGACGATGTCCTGACCGAACCTGCGGAGCTCGATCGCGATCTTACCGAGCTCCGGGTTCTCCTTCGCGATCTGGACCACGTTCCGCCGCAGCGGGTCGGCGTCCGGGCCGATCACGTAGTCCGGGGCGGCCAGGAAGTAGAAGTGCAGGGCGTGGCTGTGGATCATGTTGCCCAGGTGCATCAGCCAGCGGATCTTGTGACCGCCCTCGGGCGGCTCGACGTCGAAGCACCCGTCCACGGCCTTGCACGCGGCCAGGTGGTGCGCGGTCTGGCAGATCCCGCAGATGCGGGACACGATGTACGGGACCTCCTCCGCCGGCCGGCCCTGAACGAACTTCTCGAAGCCGCGGACGGCCAGGACGGCGAACTTGACGTCCTTGACCTCGCCGCCCTCCACCTCGATGATCACCTCTCCGTGTCCCTCCACCCTCGTCAGAGGGTGAATCTTGATCTCGGACACCCTACTTACCCCCGATCACGTCCCGGTGTCCCTTCAGGATGGAGGACGCCAGGGAGAACATGTAGAGTCGTCCGGGCAGGTCCACGAGACCCTCCAGGAGCTCCTCCACGTCCACGTCCGCCTCGAACGACACGGAGGCGAGCGCGTCCAGGAACGCGGCGCCCTGGTCCACGGCCTCCTCCGTGGGACCGTTGCAGCCGCGGCACGGCAGTCCTCGGGACGGGCACGCCGCCTCGCACCCGGCCCGGGTCGCCGGGCCCAGGCACGGGTACCCCTGCTCCAGGAGGCACTTGTCCGGGTCCGGCCTCCCCTGACCGGTCCGGAACTTGATCTCCTCGATGGGCTTGTCCTCCTTCTCCCGGGGGCACTCCTCGCAGAGGTTGGTCCTCGGGAGCTCCGGCTCCCGGTCCTCCAGCAGCGCCGTCACGATCTCCGCGATGGCGTCCGGCTTGGGCGGGCAGCCCGGGACCATGTAGTCGACGTCGATGACCTCGCCGAGCGGCCTCACGTACTCGAAGAGCTTCGGGACGACCTCGCTGGGAACCTCGCCCTCGTCGTCGGTGCTGTGTGACTCCTCGTACACCCACTTGAGCAGCTCCTCCCGGTCGTACAGGTTGGCCAGCCCGTGCACGCCCCCGAAGCACGCGCACGTGCCCACGGCCACGACGACCTCGGCGGCCTCCCGGAGCTCCTCCGCCACCTCCAGGTCCTCCTCGTTCCGGATGCTCCCCTCGATGAGGGCGACGTCGATCTCCTCGGGGATCTCCTTCTGATCCAGCACCACGTAGCAGTACTGGAGATCGATGGCGTCCTCCAGGAGGTCAAGCAGCCGCTCGTGCAGGTCCAGCAGCGACACGTGACAGCCCACGCAGGAGGACAGCTGCGCGGTCGCGACGGTGGCCTTGCCCATGGAGAACGCGTCCCTGGGCGGTCCGACGCGCTGAATTTAATACGAGAACGGCATTAGAGTTCCTGATGGTGCCCATCATCGAACCGGGGGGACGGGCGATAGCCCACGTGCACCTGCCGGACGGCATGATCCCGCTGCGCTGGTGCGCCCTCTGCTACGGCCTCGCGGGCTCCGTTGTCGCCCTAGGGATCTATAAGATGCCGCGCGAGCGGCTCGTCCCGGCCGGGCTCCTCGCCGGCCTCTCCTTCGCGCTGATGCAGGTGCCCATCCTGCACGCTCATATTAACCTCACAGGGTTGATAGGAATCCTGATGGGCCCGCTGGCCTCGGCCCCGATCGTCTTCCTGGTCAACCTGGCGTGCGGGCTGCTCGGACACGGTGGAATCACCCTGGTGGGGCTGAACACGCTGCTGAACTGGTCCGAGTGCGCGGGCGCGTGGGCCCTGTACCGGGCCCTTCGGGGCGCGATCGGGGCCAGACTCGCCGCCGGGATCGCCACCTTTACGGTCCTGTCCACCACGGCCCTCGTCGCCGCGCTCATCGTCGCGCGGGTCGTCGGCCGGTCCCCTTACTACTTCCTGATCACCCTCACGCCGAGCTGGATCCTAACGGCGGCGATCGAGGCCCCGATCACGGCCTCGGCCGTGGCCGCGCTGGAGAGGATGACGCCGGAGTGGGTGCGCTGAGCGTTGCGTGTGGAGGAGATCCTGGAGTGGTCGCTCACCGCGAACACCGCGCTCCATCGGGTGGACCCGGCGACCAAGCTGGGCTGCCTGTCCGCCACCCTCCTGGCCCTGCTGCTGGTGCGGGACCCGTGGGGAGCGCTGCTGCTGTCCCTACCGTACCTGATCGGCGCGCTCGCTGCCCGGGTACCCTGGGGCTCCATGGCGCGCCTCTCGGTCGTCCCGCTCGGCTTCCTCGGGGCGATCCTCGCGCTAATGCTTCCCACCGGCGTACCCGCGCGCGAGGTCGCCCTCTACGCGGCCCGCGGGTTCACCGCGCTGCTGGCGACGCTGCTCGTCGCCTTCACCACCCCGTTCAACGCCCTATGGTCCTCGATCGCGAGCCTGATGCCCGGACGCCTGGCGGAGATGGCGCTGCTGTTTCACCGGTCCCTGTACGGGATGATCGACGACCTGAACGGGCTTCTGAGGGCGGCCCGGATGCGGGGGGCCCGGCCCGGACCCCGCCTGATCGGGGTGCTCGTGGCGACCCTGCTCGCCCGGAGTCACGAGTCCGCGCGGAGGCTGATGGCGAGCCTGGAGGTGCGGGGAGCCCGCGGGAGGGTGCGCCCGCTCCGTCGTCCGCGCCCGTCCCGGGAGGACGCGGCGTGGACGCTGCTCACGCTGCTCTCGATCGCGCTCGCGCTCCTGAGGGGGGTGTGACGGGATCGGTTACGCGGTGAAAATCGAGTGCCTGGAGCACGAGTACCCCGACGGCACCCGCTCCGTGTGCGGGCTGACCCTGAAGGTTCGGGAGGGCGAGTCGGTGGTCGTCCTGGGCCCGAACGGGTCCGGCAAGACCACGCTGCTGCACCACGTGATCGGGCTGCTGGAGCCCAAGGATGGATACATCGAGGTGCTGGGGCACGAGCTGCCCGAAGAAGTCCACCGGGTGCGGGAGAGGATGGGCGTCGTGTTTCAGGACGTGGACGACCAGCTGATCATGCCCAGCGTGCTGGAGGACGTGGCCTTCGGGCTAGTCAATCAGGGCGTGCCCCGGAGGGAGGCCTTCGAGCGGGCGGAGCGGGTGCTGCGGGAGCTGGGCATCGAGCACCTGAGGGATCGACCGCCCCAGTTCCTGAGCGGGGGTCAGAAGAAGCTCGTGGCGCTCGCGGGCGCGGTGGTCACGGAGCCCGACCTGCTGGTGCTGGACGAGCCGACCTCCGGGCTGGACTACCGGGCCACGCGGAGGTTCGTGCGGCTGATCTCCGAGCTGAAGGAGCGGATGGACTTCACCCTGATCCTCACGACGTTCGACGTCGACGTGGCGGCCGAGCTGGCGGATCGGGTGGTGGTGCTCAAGCGGGGGAACGTGGTCGCCGAGGGGCCGCCCCGGAGGGTGCTCACCGACGTGGATCTAATGCGTTCCTCCGGCTTGAAGCCGCCGGAGCACGTGGAGCTGCTGCGGGAGCTGGGCGTGAAGCGGCCGCCGCTGGATCTAACGGAGGCGAAGAAGGTGCTGCGGGAGCTGGTGGGGGAGAGGCTAGATGGAGGCCCGTAGGCTGCCGTACCCGGAGGTGGATCTGGAGGGTGAGGTCGTGCTGCTTCCCGTGGGCAGCACGGAGCAGCACGGGCCGCACCTACCGCTCGGCACGGATCACCTGATCGCGGCGGCGATCTGCCGGGAGGTCTCGCGCCGGACGGGGGCTCCCTGGTACCCGGCGATCCCGTACGGCGTCTCCCGGCACCACCTGGGGTTTCCCGGGACCGTGTCCCTGAGGACGGGCACCATGATCCGGCTGCTCCGGGACGTGCACCGGTCGTTCCTGCACCACGGGGCCGCCGCCACCCTGGCGATCAACGGGCACGGGGGGAACGAGCCCGCGCTGGGGGCGGTGGCCGAGGAGGAGGAGCGGTTCCATTGGGTGAGCTGGTGGCGGCTGGCCCCGGAGGAGGAACTGGAGACGGACTGGGGCGGGCACGCGGACGAGCTGGAAACCTCGGTGATGCTGTACCTGTACCCGGAGCTGGTTCGGGAGGATCGGATGGTCAAGGACGGGCGCCGGACCGAGGTGTGGGAGTACCCGGACTTCCACGAGATCTCGGAGACGGGGGTTAAGGGGGACCCGCGGCCGGCGGATCGGGAGAAGGGGAGGCGGATCTTCCGGGAGGTGGTGCGCCGGACGTGCGAGATCGTGGAGCGGCTGCGGGACCGGGGCTAAGAGATGCGCTCCTCGACCCTCTCCGATAGCCTCTTGACGGCCTCCACTTCCTCCTCGCTCAGCTCCAGCTCGGCCAGCTTTTTCGTCCGCTCCCAGCCAGGGTACTTGGAGGTTCCCAGCCGCCGGGAGCGGCGCAAGGTATAGACGGTCACCCGAGCCCCGTCCTCGCCCTCCTCCACGACCACCTCGTACCTGCCGCCCGTGTGAAGGATGCTCTGCATCTGCTTCGCCACGCTGGAGAGCTCGCCCGGCAGCTCCTCGAGTTCCTCCTTCCGACCATACCGGGCCAGGTTCTCCAGCGCCTCCTCGAGCTCCGTCATCCCTCGACCCCGCCGCCACCCGGCCGGCCGGGGGTTCAAAAGGTGCGCGGGGTGCTGGGGATCGACGAGGCGGGTCGAGGGCCCGTGTTCGGCCCCATGGTCGTGGCCGGCGTTCTGGGGCCCGACGAGCGTCCGGGCATCGGCGCCCGAGACTCCAAGCGAATGACCCCGAGCGCCCGCCGGCGGAAGTTGTTGGAGATCCTCCGGGACGAGCGGCTGACAGTCGACGTGGAGATCGTCTGGCCCTGGGAGATCGACGAGGAGGGCGTCAACGAGGCCGAGCTCCGGGCGATGAGCGCGTTGATCCGCCGGCACCGCCCGGACCTGGCCCTCGTCGACAAGCCCGGCAACTACGATCCGGACCGGGTCCGACGGGCGCTGCGGCCCCCGCGGGGAGTGACGGTCATCGCGGAGGACCGGGCGGACGAGCGCTACGAGATCGTCTCGGCCGCGTCCATCGTGGCCAAGACGTACCGGGACTGGATCGTTCGGCTGCTGGAGCTGGAGTTCGGGGTCGAGGTCGGATCCGGCTACCCCTCCGACCCGCGCACCGTGCGGGCCCTGCGCCGGGAGCTGCGGCGGAAGGGACCACTGCTCGAGTACTTCCGACGGTCGTGGAGCACCTACGACCGACTCGCCTCCGAGCTGGGCCAATCCACGCTCGACGAGTTCGTATGATCAGGGGGAGGGGAGCTGAAGGTCGCCGGCCTCCGGCCCGTCAGCTGTTCGGACGGGCTGCCGGGCGAAGTCTGCTCGGTGGTGTGGGTCCAGGGGTGCCCGCTGCGGTGCCCGTGGTGCCACAACCCGGAGCTGCGGCCCGCAACCGGAGGCACAGAGATGTCGCCCGACGAGGTGGCGGACCGGGTGAAGCGGCGCTCGGACTACCTGGACGCCGTGATCGTCTCGGGCGGGGAGCCGCTGACCCAGCCGCTCGACGAGCTCCGGGAGCTTTGCCGACGGATCCGCCGGCTGGGCCTGTCCCCCGTCCTGGACACCTCCGGGTACCCGGCGGAGCGGCTGGATCGCGTGGCGGACGCGTTCGATCGGGTGGCCCTCGACCTCAAGGCCCCGCTGCGGGACCGGGACTACCTGCGCGCGACCGGGAACGTCATGGACGCGCTCGAGCTCCGGCGCGCGGTGAACGCCGTCCGGGGCCGGGTCGAGCTGGAGCTCAGGATCACCGCGCACCCCTACCTGCCCGACGACCGCGAGTCCCTGGTCCGATCCGTCAAAGAGATCGATCCGGACTACGTGGTCGTTCAGCGGTACGTCGGTGAGGGTGAGGGGCCCGATCCGCGCGAGCTCGCGGGCGCGCTGAGGGAGGTCGTCGGAGCGGTGTTCGTGAGGGTGTGAAGCCGTTGCGGGTGCGGTTCGAGGTCAAGGACCGGGACGTCGCCGGGCGCCTCGCCCGGTTCGAGGTGAACGGGCGCCGACTCGAGACGCCCGCCCTGCTCCCGGTCATCAACCCGAACGACCCGGTGGTCCCGCCCAAGGAGATCGGTCGGATGGGTTTCGACGGGGTGATCACCAACGCGTACATCATCCGGAGGCACGAGCACCTGCGTCGGGAGGCGCTGGAGCGCGGCGTGCACGGGCTCCTGGACTTCGACGGGTTCGTCATGACCGACTCCGGCTCCTTCCAGCTCGCGGAGTACGGGGACGTGGACGTCACCAACCGGGAGATCGTGCGGTTTCAGGCCCGGATCGGGTCGGACGTGGGCACCATCCTGGACATTCCCACCCCGCCCGACGCGCCCCGGGATCGGGCGGAGCGGGACGTGGAAACGACCGTCGAGCGGGCCCGGGAGGCCGCCTCGCTGGACGAGCGCCCGCCCCTGGCCCTGACCGTGCAAGGATCCACGTACGAGGACCTGCGGCGGGAGTGCGCGGAGCGGCTCGCCGAGCTCCCGGCCGCGGTCTATCCGGTCGGCGGCGTCGTGCCCCTCCTGGAGGAGTACCGGTTCGCCGACGTCGTCCGCGTCGTCCTCGCCGCCAAGTCGGCCCTACCGCCCCACCGACCGGTGCACCTCTTCGGGTGCGGTCACCCGCTGGCGATCCCGCTGGCCGTCTGCATGGGGTGCGACCTGTTCGACTCCGCCTCCTACGCGATCTACGCGCGGACCGACCGGTACCTGTCCGTCCTCGGGACCCTCAGGCTGGAGGAGCTGCGTGAGTTCCCCTGCTCCTGCCCGGTCTGCACCCGGCACGATCCCGGGGAGCTGCGGGAGATGGACCGGGAGGAGCGGACGCGGCTGCTAGCGCGGCACAACCTCCACGAGCTGCACCGGGTGATCCGCACCGTCCGTCAGGCGATCGCCTCGGGGGAGCTGTGGGAGCTCGCCGAGTCCGTCTGCCGCGCGCACCCGGCCGCGTGGAGGGGGATGGAGGAGCTGTCCCGGCGCGGGGAGGAGCTGGAGCGATGGGTGCCCGGGACGCGACGGAGCGTCTTCGCGTTCGACGAGGTGTCCAAGGGGCGGCCGGAGCTGCGCCTGTACCGTCGTCGGCTCCGGGAGCGGTTCGGTCCGCTCGAGGGGCGAAGGCTCGTAAAGGGGCTCAAGAGACCCTTCGCCGAGCGGGTGGAGTGGCTCGAGCCCTGGGAGCTGGCCTTCGCCGACGAGTGGCTGGGAATCGTGCCCGGGGAGCTCTCGTGGACGTACCCGTGCCACTCCCTCGTGACGCCCGGGGATGATGAGGGTGAGGACCGACGGAGGGGTGAAGAGGGTCGCAGGCGCTGAGCTCGTGCTCTACCGGGAGGGGTCCTCGGAGTTCTACGTGCCCGATCCGGACCGGTACTGCGAGGGCGGACTCCCCACCCGCGACGCCCCGATCGCCTTCGCCCCGAACGCGGCGGTCAACCGGTCGATTCTGGTGCTGTTCCATCGGGTCAACCGGATCGAGCGGTTCGGGGACGTGTTCTGCGGGGTGGGGGCCCGGGCCGTCCGGCTGCACCTTGAGGCGGGCGTCAGGGAGTCCGTGCTGTCCGACGTGAACCCGCTCGCCTGCCGCGTCGCCCGAATGAACGTCACCCGACACGGGCTCCGGGCCCGGGTCCACTGCCTCGACGCCGCGATCGCGCTCTCCAGCTTCGACTTCGACGCGGTGGACCTGGACGTGCACGGGTCCCCCGTTCCGTTCGCCCAGGCCGCGTTCCGCGGCGTGGGGGACGGGTACGTTCACCTCACGGCCACGGACCTGGAGTCCCTGTACACGCCCGCCGCCCGCCGGAAGTACCTGCTGGACGGTCCCCTGAGGGACCGGGATCCGGAGCTCGAGGCGCGCGTCATCGTGGGCGCGCTCGTGCGCCTGGCCGCCTCCGTCGACGTGGGTGCCTTCCCCCGGTACTGCCTCGTGGAGCCGGGGCTGCGCGTCCGCGTCTGCCTCGAGTGCCGCCGCGGTAAGTCGCACGCGAACCGGGCCCTGGAGCACCTGCGCCGCGAGCGGGGCGTGGGGCCCGTGTGGTCGGGCCCCCTGACGGACGAGCGCACGCTGTCCCGGATGCGTCGGGAGCTGGATCGGGTGGACTGGCGGTCGGAGCACGTGCGCGAGGTGCGCCGGGCGCTGGGGAGTAACGTTTTGATCGCCTGATCGGACCATGGTCCCTCGGGCCCTCGGCCTTGAACGAGGTCGTGAGGGAGGTGGAGCAGGTCCGCGGGGCGAGGGTCGCGCGGACGCTCGCGACGCAGCACCCGGACGCGACCAAGTCCGTGCGAGTGCAGGAGGAGCCGGAGGAGGCAGTGGAGTGCCTCACCAGGTTCGGCATCGAGGAGTACATGATCGACTTCGAGGGAAAGCTCACCCCGTACCTGCAGCCCGTGCAGGTGCTCATGGAGCTGCACGACGCGGGCGTGGAGGTGGGAGAGGACCGGTTCGTGATCGTCCGGGTGCCGAGCGCGTCCAAGGAGAACGTGCTCCGGCAGATCCAGGCGCTGCTGGGCGTGATGGAGGCCAACTCCGAGCTGTTTAAGGAGAACCCGGACGCGCGCGGGATCTTCGAGGTCGTGCACCCCATGACGGCCTCGCCCGAGGAGCTGCTCGACACCGCGGACCGCATCTCCTACGCCCGACGGTTCGCCTCCCGCGAGCTGGACGCGCCCCTGAGCGCGGGCCACCTGCGCATCATCCCGCTCATCGAGGAGGTGCCGGAGCTTCTGAACATCCGGCAGATACTGAAGGGCTACGTGGACGGCATGCGCGACATCGGGATGGACGTGAGCTACCTCCGGGTCTTCATCGGTCGGTCCGACCCGGCCCTCTCCTACGGGCACGTGCCCGCCGTCCTGGCCTGCAAGTACGCGATCTTCCAGGTGTACGAGCTCGTGGACGAGCTGGGCGTGCCGATGGCTCCCATCCTTGGCGGCGGTTGCCTACCCTTCCGGGGCCACGTCAAGCCCGGGGTGGAGGACGACTTCACCCAGGAGTACGCCGGCGCGGCCACGTACACCATCCAGTCGGGGTTCCGGTACGACCACGACGAGGACCTGGCCATCCGGTCCGTCCACCGCATCAACGAGCTCGCCGCCAACGAGCCGCTCGAGCTCTCCGACGACGACGTGGAGTACCTGATCCTCTCGACCGGCATCTTCGTGAAGCACTACCTGAGCGTCTTCTTCCGCTGCATCGGAACCATCAACATCGTCTCCGACCTGATCCCCAACACCCGGGACCGACTCGCCCGAAAGGGTCCCGTCGGGTACGCCAGAGACATCCCGGAGCCGGACAAGGTGGGCGAGCTCTGCAAGCGCGTCAACGACGACGTGGGGCGCGAGCTCTACCGCGAGCTCCGACGCATGCGGGTCGAGAAGCTCCCGGAGCTCCCGCGCGCCATCAAGTTCACCGGCGCGTGCTACACCGTCGGGATGCCGCCCGAGCTCATCGGCACCGGTCGCGGGCTCGCCGAGGTGGAGGAGCGCCTGGGCGAGGACGCCCTGGACGCCCTCCTCTCCCGACTGTACCCGATGCTCCGACGGGACCTGCAGTTCGCCGTCGAGCACACCTTCCTGGAGACGGCCGGGGCCGTCCTCCCCACGACCGGCGTCTCCATGGTGAACGCGGACCTCGAGTACTGCGTCGAGTACCTGGACCTCGAGCCGCCCTCCGACTTCGAGTACCAGAACCTGGTCCACACGCTGGAGCCCTACCTCCGGTACGTGGTCGCGGAGGGCGGCGTCGAGGAGGTCAACCCGTTCGTCCGCAACCTCCTCTTGGAGATGGGCCGCATGCGAGGCTCACTGGGCTGACGGCGGTCTGGACAGCACCACCGACGAGAACAGACCCTCCAGCGCGCCCACCTCCCCGCGATCCACCAGGCAGTGGTGATTACCCCTGGGCTCGAACCCGCTCACCCTCACCTCCGCCTGCACCCTGCACTGATCCTCCCGCCACGACGTCCCCACGACGTCAACCCGCCACACCTCTGGGTACCGGGCCAGCCCGAAGGCGCCCGAACCGACGCACCCCCGCACCGCGTGAGGGGCGCCGGTCTCCAGGTGATCGCAGGGCTCCGGCCCCTCCACCAGCTCCAGCGGGCAGGCGCAGTGGGCCAGCCGCACCCGCTCACCCTCCCACTCCACCACGTTGGCCACGAACGGCTGCCTCCGACAGGCCAACACGGTCAACAGCGCGGTCGCGTCCCCCTCGCAGCAGTACCCTCCCCGGGCCGAGAAGTAGAGGCACGGAACCGCCCCGTACTCCTCGTACAGGCCGAAGCAGTCCCCCGTAATCACGCCCGCCCCCTCCCGCTCGGCCAGCGCGTGGAGCCTCCCCGCCAGCTCCAGGAACCCCTCGTCCAACGACCGAACGTCCACGCCCGCCGAGGAGAGCAGCCTCCTGACCTCCCGGAGGGCGGGCTCGACGTCGGCGAGCTCATCCACGTCCACCGCGATCGCGTTCAAGTACGGCAGCTCGGTCGGCTCCACGCTCCGGACCCAGTCGCACTTGCCCCCCAGCACGAGTACCTTCCTCTCAACGAGCCGCCGGAAGGCCTCGACCACGGCTCCACAATCCTCCACGCTCACCGGCGACAGACCGACCTCCAGCGCGGCGGCGAGGGAGTTGTAGCGGGGCCAGTACAGCGGGAGTAGGGCCGGGCACCGCTCCATCAACGCCTCGAGGACGTCCTCGGTCCCGCCGGTGGCGACCAGCGCGACCGCCGGATCCTCCGGCGCCCGCTCCGGGTCGGTGACCACCTCGATACGGTCCAGCCCCAACCCCCTCAGCCGGTCCTTCGCCTCCCGGATCGTGCCCCTGTCCGCCAGCTCGGAGGCCGCGACGACGCCCACGACCCTCAAGCCGTCTTGGCCCTCCGGTACTCGTTGAGCGTGACGAGGGTCAGCTCCTCCGGGTCGGTGATGTGGTACGAACGGCCCCCGGTGATGCTGGCGATCTGCTCGATGAGCTGGCGGCCCTCCCGGGGCAGCCGAACCCCGATCGTGGAGATGGTAACGCCCCGCCGGGCCGCCGCGATCGCCTCGGACACGGCCTTCGTCTCCGGGTCCGGCTCGCCCTTCGTCGGTATCCCGTCGGTCAGCAGGATCATGTGCCAGCCGCGGTCCCGCCCCCCGCTCCGCTCGAACAGCCGCACGCCCACCCGGATGGCGTCCCCCACGTCGGTGGCGCCGCCCGGCTTCAGGGAGATCACCCGGGTGATGATCCGCTCCACGTCCGACGTGATGTCGGTGACCACCCGGGCCCGGGAGTTGAACTCAACGATCCCCACCCGGTCCCGGTGCCGGAGGCTGAAGTGCGTGAGGGCGATGGCCGCCCGCTTGGCCGCGTCGATCCGGTCCCCCGCCATGCTGCCCGAGGTGTCGATCACGTACACGAGGTCGAGCCTCACCTCCTCCTCGCGGTCGCGCGCCCTCAGGTCCTCAGGCAACACCCTCCGACGACCCCTGCGGACCGACGTGCGGATGGACTTGCGCACGTCGATGGTGCTGTAGGGGTCGCCCCGACGGTACTCCCGGGCGTACCCTCGGTCCCCCGTCCCGTGCACGCTCAACCGCTTGGCCGCGTGCTGACCGAACTCCCTACCCTCGAACGCCTCCAGCTCCTCAACCAGCGCGGAGAAGGCCGCCAGCTCCTTCCCCTTCGTCGTGATGCTCACGCCGCCCTGGTAAGAGGGCCGAATGAATCCCAGCTCCTCCAGCACCTCCAGACGCTCCCGGATCCGCCCCTCCAACTCGTCGATGAACGAGTAATCGTGCTGGCGCCGCGCGATCTCCTCGTACCGGTACCCCGTGATGTCCTCGATGAACTCCCGTCCGTACCGGCTCTTCACGTGGGCCGCGCTCGTGACCAGCGTCTCCGCCAGCTGATCCGGGCGCAGGTACTCGATCCCGCGGTTCAAGAGGCTCCTGAGCACCCGGGCCGAGAACACGTA
>Ga0256842_1002476_pt1 | contig 13198 bp, 11 predicted proteins | sample 4559240metaG_FD_185973 | JGI IMG/M metagenome (GOLD analysis project Ga0256842, IMG submission 185973) | Hydrothermal vent microbial communities from Guaymas Basin, Mexico - 4559-240 | ecosystem: Environmental > Aquatic > Marine > Hydrothermal vents | place: Mexico: Guaymas Basin | collected...
GCGCCGCCGCGCCGCCACAGACAGTGCCTGCCATCCTTCCTCCAGCAAAACCGCCAGATGAGCCGCCAACACCAGCTCATTGGCATCTGCGGCGGCCAACACCATGGCAGCCAGACGGGGATGAAGTGGTAACTGCGCCAGGCGCCGTCCCGCTGCCGTCGGCGCTGCGTCAGCAGCAACGGCACCGATCTCCTGCAACACCCGTCGCGCCGCCCGGGCATGTACCGGTGGCGGCGGATCAATCCATTCCAACTGCTCACTGCCGCCGCAATCCCACAAGGCCACGTCCAACTCCAGGGCGCACAAATCGCTGCGCGTAATTTCCGCCGTGGCATAAGGTTGCAGCTGACGCTCGCGCCGCCACAGACGCAGGCAACGCCCCGGCGCGGTACGTCCGGCGCGTCCGGCGCGCTGCACCGCGCTGGCGTTGGAGATAAAGGTGGTATGCAGCCGGTTCATACCACTGGCGGGAGCGAAGCGTAACTGTTTTTCCAGACCGCTGTCGATCACGGCGGTAATACCGGCGATGGTAAGACTGGTTTCGGCAATATTGGTGGCCAGCACCACCTTGCGCTGCTTTGCTGCGCTCAGCGCCTGGCGCTGACGCTCGTACGGCAGCGCTGCGTACAATGGCAACAGTTCCAGGCAGCGCCGCTGTGCCAGCGGCTGTAACTGGCGCAGGCAGGTGTTGATCTCCGCCGCTCCGGGCAGAAACACCAGCACATCGCCGCCATCGTCGTCGGCAGCGTCCAGCAGCTGCTCCAGCGCCGCCGCCACTTGTTGCGGCAACGGCGCGCCACTGTCGCCGCAGTAATCAATCTGCACCGGAAAGCTGCGCCCGGCGCACTCCAGCGTCGGACAGTTATCCAGCGCGGCACTTAAGGCGGCGCAATCGATGGTGGCCGACATCACCAGCAGCTTCAGATCGTCGCGCCAGCCGTTGCGGGCGCAGCGAGTCAGCGCCAGGGCGAGATCGCTGTGCAGATGGCGTTCGTGAAATTCATCGAATATCACCAGCCCCACTCCGCCAAGCTCCGGATCACCGTGCAGACGACGGGTAAGGATCCCCTCGGTAACCACCTCGATCCGGGTGCGCGCGCTGACACGCCGCTGCTGGCGAATGGTATAACCGACACTGCCGCCAACCTTTTCACCCAGTTGCCGACTCATATAGGTGGCGGCATTCACCGCCGCCAGGCGGCGCGGTTCCAGCATCACAATGGATTTACCCGCCAGCCACGCCTCACCCAGCAACGCCGGCGGCACTCTGGTAGTCTTGCCCGCCCCCGGTGCGGCGCTCAACACCACGCAGCCGTGCCGCGCCAGCAGGGTACGCAGCTGCGGCAGCACGTTGTCAATGGGCAGGGACATATCTGCGACCATCTGCGTGCCAGCCGCCCGCTTATTCCCACTCGATGGTAGCGGGAGGTTTACTGGAGATATCGTAGGCAACGCGGTTTATCCCCTTCACCTCGTTGATAATGCGGCTGCTGACGGTGGCCAGCACCTCGTAAGGCAGGGGATACCAGCCGGCGGTCATGAAGTCTTTGGTCTCCACGGCGCGCAGAGCCACCACATACTCGTAGGTGCGCCCGTCGCCCATGACGCCGACACTCTTCACCGGCAGAAACACCGCAAAAGCCTGACTGATTTTTTCGTAGTGACCGCTGCGGTACAACTCCTCGATAAAGATGGCATCGGCCTGGCGCAGAATATCGGCGTACTCTTTTTTAACCTCGCCGAGAATACGCACCCCCAGTCCGGGGCCGGGAAAGGGATGCCGCCACACCATGCGATGAGGCAGGCCCAGTTCCTCGCCGATGGCACGCACCTCGTCCTTGAACAGCTCGCGCAGCGGCTCCAGCAGCTTCAGCTTCATGTAGTCGGGCAGGCCGCCGACGTTGTGGTGGCTTTTGATGTTGTGCGCCTTGCCGGTTTTTCCCCCCGCCGACTCAATCACATCGGGATAGATGGTACCTTGTGCCAGCCATACGGCATCCTCGATTTTACGCGATTGCTCCTCAAAGATATCGACAAACAGATTGCCGATTATTTTACGTTTTTTCTCCGGATCGGCCACACCGGCCAGAGCTGAGAGAAAACGCTCCTCGGCATCGACGCGGATCACCTTGACGCCGAGATTTTCGCCAAAGGTGGCCATCACCTGATCCCCCTCGTTCAGGCGCAGCAAACCGTTATCGACAAACACACAGGTAAGCTGGTCACCGATGGCACGATGGATAAGCGCCGCCGCCACCGACGAATCGACACCGCCGGAAAGGCCGAGGATCACCCGCTCGCTACCTACCTGGGCGCGAATCCGCGCTACGGCGTCGTCGACAATATTGCCCGGCGTCCACTGACCGGAACAGGCGCATACATCCAGCACAAAGGCGCGCAACAGCTCCTCGCCGCGCTCGGTATGATTGACCTCAGGATGAAACTGCACCCCGTACAGCTGGCGTGTGGCATCCTGAATGGCGCACACCGGCGCGTTATCACTGGCGGCCACCACCTCAAAACCATCGGCCACTACTTCTACGTGGTCGCCGTGGCTCATCCATACCGACGTGGCACCGGCGGCAAAAAATTCGGCGAAGATTCCGCCGGGGCAGCCGCAACAGCGCACCTCGGCATGGCCGTATTCCCGTTTACCCGCCGCCACCACTCGCCCGCCGAAATGGCGGTTGAGCAACTGCATACCGTAGCAGATGGCAAACAGAGGAATCCCCAGCTCAAAAACCTCCTCCTCAATAGCGAAAGCGTCGTGGTCGTACACCGACATGGGTCCGCCGGAAAGGATAATCCCCCTGGGAGCAAAGGCACGAATAGCGGCAATATCCATATCGTGTGGATGGATCTCACAGTACACCTGCGCTTCACGCACCCGGCGGGCGATAAGCTGCGTATACTGGGAACCAAAATCGAGAATAAGTATTTTTTCGCTGTGCAGATCGCTCATGGCGCTGTTCTCCTAAACGCACAGAAGCCCGCATATACGGGCTTCTGTACTGTAACAGTTGCGTCAATGGTATACTAAAACTGCCGCTCAATACGGTAGTTGGGCGCTTCGTGGGTAATATTTACATCGTGAACATGCGATTCGCGCAGACCGGCGTTGGTGATGCGGATAAAGGTACCGCGCTGCTGCAGCTCCTTGAGGGTACGGCAGCCGGTGTAGCCCATACCGGCGCGCAAACCACCTAGCAACTGATGGACATTGGCTGACAGAGTACCGCGAAACGGCACCCGCCCTTCGATCCCTTCCGGCACCAGTTTGACATCGTTCTCCACATCGCCCTGAAAATAGCGATCCTTGCTCCCTTTCTTCATGGCGCCCAGGCTGCCCATGCCGCGGTACGATTTGTAGGTACGTCCCTGATACAGGATGGTTTCGCCGGGGGATTCCTCAGTACCGGCAAACAACGAGCCGATCATGATAACATCAGCCCCGGCGGTAATGGCCTTGGGCAATTCGCCGGAATATTTGATACCGCCGTCGGCAATGAGGGGGATACCGGCCTTGTGGGTCACTGTCGCCACATCGGCGATGGCGGTAATCTGCGGCACACCGACACCGGCCACCACCCGGGTGGTACAGATGGAACCGGGGCCGATACCAACTTTCACCGCGTCAACTCCAGCTTTTATCAACGCTTCGGCAGCGGCGGCAGTGGCGATATTACCGGCGATAATCTGCAGATCGGGATAATCGGCACGAATGGCAGCCACGGCGTCGAGCACCCCCTGGGAATGGCCGTGAGCGGTATCAACCACAATGGCGTCCACCCCGGCGGCCACCAGCAACTCGATCCGCTCCTCGCAGTCGCCGCCGACACCGACAGCGGCGGCGGCACGCAGACGCCCGAAGCTGTCCTTGCAGGCGTTGGGATACTTGCGCACCTTCTCGATATCCTTGATGGTGATAAGCCCCTTGAGGGCGTAGTCATCATCCACCACCAGCAATTTTTCGATGCGATGGCGGTGCAGATGGCGCTTGGCCTCCTCCAGGGTGGTACCCGGCGGCACGGTAACCAGATTTTCCCTGGTCATCACGTTGGCAATGGGCTGATCAAGCTGCGTCTCAAAACGCAGATCACGGTTGGTAAGAATCCCCACCAGCTTGCCGTTTTCGGTCACCGGCACCCCGGAGATACGGTATTGCTTCATCACTCCCAGCGCCTCGTAAATCTTCTGCTGCGGCGCCACGGTGATGGGATCGACAATCATACCGCTTTCCGACTTCTTGACCTGATCCACCTCCAGCGCCTGTTCCCGCGGCGTCATATTTTTATGGATTACGCCGATCCCCCCCTCGCGCGCCATGCAGATGGCGGTACGCGCCTCGGTCACTGTATCCATTGCCGCCGACATCAGCGGAATATTCAGTGTTACAGATGCCGTAAGACGGGTGGACAGGTCCACTTCCTTGGGCAACACCTGTGAATGAGCAGGGACAAGAAGAACATCGTCAAAGGTCAGTCCCTCCCGCAGTTGGGAATCGAGCATCTCAGTCTCCTTTACGAGATATGTTTAGGTAGGCCCCACCGCACACCGGCGGGTTGATGATGGTAGCCCGAAGTGGCGTTTTCGTCAATTATGTTTAGACTAACAAGAGTTGAATAACGTTTTCATAACTACGACGCAACACTGACAATTTTTTAACGGCTCGCATAGGCGTCGTCATGCGGGCCCAGCAGAACAAAGCGAATAGTCCCGTCAGGCATTTCGCTGCAATCGGCGCAAGCAACCACAGCGTCATCCCCCTTTTTGCGACACGCGGCACAATACAGGTAGATGATAATAAAATTGCGCTTAACCGGACACGAATAAAACCCCTGCCAGTTGCCTTTAAGCGGCTCACCCAAAGCAAGCGGGTTTTCGATAATCATGTCTACTTTTCTTTTAACCAGTTTTTTTATCGCTGCATGCCTTTTGAGTGCCTTGACAAACGCGGCTTCAAATTGGGCATCCATCACTAGTCAAACACCTCGTCATAGGAATGCCAGCGGGCCGTTCCGGCGCGCAGTTTCTCCTGGGCATCCTCCATGGCGGCGTAAAAAGCGGGATGAGCCAAAATCTGCTCAGCGTATTCCCCCTCTACCCGCCGTTTCAATGCCAGCAGATATTGGGTAACCATATCCGCCACCGATGTGCGATTTTCGGCGGCAAATACCTTGGCAAACTCGGCCAGATCCTGATCAAGACTCACATTGAGACGTGTTTTAGCCATAGCGACACCTCCTTTGTTCCCATCATACATACGACAGGAACACATTTCAAGCAGTAGCGGCATTCCACCACCGCAGACAGAGGAACCGTCCCTACTGCGGAATAAACATCTCCACAGCGTCGATACGGTACAGCAACGCCGTCAGCAACGCTACGGTGTGTTCCAGATCGGCTAAGGATAGCACCTCGGCCGGGGAGTGCATATAACGCAGCGGTACACTGACCAGCGCGGTGGCCACACCGCCTCGGCTGAGCTGCATCACGTTGGCATCGGTGCCGGTGGCGCGGGGCATGCCGACAATCTGCACCGGAATTTCCTCAAGGCGAGCGGTTTCCACCAGCAGTTCAAACAGGCGCGGATTGATATTGGCGCCGCGCGCGATGATGGGACCGCCGCCGACGCGCACATCGCCCACCTCTTTTTTATTCACACCGGGAAAATCACTGGCAAAACCGACATCGACGGCGATGGCGATGGCGGGATCGACACCGTACACCCCGGCGCTGGCACCGCGCAGACCTATCTCCTCCTGCACGGTGGTCACGCTGTACAATTCCACCGGCGCCCGACCGCGCGCCGCTACTTCCTGCATAACGCGGCTGATAACAAACACGCCCATCTTGTCGTCAAAGGCGCGGGATGTAACCAGGTCACCCTGCAGCGGCTCCATCACCGCGCTGAAGGTAACAGCATCGCCGATGGCCACCAGCTCACGCGCCGCGTCGCCGTCGCCACAGCCGATATCGATGAACTGATCCTTGAATTTGATTACACTGTCGCGCTCCTTGGCCTCCATGAGATGGATGGGCTTTTTGCCCACCACACCGGTAACCGGACCGGTGGCGGTATGAACCTGCACCCGCTGCCCCGGCACCAGATGGGGATCGACACCGCCGATGGGGGCAAAGTACAGGTAACCATCGTCATCGATATATTTGACCATAAAACCAATTTCGTCGCAGTGACCGGCCAGCATCAGCCGCGGCGCGTCAGCATCGGCGGCGGCATAACGGGCGATGACATTGCCCATCACATCGGTGCGAACCTCGTCAGCCACGCCATCAAGGGCGGCTCGCACCAGGCGCTGCACCGGCTGCTCGAAACCGGACGGGCTTGGCGTTTGCGACAACTGCTGCAAAAACTGGTAGTGTTGTGTTTCCATAGGGTTATCTACTCCTTGTCGGACCGTGCCAGCGCAACGACACGGCCAAGATGGGAATTACGCAATACCTGCTCTACACGCACCGGCAGCAACTGCCCGGGCGTGACGTCGCCAGCGTCAAAATGGATAATGCGGTTGTAAGCGCTGCGCCCGAACAGCTTGCCCGGCGTGCGCGGACTCGGCCCTTCCACCAGCACCTGCTGTGTCTGCCCCAGATCTCCGCCCCAGACGGCGGCACTGATCTCCCCCTGCACCTGGAGCAGGTGATCGAAACGGCGCTGTTTTTCAGCGGCAGTCACATCGTCAGCCAGCTTGAGCGCCGCCGTGTACGGGCGCGGCGAATACAAAAAGGTGTAGGCATCGGCGAAGCGTACCTGCTTAATTACCGCGATGGTGGCGAGAAAGTCGGCCTCGCTTTCACCGGGAAAACCGACGATAAGATCGGTAGTAAAACGGATGTGCGCGCAGCGCTGGCGCAGGCGGGCGATAATATCCAGGTAGCGGCTGCTGTCGTAGCCACGGTTCATGGCATGCAGCACGCGGTCGGAACCGCTCTGTAGCGCCAGATGCAGATGGGGGCACAACTTGTTCAGGCTGGCAAAGCAGTCGATGAGTTCGTCGTCCACATCCTTGGGATGCGACGAGGTAAAACGCAACCGCTCCAGGCCGTTAATAGCGTGCAACCGCCCGAGCAGCTCGGCAAAACTTATATCGGCATCCCCTTTACGGGCGTAGGAATTGACATTCTGCCCCAGCAGGGTGATCTCTTTTACGCCGTTATCCACCAGTTCACTTACTTCGGCGATAATTTCGCCACTGGCACGGCTGACTTCGCGTCCGCGCACATAAGGCACTACACAGTAGCTGCAGAAGTTATCGCACCCCTGCATAATGGTGACAAAGCGGCTCACCGCGCCGCTGTGATCGCGGCGGGGAAAATGGCGCAGCCGACGGCTACCGGGATAATGCTCCACGGCGCACTGTTGCCCGCCACCGGCGGCCACCGCCGCTATCAGTTGTGGCAATTTATGAACATTATGGGTGCCAAAGACGATATCCACGTGAGGAACATCGCGCAGCAAACGCTCCCCCTCCTGCTGGGCAACGCAGCCACCCACGGCGATAATCATGGCCGGATTGCGCTGCTTGTACGGCTTAAAACTGCCCAAGTGGCCGTAAACCTTGCGCTGTGCCTTGTCGCGCACCGAGCAGGTGTTGAGGATAACCACATCAGCGTGACGGGCGGCGGCAACGGCGGTGTAGCCAGCCGCGCGCAGCAGCGACTCCATCCACTCCGAATCGACCACGTTCATCTGGCAACCGAAGGTTTCGAGATAATAGCTTTTACTCATTATATTTGCACATAGTTCATGGAAGATGGCCTCGCAAAAACAAGGGGATATAACCAGATAGGCGCTCAAAAAGCAACGCCTTTTCAACGCTGCTCCACCACCGCCTGCAACTGCTGATACACCTGCTGCGGATACTCCACACAGCTCAAAACAAGACGGCGCCGACCGGCTTCGACATAAACATTCCCCAACTGCTCGCCAAGCGGGTACAGACATACATAGTTGATCTGCTCCAGCGGCACCCGCAGCAGGCGCTGACGCGGCCAGCCACAGCGCACCACCAGCTGGCGATCAGTGAGCAGATAACCGACCCGTTCCCATTCCAGCCGGGCGCGCACAGGCAGGCCAAGAACCAGCCACAAACCGATAAGCAACACCGGCAGCGGCAGCACCAGCCACAGATATTGCCCCTGCTCCCGCGTCAACTGCCAGCCGCTATATTCCCAGCCCGCCGCCAGCAGCGCCACCACCAGCCCGAATACCATGCGCCGCCAGTGGCGAAAAACAAAACAGCGCGGCGCCGGCCGCCCCTGCCACAGCAACTGTTCCCCCTTATCAATCTCCATCCACAGTGCCACTGCCGCCTTCCTCTTCAATCCGGTGATATTTTACCATTACTAAAAAACACTGCGTAAGCAAAACTCCACCTCACAACTCCACCACTGCCGATTAAGCGACAATAGCCAACAATAACAATATGATACAGCACCCATTCTTTTCGACACCCAACAGCAACACCATGGCACAATTATTTTCGCTTGCAAAATATTTTTAATTGCTCTTTACTTGGCGCGTTATTGCATACCGCAGCCTCTACGCGCTGCGTCCATAATACAAATCCGTCATCTGCAGCAAAAACAATTCAACCAACCAGTTAACCAGAGCCAGCATACTGCATACGCTTGAGGACGTCGTGACCTACAACATCGGATCCAAGGTAAAACAACTGCGCAAAGCGCGCAACATGACCCTGCAGAATGTTGCCGATGAAACCGGTTTTTCCCCGGCACTCATCTCCCAGATAGAAAACAACAACATCACCCCACCCATTGCCACTCTGGCAAAACTTTCCGAGTTCTTCGAAGTAAAAATAGGTTGTTTTTTTGAGGAGGAGGAGCATTGCCCTTACGAGGTGGTGCGCGCCAGCGACAATCACACACCACAGCGCAAAAACGGCCTTATATACCATCCATTGGCGGGTCAGCAGCTTAAAAAGAACTTGGAAGCATACTACATCACCGTTTCCAAAAGTACCCGGAATCACAAGCTGCCAGACAACGGCAAGGAAAAATTCCTCCTCGTCACCGCCGGCACCATCAGCGTGGAGGTTGACAACGAACAGATTGTCCTAGGCAACGGCGATGCCATCTATCTGGATGCCAATGTCAGTTGCCGCATCAACATGCACCAGGAAAACGCCCAGCTACTGGCGGTGTTCGGCCCGGACTGATCTTGTGCGGCCAAAGACAAAGCAAAACAGACCCCGGCAACAGCAAATTATGCTAGACTCAGCGCATGTGCAGCGTATCATGTTGCACCATCACACTCCCATATTTCACCACCAAGGAGAACGTATGAGCGCTGTTTCCTGTATGGATATTTCATTGCAACTACTGCTGCTCAAGCTGGCTGGGGCATTTCTCGCCGGTATCGTAATCGGCATCGAGCGGGAAAAGCATGGCCGCCCGGCCGGGCTGCGTACCCACATTCTGGTATGTACCGGCGCCTGCCTGATGATGATTGTATCAGAAGGAATGTTCGTGAAATACCACCAGCTAACCTCCGATTCCATCATGCGTGTCGATCCGGGCCGCATTGCCGCCCAGATTATAACCGGCATCGGCTTTCTCGGTGCCGGAGTTATCATCAAGGAGGGTTCCAACATTCGCGGGCTGACCACTGCCGCCTGCCTGTGGTATGCCGCCGGAGTGGGCATGGCGTTTGGCGCCGGACTGTTCAGTGCCGCCATCACCGCCACCATTCTGGCCATGACTGTGCTGTTGTTGATGAAACGACTGGAACCGATATTTAAAAAAGACTGCTTTCTCAACCTGTGCGTGGTAACCGACAGCGCCACCGACCTGTTTCCGCAATTGGAAAAGATCCTGAACCAGATGGACGTGCGTATCTCCAACATTGAACAAAATCTCGACCTGCACGAAAACATCCGCCGCTACGATCTGGTCATCACCCAGCAGACCCGCCGTATCGGCCGCGATCTGGTAGCCGCCATCACAGCATTGCCGGGCGTACTGCGGGTGCGCTACCGCTGATAAAAAAACGCCCGGCTGCACAAACAGCCGGGCGCGAAAAAATTGGCATTGGCGCAAGATGCTAGTCGTCCAGCAGCCCTTGCGGATCGAGTCCGATACGTACCCCGCCCCAGTGGCGGCCAGCGACATAAATAGGCAGCGATAAGTCGCTGATCACCTGACCAGTATCGCGACAGTAGGTCTGGAGGAGAAATTTCTCCTGACTCTGAGCTGCTGCAGCACCGACGGGGTCATTGAACAGGCGTTTATCGCGACTGTTGACCAGATCCTGTTCCGGATCGCCGGTAAGCGGTTGGGAGTAAAAACTGTTATGGGTGGGGGCGTAACCATTTTTATCCACCGCCAGGCAAAAAACCCCACCCCTCACACGACGAACAACCTCGTCATATATCGGCTGCATGTCGGTTTCAAAGTAGCTATCGTAGCAGGTTTTGTACTTAACCGGATCGGTACCTGGAATCGGCTGATAGTTGGTATCAAACACATCTATCCCTTGCTCCGCCAGAGCGGCTATCTGCTTTTGCAGATGATCACGCACCGAATTAGCCAGGCACAGGGTAGCTTCAAAACTACCTCGGCCGAGTTTGAAGTTGGACACCGTTTCCTGCATTATCTGGGTGGTGCCATTGAGGTTCCGGGTATATTCCGTCGCCGCGGACATGGCCTTTATCACCGTACCGCTCAGCTGTTTTACCTGGGTGATATTCTGATGCACCATGTTGGAAGCAGCAGACAGCTCTTCCACCGAAGCACTGATACGATGCAGACTGTCGTGAGTTTTTTCAAAATCACTCACCATGTCGGTAAACTGGGTACAGGAACGCTCCACTACATCCCTGGTAGCATGAATATGCCTGGATATAACAGCGGTACCGTCTTGGGTTTGCTTTACCCCCTCAATCATGTCGCGCAGCGTCATAGCAATATTGTTGGTAGCGTCATTTACCTGGTTTGCCAGATTTTTAACCTCGTCAGCCACCACGGCAAACCCGCGTCCAGCCTCGCCAGCGCGAGCAGCTTCTACGGCGGCATTGAGTGCCAGCAGGCCGGTTTGGTTGGAGATACTCTGAATTAAAACAACTACTTCCTCAATCCCCTTCGACTTTTCATCCAACCCCTCAACGGTGACAACAAAATCTTTCAGAGTTCTGTCTACCTCTACAATGTAACTGTTGGCTTCCTGCAACCGGGTAAGGGAATCGCGCGCCTGTTCCAGTTGTTCCGAAGTGCTGGCTTGGATAGTCTGGGCGTTGTCGGCAATCTCGTTGGTGGCACCGGTGCTCTCGGCGCTGCTGGCGTAGATGGCGTCGGAAAGTTCCCCCTGCTTCTGCGACATATCGGTGGTTTCCTTGACCTGTTTATCCACCGAAGCAGAACGAACCGCTATCTGCACCCCTTGCTGACGTACTTGACCGATGATATCACGCAGCTTGTCCATAAAATGGTTGAACCCGACCGACAAATCACGAATCTCATCATGGGTTTTCAGCGGCAGATCCCGGGACAGATCACCCTCACCACCGCTGATATTTTCGAATACCGCAGTGATATTCTTCAGTGGCCGCACCACCATAAATCTGAGAAAAAATATCTGGACAATGCAGACAATAAAACTAACCACCGCCAACGCAAACAACCACACGTGAGTGCTGCTGTGAATATCGGCAATCGCCTGTCGCGCCGCTGCCACCGAGGCGGCTGAAGCCAGCACGGCCTCCACCTGGCTGGCATCGTGATATACAATGGCCACACAGGCCAACACCGCCAGCAACAAAAACAGCATGTTGCCGGCAATCTTTTTGGTCAAGCTGTTGAATATCTGTTCTTCAAGCCATCGGTATATCCCGCCGAACAACCCCATACTACCCTCCTGCACTAATCATCACAAAACCACGCATTAACAATGCCTGTGCCTCTAATAAAATTCCACAACGTACATAGTATTGAACGACACACTAAAAATCAAACAATGTTTTCTATCATATTCTCACGCTAAGACGAGATTTAATTAAAGTTTAGCCGCAAATCAGCATGCGCTCAAGATCAATCTGCATGCAGGACAGCAGCGTAACTACGCAGATCCGCCGGTAACAAACTGGAAATATCCACTTCGGCGCCACTGAACGGATCAGTAAAAATCAACGCACAACAGTGGAGAAACATCCGCCCCAGCCCATCTGGACACGGGCCACCGTAGCGCCGATCACCATACACGGGATGCCCCATGGCCGCCAGCTGACGGCGAATCTGATGTTGACGTCCGGTAAACAAACGCAGTTCCAGCAACGACGCGGTATCGTTACGCCAGCGTGCTTCAAATGATGTTGTTGCCGCCTTCAGCTTGCCTTTGGCATGCAGGGAAGAGTGAATAACACCGCTGCCGGGTGTTTTCCCCGCCACCAAAGCCAGGTAACGTTTTTCCACCTCTGCCCGCATGAACAGCCGCCCCAATTCCGCCAGGGCTCTTCGGCCTTTACCAAACACCACCGGGCCGGAAGTCCCGACGTCGAGTCGATGTACCGGAGCACAACAGCAGCGCAGCCCCCGGCTGTGCAGCAGTTTTTCCACCCGCGCAGTCAAATTATCCTCTGTATGACCTACCCCGGCATGAACCGCGACGCCGCTGGGCTTGTCCACCACCAGAATCTCCCTGCTTTCATACAAAATGTCAGGATCGGCAGCGCACTCTGCCGCGCCAGCCAGTAATTCCAGCACCCGGCCACTGTCGGGCACACGCACCTCCATTCCGCTGACCAGTCGGCAATCTTCGGTCAATACGCGCTCTTTGCTGACAACCTTGCCCTTTTTAATCAACTGACGCAAAAACGCTGTGCTGGCGGCAGGAATCTGGCGCTGAAGAAAACCCACCAAGCTGGCGGCACTATCGGCATTGGCAACAGTAAACAACGGCATAACTCTTCACCCTCTCAAAACGTTGACGCTATATAGCTTGGCGTTCAAGGCTATCACACTTGCCTGCTGTACAAAACCGCCGTTGTTTGCTATGTAGTCACTTTTTCGCTTTGTGGTAAAAATCTGCACCTGGAGCCCCATGATCGCCCGTCAGCGCCATTCCATTCTTGTACGCAGCGAAATCGGCACCCTGCTGCGCCTGAGTATTCCCATCATTTTGGCACAACTGGCGCAATCGAGCATGGCTTTTGTCGATACAGTAATG
>Ga0256842_1002479_pt1 | contig 13181 bp, 18 predicted proteins | sample 4559240metaG_FD_185973 | JGI IMG/M metagenome (GOLD analysis project Ga0256842, IMG submission 185973) | Hydrothermal vent microbial communities from Guaymas Basin, Mexico - 4559-240 | ecosystem: Environmental > Aquatic > Marine > Hydrothermal vents | place: Mexico: Guaymas Basin | collected...
TTGCCAGCCACGTTGTTTCTCCCTTAAATTAAGAAGTGCTATGCTGGAAGTAGTTTTTGTAATAGCCTTTTTCTTGTTTATAGGGCTGGTTGCGGTTGCCTTTGTTGTATGGGCGCTTTCTTTCCTCCTTTCCCTTCCTGATTTTCTTAAAAGGCGAAAGGTCAAGAAAGTTAACCGTAGGTATCTGAAAAAGCGTCTTTCCTACTTGCCTTAATTTCTTCAAGCTCCTGCCACTTTTCAAAGAGGTAGAAAATTCTCCTGATTTCAAGTTTCCTGAATTCCGAAAAAGAAACCCCGACCTCTTTTGCCATAATGACCGGAAGAAGGTCGGGGCGGTCAACATTTTTTACCCCAGAACTTCCAAAAAATTTCGGTAAAGAACGAGGAAATCTTTAATGGGCATTGCTCTGAGCTGGGGTTCTGCAAGTTTCTTTCCATCAACTGTAACGAGGAGTTCCATCAGAGAAATCACTATATCCTTAAAGCCCGGAGTGCCTCCGGAAACTGCTTCGGCATTTTCAACCGCAGTAAGGAAATCTTCTCCGGTTCCGTCATAAATAACTGCTATTTTACCGCTCGGTAGAGTAATTTCTTTGAGAACTTTTTTCTCCATTTACTCCTCCTTATCAACCCATTCCTAAGTTCCTTCTGATGTCTGTGGCGTAATCCTTGCCGTTAATGATGCAGACAAAGTTCACCGGGTCTATTTCGTAGATTACTTTGCCGTCAACCTCTAACTTGTAGTAGGTAACGCTAGCTTCAAACTCTGCATCTTGGGCCTTGTTCTTTTCAAGTTTTCCGGGGTTCGCCGAAAGGGGAAGAACTTTACAGGAAGCAATCATTCCGACACTTTTGAAATCTCCCGCAGCAGGGTCATACTGCTGAAGGGATGCGTAGGCTGAAATGAGCTTGCTTTCCGGAGTGAGAAGTTTTGCAAAGTCTTTTGTAACGGTAGAGAACTTGAGCTTGATTTTCATTTCTTTAACGTGTGAAAGGGTAGGTATATCAACCTCTCCCATTATCCCGAGCGGAGCCATTTTGTCACTTAAAAACTCAACCTTGGGGAGCTCCACATCTGCAACGCCGACTACGACGTTGCCTTCCAGGTAAACTTTGGCATTCTGTACTTTATCCGGGATTACTGACATTTTTTACCTCCATTAAGCGTTAAAGAGGGTTTTCCAGTAAGCAAAGTCGTATTCTGTTATGAAGTGAATCTGTCTTGCAGGAGAAGGAGGGGTAAACCAAACGTGGAAGGTGGCAATTCCATCCATCAGGTCTGTAACAGGGTTTTCGTCCTCAACAAAGGCAATCCTGCCTCCTAAGATGTCCTCTCTTGCCGCAAGTCCGTTCAGCCTTACCTGGTAGGAGTCAACGATTGTCCTTATAAAACGCCTGGTTATGGGGGTATCAATTTTTTGATTAAAGGTAAGAATTAGTTCGTTGTTGAGGAAGTTGAACATATGGCGGACGTTATCAAATGTATCTTTGGGATCTGTTGAAGAAGGGTAGGCAGCGGTTCTTGCTCCCCAGAATACCCAGCCGTTTTCGTTGTTGAAAAGGGGAGTTACTCCCTGCCCTGCTAAATAGTTTGCCTGGTCAAGCCCTAAGTGAAAGTCGGAATCGTTTATGTAGAGAGGCTTGTTGGAAACGGTTTTTGAGGGTATTCCCCGGTTTTCCGCGTCTATTCTTGCCTTTCTGCAGGCGGCTAAAGTAGATGGATGGTATTTCTTCTCTCCGGAGTAGCCTTTTCCGAGGAAAGCTTTTAGCTGAGGGAACTTTAGGCCTTTATCTACGAGATAACCTGGAGCGTCAGTGTATTTGTCAACTTCTATATCTACGTAGGCCATGGCTTTGAAGTGTCCGTTTATGGCGCCTGCTTTAGCTGCCATTGCAGTTGCAACGGCAGGGTCCTTGGAAAAGCCGGGAGCTATGAGAATTGAAGGGACAAGTCTGAATTTTGGATATACCGTTTCTACTACTTCCAATCCGGAAGGTTCTAAGGTATCGGGATTGATACCACCAATTACCTGAGAAGAGGTTACGGAAGAGGCGTCGTTTCCGATGCTTATGAAGATTACGGGGGATACGGCTTCAAGTGCAAAGGCAACTTCGGCGACTTCTTCTAAAGTGTGTTTATCCCAGTTTCCGCTGATTCCGAAGGTGTCGGCGTATTCTTCAAGGTTAAAAATCGGAACAGCCTTGTTAACGGGTCCCTCTTTTGCAGTTCCTATTGCAACTATTATTGTGTCTGTTCTAACAGGCGGTAACAGACTGGTAGGTTTTTCTTCTACGGTTACTCCTCTGGTATATCCCATTTTAAACCTCCAAAAGGCTTAGGAACTCATTGTTTGATGGGTAATGCAGGGTTTGGAGGAGGCGGAGGAGGATTTTTCCCTTCACTTTACCCTCCCCTTTTGTTTAAGGTATTTACGCCTTAGTTCTTCAAGTTCTTTCTCTTTTTCGGGAGAGTAATCGGCAAGGGAGATAAAGAACTTCTTGAGGTCTTCCGGAACGTAGCCGGGAATTTCGGTGAAGATTTGACCTTTACGGAGGAAGAACCTCTCGTTAACTATTGTAGGTCCGGCGTAGAGGATTCTTGTGTCTTTGGGCTTATTTGAATCAGCTTGATGGAATTCGGTAGATTGTTCTTTTTGTTCTTGAGCAGATTCCTTTGTTTCTACTTCCTGAACCTTGGCTTTCTTTTTTGCCATAACACCCTCCGGGAGTGGTTTTGTTTGAGGTTAACTCCCGGAGGGTGGACAGGGTGGGTAACAATGGGCTGACTATGTGCTTTTCTTTGCCTTTTCCAGTTTTGATATTAGCCTTTTGACTCCGACGTTCTCGTCCAGAGAAAGAGCTTTACGGGCGTGTTTTAACGCCTTTTCTCTCTCGTTTATTGAAGCAAAATACTCTGCGAGGATTCTGTGAGCAAAAGCTTTATCTTTATCGTCTCTTCCTTCTTGGGAAAGGATTTGTTGCGAGAACTTTGAAAGTGTCTTTAAATCAAGGAGGTCGTGTTTCAAGAAAAGTCTTAAGAGGTAGTTGAGTTCAGGGAGGCGGGGATTTTCTAAAAAGAAAGTTAGTATCTTTTTAAGCCCAGACTTGGGTATTTCTCCCCTGAGGTAGGCTATTTCAAAAGCCTTACCGAAGCTGTATGTTTTTAGAGAATACGAGTTACCAAATAGGAACAGTTCTATAAATGGTAAATGAAGTGCTTTTGGAAGAAGATTTCCCAGAGTATTTCCCAATTCTTCAATTACCACCGGATATTTCCTTTTACCCGGAAGTATCCGATAAGTGCCTATCATTCCGTTAAATTCAAAGTTCACAATCAGGGAAAGTTCTCTCCCTCGCTTGCAGATTCCGGATATATATGCTCTTTCCGGAATTAATGCTAATGCAGGAATATAGAAGTATTCCGCTGCTTTTTTAACCTGGGTCGGAAAAGTAGAAAACAGGACACCATATACATAAGGATGTATTCCCTCTAAGTTAAAAGTAAACAGCGCATAACCTTGATAATAGTTTTCGTCAAAGAAAAAAGCTTCTCTATGAATATCCTTACTCTTTACGAAAGCTGCTCCTATGTTCATCTTTTCCGGTTTTTCTTTGTTCTTTTTCCATTCGGAAAGATTCAAAAAGTGGAAGAGTTTCCTTTCAGGTGTAAATGCTGCAAACAAAACATTTCCTCCAAGTTTAAAGCGAAATCCCATGGGAGCAACAATAAATTCAAACCCCCTGGTAGGTTTACCGCCTATGTCAAATGTATAATCCCCATAAGTAATAACTCTCTTTTCTCCAAGAGGAAGACATTCGGAGCAGGAAGCAGGACATTTAAGTTTTTTAAGCTCTTCAGTTTTTCGCTTTTCTGCATTATTCTCAGATTTTTTATTGGTGTTCTTGTTCTCTTTTTCTACTGCTTGTGAATTCTTAGCTTGCGAGCTTTCATAAAGTATCTTTTGGGTCTTAGAAGAAGTGAAAACTGTTGTTTCTTTTTGGTTTTCCTTTAAGCGTTGTGTAGAAGTTTCCTTTTTTTTGCTCTTAGAAAGAAAATAAGCCGCTCCACCTATAAGGATTAAAACTATCAGCCACTCCATAGATTACCCTATCCCCATGGGGTTTCACCGTTTGGAACTATTAAAACTACTTTGGCTATGTTCTTTATCTCTTCGGGCTTGACAACAATAGGTTCGTAGTCAGGATTATAACTTTCAAGGATTATGTAACCTTCCCTCTTTTTGCGGTATTTTTTGACCATTATCTCTTCATTTGAAAGTTCAACAACTGCAAGGTCCCCGTTTTGAACCGAGGAGTCGAGGTCTGCAACTACCCAGTCTTTGTTTTGAAGTCTGGGTTTCATTGAATCGCCGAAAACTCTAAAGAAAAAGAGTCTATGGTCAGCATACTTTTTTGGAACCCATACGAATTTTACTTCCGAAGGTTCTGACATCGCAGTATAAAGCCCCCTTCCTGCTCCAACACGCTGGTCTATTACAGGGACAGGCATTAAAACAAAGTCAAAAGGAATCGCACCTAAAAACTCAAGGTTGCTTTTGGGCTTGGGTAGAAACATCTCCCCCTTGCCTTCTCTCAGCCATTCGGGGTTGACGTTGAAGGTTTGTTCTATAAGGCGGAGCACTCTTTCGGAAGGTTCATTTCTGCCACTCTCCCATTCCTGAATAGAACGTTTTGAACGTCCAAGTTTCTCAGCAAAGGCTGTTTGGGTTAACCCCAAAGCTTTCCTAAGTTCTTTTATTCTTTTCCCTATGGCTCTTTCTAAGTTTTTGCTCATCTTAATCCCGCAAAATTCGGACACAGTGTCCAATTTTTGCATTGCATTCAATTTTGAACATATAGCTCTTGACAAGGTTCAAAAATGAACATATACTATCCATAAGCACACATCGTAGCCAACACATAACCGTAGCACGGGGTAGAAATAATGATAGCAAATTACCGAACTTCAAGAAGGTATTTTGGCAAAAGAGTAGCGAAGCAGATTAAGAAAAAAATCCTCGCCAAATACCCCACTTTCAAAGCCCTGGCAGAAGAACTCGGCGTCAATCCCGGAACCCTCCGATGCGTAGTCAACGGCACTGCTTACTCCAAAAGAATGGCACGAATGATTGAGCAGGCAGTAGGCGAAAAACTCTTTCCCTACACAGAAGAGTAAGGAGATAAGCCTTGAAATTCAATCTTTGCAATGACTTGGAAACGCAAAGCCAAAAACCAAGTTGGGAGGAATAGAGAATGGGAAGAAGGAAAACCAAAGTGGAGCTGAATTTGCCTTACGAGTCAATGAATGCAAAAGAAGCCCTGAACATGGCAAGAGCTTTCAGTGAAAAAACCTACTCGGAAATCGCCGACGAAATGGGAATAGGAACGGAAACAGTTCGCCGTTACCACACAGACCCTGTCTACAACCCACCGCTACCGAGAGTTCCCGAGCTAAACAGAGCTTACGGTAATGATGTCCTTATCCAATGGCTCGCAAGGAAATGCGGAGGAGTATTTGTAAGAACCACAGGGATTCAATCCCCTGCAGAGCTTCAAAAGGAAATTTCTCTCTTAACAAAAGAGTTCTCAGATGTCTTAAAAGTTCACGCCGAAGCAATTGAAGATGGAAAGGTTACAAGGGAAGAACTTGAAAGGATTCACAAGGAAGCCGAAGAACTTCTCATAAAAGCCGCAGAAGTCGTTTTTGCAGTCAAACTTGCAAAAAGAAAGGCAGAGGAGGGCGAGTGATGGAACTCCTCGCCCTCTACGCCCTAATCCTGCTGTTTGCCCTCGTTATACCGGAACCAAGTTGGGAGGACAAAAATGAAAGATAAAACCTTTGACCGCTATCTGCAAGAGGCACTAAAAGAGCTTGAAAAGCCGTGTGAAGAGTTTGACTCAAAAAAATGCGAAGAACTCATAGCACGTGCCGTCAGGGTAGTAATAGACAACACAACCGGAGAAACGGTCCAAGTTAAAGCTCAGACTCCCGAAAAAGCCCTTGCCGAAGCTCTTTCCAAACTCACCCCCGGTGTTAAAACCGTAGTGGAGGAGTAAGATGCGCCTGGAGCTTTCCCCTGCCGAACTTGCAGAAAAACTCGGGATTTCCGTAGGAACATTCAGAAACCGCTACGCCAGCAACCTTCAGCTCATAAACGAAAAACTTAAAGAACTTGGGGAAAAGCTCCGGGTAGTAGAAAAGAAAAAGGTAGGCAAAAATACCGTTTTTATCCTGGAGTCTATCGCCTACCCCCCAACCTCCTCCCCGATTTCCAAGGAGGCAGGTTCGCCCCCGCCTGCCTCCTCCTTTTCACCCGTGATAACGGAAAAAGACACGGAAGAACTCAACCAGCTATCGTCTGACAAAAGACAGGAAGCCCTTGAAAAGTTAAAAGTCGTAAAGTATGCAATGAGCTTCGGCATAAGACCGGCAGCAAAAGCTTTCGGCAAAACTCCCTCTTCGGTTCACCGCTGGTGCAGGGCATACACAACTCAAGGAGTGAAAGCTCTTGTCGGAATAACGGAAAAAGAGTATTCAGAAGCTCTCCGCCACGTTCTCTCCCTTGCGGAAGCTAAGTTCTGCCTTCCCAAAAAGCTAACAATAAAGTCTATCTATGACGAAGTAAAAAAGCTTGCTAACGAACTCGGGATAAATCTCACATACGAACAGCTGAGGCAGCATCTTAACGACTTCTATGCAAGGAAGAAATATTACGTAGAGAGGCTAAGAAGCGGAGAATCCAAAGCAATCCGCTACCGCCCGAGAGCCGGACACGTTCAAAAAGTTGCTCCCAATCACCGCTGGGAGTGGGACCACACCCGAATGGATAATGTAGTTATTCACGACGGCAAAGAAATCCGCCCCTGGCTTTCAATCATCAGGGACACTTACTCAAACTACATAGTTTCTTACCTGCTTCTTCCATATAACCCTCACGCGGGAACGGTTGCCCAGTTAATACTTCAAGCCATAAAGCAGTTCGGCATTCCCAAAATCATAAGAACCGACTGGGGAAAGGACTTCAAGGCAGAAAGGATACTGGCAGGTTTAAAAGAACTCGGCATTCACGTTTCAAATGCGAAACCCTATTCGGGATGGGACAAGGGGAACGTTGAAAGCGGTTTCAAAATCATCAAGATGCAGTTCTGTAAGACCCTTCCCGGATACACTCAGGAAGACCCGAAAGAGAGAAAGGACGTTGAGAGAATATGGGGAGAAGAAAAGCCCCTCACATTTGAAGAATACGAAAAGCTCTTTGCCCAATACGTTGAGAATTATAACCTTGATAAAGCAGAAGTTTACAAACCCCACGAGAGAAAAGGAGTTGACGGCGACTGGCTTTACTGGGCATTTGCAGAGCGGAAAGTCAGGACCGTTACCAACGCAACCGTAAGGATTGACCACGAATACTACTATGCAGAAGCCCTTGAAGAGTATGAAGGTCAAAAAGTTGAAGTCAGGCTTGATGATTCAAACGACACCTACGTGAAAGTCTTTACCCTTGACGGAAAGTTCATCTGCGACGCTGTGTCAGAAAAAGAAAATCCTGAAAGCTGGAGAGATAGAGTAAAGAGGAGAGAAAGGAAGAAAAAAGCTATTGAGAAAACCGTCAAAGCCCGCCTTGAGCTTCACGAACTTGAACAGGAAAGAAAAAAGGAAGCAGAAACGAAGCTCCACTACTCCGAAATGGAAGCTCTCCTTAAAGAGGAATCGGAAGAAACTATTCCCGAAGCAGACATTACCATTCCTCAAATTTCAGAAGAACCCGAACCCTTCATCCCCACCGACGATTACGAACTCCTCACCTACATCATAGACCGCAAAGGGCAGGTTCCGGAAGAAATTTGGAAAGCCTATGAGAAATTCAAAACCGAAAACCCGATGGCTTTCAGCCTTTACGCTTCAGAAATAGAGGAGATTGAAGAGCTTAAAAGGGAGGTGAGGAAGTGAGAGTTTCTGCTGAAAACATAGCAAATACAACAGTCCTTAAGAAATTCGCCGCCCTCGTCCATGAGCTTAACAAGCTCAGCGAAGAAGGTATTGAAGCCGTGGCGGTAGCCTACGGCTCTTACGGAATCGGAAAAACCTGGGGAATAAAGGCATTAGAGAAGAAACTCGGTCTTGACAACATAGGAGTTGTGAAGGGGCATCCGAAGATGGATACCCCCAACAAGTTCCTTCGTGCAGTTGCAAGTGCCGTTAAATGCCCAACCGGCAGAAGTTTTGACGATACTCTCAAATATCTTACCAGATTTGCCAAATACCGCAAATACGTCATCATCGTTGATGAAGCAGAGTTTGTTCTTTCCCACAAAGACACTGCCGCAACCGTAAAGCTGATTCTTGAAGAAACGCTCTTCCCCTTTGTTTTAGTAGGAAACGAGAATCTTCCCAAGCTCGTAGCCAGAATTGGTTCTCTTGATGAAAGAGTAATCAAAGAAGTTCCCCTTGACACCATAACAAAAGCCGACGTTAAGGAACTGCTAAAAGTTTTGGAAGTAGAAGCCGACCCCGAAGCTGCCTACAAACTTGCCCAGAAATACGGACTTTCAATTCTCAAGTTCGTCAATGCCTTAAAGCTCATAAAGAGAAGCACCAGCAAGCCGGACAAAGCCCTCTTAAAGCAGATGTTTGAAAGAATCGTGGCAAGGGTGTAGCCGTGAAAGAGAGAATCTACGAGCTGATATTAGAGCGGCGCTATTTCAGAATCTCGGACATAACAGAAGAACTGTGGAAAGAGTATGGGGAAATCTTTTCCCGCTCCTTCATCAGGAACAAGGTAAAGGACTTCGTTGAAGTAATGGTCGGGCAGGGACTTTTGAAAGTTCTTTCCGAATACGACCCGCCGATTTTTGAAAACCCCGTAGCCGAAGAAGAAAAGCCTTTGAGAGAACTCCTGAAGAAATGTCCAGTTTGCGGAAAAGATTTCTTCCCCAGACGCGGTAAACAGGACAAATACTGCTGCCGTAAGTGTTACGAAAGAGCCAAAGCAAGGCGCAGAAGAGTTGATACAAGGAAAAGAGTCAGCAGATACATGCACTCAGCAGATTCATCAGCAGTTAACCACAATCAGCCGTGGACGAAGCAGGAAGAATCATTCCTGATAGAGAACAAGGGAAAGCTCACTTACAGGGAAATAGCAGAAAAACTCGGCAGAACAGTCTATTCCGTTCGCTGGAGAGCAAGAAAACTCGGACTTACCGGTGAACCACGAGCCAGACAACTATTACCGTCCCGATAGTGAGGTTAAAGATGAGGAACAAAAGTAGTGCTATGAGTTTTGTAGAGAGAGAAGCTTTATCAAGAGTCTCTACAAGAGCAATAAAGTTCCTGAAAACCGTCTCTGTAAACTCTATTAAAGTGCTTTTCCTCCCGATAGCAATTATTTCGGGAATCTTATGGCTCCTGTTCTGGGGCATTTTCGCAATCTCCTACTCAATACTTCACCACCAAGATAGCAGTCAAGAACTGGACAAGGTGGGCAAAAATGACCGGGAGGTGAGAAATGGCTAACGGAAAATTAGAAGGAAATGAAGACACAATTAGAAAAATTCTTCTGTCCTATATAGGCATTCAGAAGAAAGGACGGGAAATAGTTAATTTAAGGAAGGTAAATAATCCAAAATGGTATCTAAACACCTTACCTCCGTGGTATAAGCGTTTTCAAAAAGCCATTGGAAAAAGAATCCAGAATAAACAGGACTTATGGGGTAGAGATTGGTTACTGTTTTGTCTTGACTTTGCGGAAAAGATAGCTTATGCAGATAAGAATATCAAGGAAAAACTTAACTTATTTAGAAAATATCTAAAAGCTCAAAAGAAAAATGAATCTTTATTTCACATTAAGGAAAAAATAAAAGCATTCTTCTGGTTGCTAGATTCGGGAATTAATCCTGAATGGATTTTTATTGAAGGAGTTTGGAAGAAGCACAGAAGCGATATTCTCGTTTCTATTCCACTTAAAGGGTTCATTAATCCTTTTCTATCGGACATCAAAAGAATCCACTTTATGAATTTTTCTATAAAACTTGCGATAGAAGTTGGGAGCTGGCACAAACAGCCCGAATATCTACAGGAAGGAATTCCTATAGTATGGATACCTTATAGAGGAACTTCTGTTGAAGAAGTCTTGTCCTTTATAAAGAAGCTCCAAACCAAATATACCTTTGAGGTTCTTTCCTTCATTCACTACGTCCACATCATAGATGAAACCTTATCTGGAATTTTCTTTTTGCCAAAACCCATAAAGGAGGTTAAATAATGGGAAGGATTGCGAAGTATAAAGTCTCTGATTTAGAAGTCCCTCAAGGTTTACTTCCGCGCGTTATCACAGGAACAGTAGAAGAAAAAGTTAAAGAGTATGCAGAGCTTATGGAGAACGGCGTTGAATTTGACCCTATCAAAGTTTGGGAAAGACCTGATGGGAAAATCTGGATAGTTGATGGAGTTCACAGAAAAAAAGCTTGTGAGCTGATAGGTAAAGCGTTCATTGAAGGTGAAGCGTTGCCGATAAAAGACGAACTCCATTATAGAATGGAAGCTATTAAGTATAACCTTAAACATGGACTTGCTCTAAAACCAGAGGAACGAAAGCTCTGTGCTCAACAACTCTACCTTGCAGGAGTAGAACCTGAAGATATTCAAAGGCTTTTTGGGGTTTCTGATAGAACAATAAGAAGATGGTTATCTGACTTAAGACAACAAGAAAAAAAAGAGCTGAAAGAGAAAATAAAAAAATTGTCCACTCAAGGGTTAACAAAAACGCAAATTGCTAAGGAACTTGGGATTTCACGACAACTTGTTGATTATTACCTGCAAAAAAAGGACAACATGTCCGAATTTTCCACCCCCACTGTCCGCTCCGTTCTTGACGACCCCGAAAAACTTGCACAGCAGGAAGAAAGAGAACTCCTGGAAGTTGAGGAAGAGGAAAAGCAAAAACCTGCCCTCTGGAGAGACAGTAACCTACTTCTTTCAACGGTTCTCTACTGGGTAGGAGAGTGTATGCCCTACTTAGAAACCGGAAGTTCACCGGAAGAGGCTGTTGAACTTGCCGGTGTTCATCCCAACGTAAGAGAAGCCGTCTTAACAGAACTCAAAGAAAGACTTGAGAAAAGAGAACAAGAAATAGCCCGATGGGTAGAAAAGTGCAAATCCTACATTGACGCAGGCTTTGAGCCGAAAAAAGCTGTTTCCGAGGCAGGCGTTCCTGAAGAGATTAAAAACGCCGTAGTTAAAAAACTTGTAGGATACAAAAACCATCTATACCAAGAAGAAGAAAAAGCATTTAAGGCAGAACTCGGACCCGTTGATTCCCGAAGGAGAGACATCATCCTCAAAGCCCACCAGCTCGTTAACGCAATCCAGGAAATAGAACGCATGCTCAAAGAACTTGACGCAGTCTTCCTCAAAGACCCCGAATTCCAGGACGAGGCGAACTACTACGGAAGAGACCAATACATAAGAGACTACCTCACGTTCATTTTAGTCCGCGGCGGCTGGGATAAAGCAGAGTGGTTCAGAGAAATAACAAAACGCTGGATTCGCTACACCCTTCATCCGTCTTATGCGGAGGAGTTCATAGAAGACATGAAAGAGCAGGCAAAACTTTCCCCCGAAGAGTGGGAAAAGATAAGCATCAAGTATTGGGAGGAAAATCTCGCCTCTGAAGCAGAACTCAAATGGAAAAAGTTCTGCGAATCACTCGGACTTCCCGTTTTAAAAGAATACGGAGGAACTGAGTAATGGCACGCTGTGCATATAAGTCAATCCTGAAAGAGCTTGAAAGATGTCACAGAGCGTTTCTTTCCGGGTCTCCCAACGCCCTCTCCTACCTTGAGAAAGCTATTGAAAACTTGAAAAAGAGAACAAAACAGGAAAGCTCATCACCGCAGGTGCGGGAACTACTCTATTACGCCTACGGCAAATACCAGGAAGAGACCGGCGTTCCGATGGCGGCAAACTACGCACGGGACGGAAAAATCCTCAAAGAAATCCTCAAAGCCCTAAAACCCCTTGCACAGGACTCCCATCTAACGGAAGAAGAACTTTTCAAAATCTTGTGGGACTTGTTTGTTAACCGTTACACAAAAAGGAGAGCCGACGGATTCCCCTACTTTAAAACTCAGCTTCAAAAACTCTACGAGTGGTGGAAATCAGAAGTTAACGCTCCGATTGACTTTGGAGAAGTGGCAACAAACCCCAAGTTCGGTGTCTCAAAAGAGTTCGCAACAGAAATCCACCTAACCGAGTCAGAGGATTAAAATGAACACAGCTCCCAAATTGGTAAACAGACTCGTATCCGGGGATATCGTTTACGAGTTCTACGAAGCAGGAAAGAGGAGTTTCGTAAAGACAAGGCTTCTGCCCCTGAAGACCCCTCAAGCGGTAGAAAAGCTCAAAGGCTTCGGCTTCCCGGAAAAATACCTGCTTCCCATAGAACAGAAGAGGATAAAGAGAACCGTTACCGTTAACGGCAGTGAAGTAGAAATAGAAAGCTACCAGATAGCGAAGAAGTGGGCAAAAGAGAAATTCCCGATGTCTCTACTGCTCCTCGGCTCCGTCGGAACCGGGAAAACTCAGGCAGTAGTAGTAGCAGCCTGTCATCTTCTCAGGGTCAGGAAAATATCAAGCGCCAAGTTCTACTCTGCAATGGAGTTGAGAACTGCATTTGATAGAGGTGAACTTCAGCAGGAGATAAAAGAAGCCGACCTTTTGGTGATAGACGACCTGGGCAGGGAATACAAGTCCGACTACAACGCCTACATCGTTGAAACCGTTATCACAACCCGCTACGACCTTCAAAAGCCCGTCTGCATAACGGCAAACCTCACCTTTGAAGACATTGCCCGGCGTTACACCCCAAGGGTTTTAGACCGCCTGAAAGAGTGGGCTTACAGAAAAGTAGTCAAGCAGAACTTCTCTTTGAGAGGAATTCTTTAAAGGAGGTTCGTATGGAGTGGCTGAGAATCGGAGAGGTCATCATAAACGTAAACAACGTCAAACACCTTGAGAGAAGAGGGAGATTCGTGATTTTCCATTACCTGGGAGACTCGGACCCCCTTATGGTTCCCTTTAAGACGCCGGAAGAAGCGGCAAGGTGGCTTGAAGGCTTCTTCATCAGCACAAAGAACAAACAACCCTCTTTGGATACAACAAACTGGAAACTTAACTAAAGGAG
>Ga0256842_1002480_pt1 | contig 13180 bp, 15 predicted proteins | sample 4559240metaG_FD_185973 | JGI IMG/M metagenome (GOLD analysis project Ga0256842, IMG submission 185973) | Hydrothermal vent microbial communities from Guaymas Basin, Mexico - 4559-240 | ecosystem: Environmental > Aquatic > Marine > Hydrothermal vents | place: Mexico: Guaymas Basin | collected...
CCCCTTTTGCATCTTTGCTTATACGGATATCATGAAAAGCGAGATGTGCCCCAATTCCAGTGCCAAGCGCTTTGGCTATCGCCTCTTTCGCAGCCCAGAAACCAGCGGCGGTTTCGCTCTTTTTGACCAGCTCGATCTCTTCTGGATGCAGATACCGCCCAAGAAATTTCTCGCCATATTTTTTCATCGAAGTTTCGATGCGTTCGACTACGACGATATCTACCCCTATCATTGAATCACAAATTCCGTAAAATAGACATGTCTGATCTGCCCATCTTCAAGGCGTTTATTGATCTCATTTACGATCTCCTCTTTTAACTTCTCTTTGCCTTTGGGTGTAGTGATCTCTTCTACCGTCTTGGATGATAGGATCGAGATGATTATATCGCGTATCATCGGACTCTTTTTGTCAAGCTCCGGAGTGAGTTCTTCGCCATCTTCTTCGAGGTTCATTTTTACGACAAGATAACGTCGGCCATTTTCGCTCATCAGGTTGACGGTGAATTTGTCGAGCGGATACATTGGCCCGACAGTGAGATCTTCACTGCTCCTGTGACGTTTTTTTGTGACTTTCTCCTGTTTTACCGTCGTACCTTCATCTGCCGAATCATCGCCGGAGAGCATCAAATAGGCAACCACTCCGCCGATAGCGAGAACCAATACCAAAAGCACAACGATCAAAATCAAGACGATATTGCCGCCGCCTTTCTCTTTCGCTCCACCGCTTTCGCTCTCTTTCGACTCCTCTTTCTCTTCTTCCGCCATTGCTCTCTCCTTTGTTCGGTTGTAAAATTTTCATATTTATAGTGGGTATATATTATCGTAAATATTTGCCTAAATGTTAAGAAAAACCGGAACGGCAGCCGTGATTCAGTATCGTTTGGTGCACTTTTGGATAAAATAACCGAAAAAAGATGTATCTTATGATTGGAACATGGCTGGAAAACTTTTTTGCCTTGCTTGGTATGCCGTTTGTGCACCTGTATCGGCGACTTGGGGATTTTGGAAAGTTCATTGAATTTCAGGTAGGCCTCATGCCGCTTTATTTCAAGCCTCCCTATAGGATACGCGAATTTTTTCAGCAAATGGACAGTATAGGTGTCGGCACATTGGGTGTGGTTCTTTTGACGGCTCTGTTTACTGGCATGGTGGAGGCCATACAACTCTATCACGGTTTTCACCGTTTTAGCGCTGAAAACTTTATGGGATATACGATATTCGTTTCGATATCCAGGGAGCTTGGTCCAGTGTTTGCAGCGCTGATGCTGATCTCTCGCGCCATCAGCGCAATGGCTGCGGAGCTTGGAACGATGCGGGTGACCGAGCAGATCGACGCCATAGAGACACTAGCGGTGGATTCGAGAAAATATCTGATCATTCCACGGATTATCGCTACGACCATTTCGTTGCCACTGTTGGTCATAGCGTTCGATTTCGTAGGAAATATCAGCGCTTATCTGATCTCTTCGCAGGCTTTAGATGTCAATCCGATCGCCTATCGGAATACGATCGAACAGTATCTTGACTTTTCGGACATTGGCACCGGTATCATAAAAGCGTTCGTATTCGGGTTTCTCGTCAGCTCCATCGGAAGCTATCTGGGATATTTCGCCAGGGGAGGTGCGCGAGGTGTGGGGCTTGCGACGACCTCTGCAGTCGTCTATTCGGCGGTGACGATCTTTGCGGCCAACTATTTTCTTTCGTCGCTGTTTTTGTTGCTCGACTGGTAGAGACGTCTAGTCGCAATGGTCGATGCCCAGCTTTTTTATGAGTGCATCGAAAAATGGTCCCGCCTCTTTGTCATAGTCATCATGAAATTCGACGCTGACGAAGCCGCGTCCATTGCCTTCGTCGACGGTTGAGATCTCCACATCGCATTCGTCGCGATGGTGCAGGGCATCGATGGAATCGAGGATTTTTTGCCTCTCTCGTTCATTTTTGTAGAAAAGCTCAAGCTTTTCATATCGCTCTTCGTGTGAATGGATAGCGGTTATCGCATCAAGTATATCGGGCATTTAAAGCTCTCTTTTGTAAAATAGCATTCGAAAACGATTATATCCAAAAGGAATTTTATGAATCCACTTTTCAGCCCATCTTCACACTTCAATCTGGCCAATCTGTTTACTATGGTAAATATCACCTGTGGCCTTGTGGCCACTTATCTGATTACCCAGAACAATTTTTTCTATGCCATAGTTTTTGCATGGGTCGGTGGAATTTTCGATATATTCGATGGTAAGATAGCCAGAAAATATTCACTCTCGAACGAGTTTGGAATCCAGCTGGACTCTTTTGCCGACTTTCTTTCATTCGTGCTTGTGCCAGTTTTTTTGATTTTTCAGGCTGTATATACCAATCTGCAGGGTGTATGGTTCGATATTGGCGTGGTCGCAAGCGTATATTACGTCATAAGCGGCCTTCGCCGCTTGATACAGTTCAATATCGATGCCGAAGCGGGGGAGGTAGGTAAGTTTTTCGTTGGCGTACCTACGCCCCTTGGAGCGATACTTTTATGGCTCGTGTATTTGGGATACGCTTACAATCTGATCCCCGGTGTCGTTGTTGTCGGATCGATGTTTCTGATAGGCTGGCTTTTGAACTCGAAAGTGAGAGTGCCGCATCCATAGAGCCGGCTACAAAGATCACATCCACTCTACGACCTTCGCCACCTCTTCCGCTACGAAGCATTTCATCGGTGTTTTAAATCCTGGCTTGTTGGGGATGATCGCTTTGGTGAAGCCCAGTGTCTGGGCTTCTCTTAAGCGCTGTTCGAGGTGAAAAACCTCCCGAATATCACCGATGAGGCTCACTTCTCCTATAAATACACTTTCGTCGCTCAGTGGCCTGTTTCTAAAGCTGCTGATGATGGCGGCGATAATTGCGAGATCGGCCGCGGGTTCATTTATTTTTATGCCGCCGGCTATGTTTACGAAAACGTCGTATTGTCCGAACGGTAGCTCCAGCTTTTTCTCGAGCAGCGCCAAAAGCATAGTGAGCCGGCTGGCATCGTAGCCTGTCGTGGAGCGTTTCGGATTGCCGTATCCACTCTCCGCAACCAAAGCCTGCACTTCGATTACAAGAGGCCTGGTTCCCTCCATCACCACGGTAACGGCACTTCCGGCCTGTGGCTTGCCGCGGCTGAAGAATTTGCTCGCGATATTTTTGGCACTCACCAGCCCTTCTGAGGTCATTTCGAAAATTCCCACTTCGCTGGTGCTTCCAAAACGGTTTTTAAAAGACCTGAGCATCCTGATCTCTTTACTGGAATCACCCTCGAAGTAAAGGACCGTATCGACCATATGCTCGAGCACTCGCGGGCCGGCGATGGACCCCTCTTTGGTGATATGCCCGATGATAAAGATCGGAAGCTGCTTCTCTTTGGCCAGGCGCATCAGGTCGAAAGTGATCGTGCGCACCTGTGTCACACTGCCAGGCGCGGAAGGAACGGCTTCGGAATATAGAGTCTGGATGGAGTCGATGATTATGAGGTCGAAGTGGTTTTGCGCGATCTCTTGCATCACCGACTCCAGGCGTATTTCACTAAGAAAATATAGATTGTCGTGGTTGGCGCCGAGGCGATTGGCTCTCATTTTGATCTGCCCGCCGGACTCTTCTCCGCTGACATATAGTATGCGAAGATCACGCTGGGCGAGATTGCCGCCGATTTTCAGCAGTAGCGTCGATTTTCCTATACCGGGACTTCCTCCGATCAGCACAAGCGATCCAGGAACGATACCTCCGCCCAGAACCAGATCCAATTCGCTGTCGCCGCTGCCAAAGCGCGCAACCTCTTCTTCCTCGATTTGTGTAATCGGTTTGGCATGAACCTTGGAGCTGGCAGCTTTGGAGATACTTTGCAACACTTTTTGCTGTTCGGCAGAGAGCTCTATGAAGCTTTCCCATGCTCCGCAGTTTGGGCATTTCCCCATCCATTTTGCACTCTGCATACCGCATGCCTGACACTCGTATAGACTCTTTTTTTTAGCCATCGGTATCTAGATCTTCGGCTTTGTAGGTTTTTAGAACCCTATCTTCCTGGTCATGTATCTCGATAGAGTCGCTGTTTTCATTGATGACGAGACGATAATTCCTGCCGCTTTTTCTCTCCTGGACAAAATGTTTGGAGAGCAGATCGTAGCCATCTTCACTCAAAAGCGCCTCAAGTTTTTTCAGCTGAGGTTTCGTCAACGCATGGAGATCTACATTGTGGGTTTTTCCCGAAGAGGGGACGGCTCTCTTTTCTTCTTCGGTAAAGATGGCGTCAAGGATCGTGTTGACGAAATCTTCGGCATTGAAAGGTATCAGATCTTCAGCCTTCTCTCCGACTCCAATATAGTAGATAGGCAGCTTCAACTCTTCGGCGATGGAGAACAGCGCTCCCCCTTTGGCAGTGCCATCAAGCTTTGTGATGATGATGCCGTCGATGCCGATCATCTCCTTGAAGGCCTTGGCTTGGTTGATGGCACTGTTGCCCTGGGTACCGTCGAGTATCAGGATTTTGCGATGCGGCGCACCAGGCATCGCTTTTGCACAGACGCGAACGATTTTTTTGAGCTCTTCTGCGAGATTGGCCTGGGTGTGCAGTCTGCCTGCGGTATCGATGATGACGCGATCGATTCCTTTCGCTTTCGCTGAACTTATAGCATCGTATGCCACGGCGGACGGGTCGTGCCCCTGTTTTGTAGAGACGATCGGCACGTCGATTTTGTCGGCCCACATTTTGAGCTGCTCGATGGCTGCGGCCCGGAACGTATCGGCGGCTCCAAGCAGCACGCTTTGGCCCTCCTTTTTATAAAGAAGAGCCAGTTTCGCTATCGTGGTGGTCTTTCCTGCTCCGTTGACCCCGACGATGAGCTCTACAAATGGTTTTTCGCCGGCAGGTTCGATCTTTTTCGTTTCATATATGAAAAGTGAGATTAGAGTGTTGTAAAGCTGTGCTCTTTTTACGGTTTTTGGAAGTGAATCGATAATCTTTTCGACGATGTCGTAGCTGACATCGGCTTCGAGCAAGAGGTCTTCGAGCTCTTCTTTGTTTATTTTGTCACGTTTTTTCGGGGCGGCCGCTTCGATCTTCTCGACGGTCTTTTTCAAACCTCTTTTCAGAAAGGAAAACATCTATTCGATCTCCTTCAGAGCTTCTTTTATATCGCTTTCCATCATCTCTTCAGGCACCATTCCGACATAATGTCGGAAATATTTTCCATTGACGAAGATTACCATCATCGGGATAGAGAAATTTTTGGGCTGATGGAGCATATCGGCAGTGGATGCCGCCAGCAGCATATTGTCCGGCGCATTGGAGACAAAATAGTTGATTCCGTGCTCTTTTCTAAAACGGGAAAGTTCATCGGGTGCGACATTGTCGACGAGCACCCCGATAATCTGAAGCTTCCCTTTGTATTTTTTCTGAAGATTTGCCAGGTGTGGAATCTCCGCGCGACATGGCGGACACCACGTAGCAAAAAAATCGAGCATGACGATCGGCGCTTTCGTGGTGAACGTTATACCCTTTTCGCCTAATTGTGCAACGATCGTGGCGTTCGCATCTTTGAGAGTGAATTTTTTTGGTTCTTTTATCTCTTTTTCGCTCTTTTGCGCAGCCGGCTTTTCGCTTTTTTCTTTGCTTTGACAGCCGTTTGTAAGTAGAGTTATCGCAATCAGCGCGCCAAGAGGCAACAGTTTCAAGTGCATAAAAAAAATCCTTTTCGCTAAAATAGCCTATATTATAATAAAACAGGACTTAAAAGTGGACAAAAAAATATTTCGCCAGGTATGTCGGCATCGCTTGGAAAAAGCGGAAAAATATGGTAGATTGCAACGCAACCGGACGGTTTTGCTCCGACTCAAAAAAATTATAAAAAAATATAATCCCAAATCGGTAATGCTCTATTTGCCGATGGCCCATGAAGTCGATGTTAAACCACTGTTTCGCTATCTGCGTGGAAATAAAAAAATCTATGTGCCGTTTATGGAAGGGAAAAGTTTTAAGTTGGTACAATATAGATTGCCACTGCAAAAAAAGCGATTTGGCATTTATGAACCAAAAATTTCACATTTTTTTATGACTAAAATTGATATGGCGATCGTTCCGGTCGTGGGGGTTGATGGAAGATTTCGCCGCGTAGGATTTGGAAAAGGAATGTACGACAGATTTTTTGCATCTTTGAGAGAAAAGCCGCTTACAGTGTTCGTGCAGTTGACCAAATGCCATACGAAAGAAAAAATCACAGATGATTACGATATCCAGGCCGACATCTATATAACCCCCGAAGATACTATTGTCCGAGGGAAATATTATGATAACAGAGATCGTTATAGGAGGTGCCGCAGCCGCGATTAGCGGTGTTGCCGCCTTTATAATTGCGCGCAAAGTCGATGCGTCGAAATATGAGATATACATAGAACAGGCCAAAGCCAAGGCCAAGGCGATAGAGCATGAAGCGGAAAAGAGACTGCAAAATGCGAATCTATACGTCAAAGAGGCGGAGCTAGAGGCCAAAAAGCGATACGAAGAGGAGATCGCCCGGATCGACAGCGAGTACAAACAAAGAGTCCGGCAACTGCAAAAGCGCGAAGAGAAGCTCGCCGGAAAGCTAGAAGAGGAGCTCGAAGAGATCTCCAAAGAGAGAGAGGAGATCAAGAGAGAAAAAGAGAATCTGGACGCTCTCAAAGCGAAGCTTGACAGACTCAAAAACGAATATATCGAAAAGAAAAAAGAGGCGATGAAGCTCTTGGAGCGCGCTTCGGGACTGACAGATTCAGAGGCCCGTGAGCTGGTGCTCAAACATGCCGAAGAGGATGCGCGTAGCGATATCGCCCATATCGTCCGCAAGTATGAAACCGAAGCCAAAACCGAAGCCAAAAGAAAGGCAAACTATATTCTGGCACAGGCTACTACGCGGTTTGCCGGTGATTTTGCAGCCGAACGGCTCATAAATGTCGTGCATCTGCCAGAAGATGAGTTAAAAGGGCGCATTATCGGCAAGGAGGGGCGCAATATCAAAGCGCTCGAGATGCTACTGGGAGTGGATATCATCATAGACGATACCCCGGGAGCGATCATTCTAAGCAGTTTCAACCTGTATCGTCGCGCTATCGCCACACGCACGATCGAGCTTTTGATAGAAGATGGGCGGATACAGCCTGCGCGTATCGAAGAGATTTATGAAAAAGTGACCGAGGAGTTCGACCAAAAGATTTTCGAAGAGGGGGAGCGGATAGTTATGGATCTTGGCCTTTCGCCGATGCACCCGGAGCTGCTCAAGCTGATAGGCAGATTACGATACCGTGCGAGTTATGGGCAAAACGCCCTGGGTCATTCGCTCGAAGTCGCACATCTGGCAGGGATTATGGCGGCCGAAATGGGAGGAGACGAGACACTTGCCAAAAGAGCCGGTATTTTGCACGATATAGGCAAGGCGCTCACCCATGAATATGCAGGCAGCCATGTCGATCTTGGCGCGGAGGTGTGCAAGCGTTATAAAGAGCATCCAGTGGTGATAAACGCCATATACGCCCACCACGGACACGAGGAGCCAAATACCGTGGAAGCGGCAGCTGTCTGTGCTGCCGATACCCTCTCTGCAGCCAGGCCAGGTGCGCGCAGAGAGGTTTTGGAGAGTTTTTTAAAACGTGTCAAGACGATCGAAGAGATCGCCACCTCAAAGCCCGGCGTGCATCATGCATACGCCATCAATGCCGGTCGCGAAGTGCGCGTCATAGTCGATGCTACGCTTATCAACGATGACGAAGCCATTCTTTTGAGCAGGGAGATTTCAGAAGAGATCGAAAAAGGGGTGCAGTATCCCGGCGAGATCAAAGTGAATGTGATCAGAGAGACCCGGGCGATAAACTATGCAAGATAAAAAGGAGAAATATATGACAAAACGTACAAAAAACAGATGTGGGCAGATCCAGGCATATTTTAGACGCGAAGAGCGTTACGAGGGGATTCAGATAGCATTCAAAGAGCATCCGGAACTGAAAGATGAGGTGCTGAAAGCGATAGAGGAGACGATCGAAGAGACGGGCTCCAAGCCCGCCGTTTTTGAAAACAATGAAAAAGCCGGAGCGGATCCGTATGCATACTACATAGAGTTCAACGACGATTACGACAAGGAGGGTGGTCCGTTTTTCGAAACACTTTTGAGAAAACTGGGTATAGAGAAGTGCTCGGAGTAGTCTCAGCCAAGAGCTGATCGCTACTCTTGGAGGTTGATATCCGAGTCGTCATATGGATCGAGATGGATATTGACCGTCCAATCGGCTTTAGGGTCGATTGTTTTGATCTTGTCTTCGACCTCGTCGGAGATACGATGTGCTTCCAGTAACGTCATGTCGGGAGTGAATACAAGGTGAACATCTACGAAGTAATCGTTCCCGGCTCTTCTGGTTTTTAGCCAGTGGTAGTCGTTGACTCCCGGTTCCGATTCGATCACCTCTTTTATTTTATCCACGATCTCTTGGTCTAGCGATGCATCCAAAAGCATCAACACCCCTTCTCTAATCAGCTCGAATGCCGAATATATGATATAGATAGCTATCAAAATACCCAAAATGGCGTCGATTATATAGAAATCTGTAAAATATATAATGACCAAAGAGACCAAGATGGCGCCATTGCTGAGCAGGTCTGTTTTGTAGTGAAGCGCATCCGATTTGATCACCATGCTTTGCGTGATACGCGCTACGTGATTGAGAAATGCCACAAGAGCGCCGGTCATTACCAGCGACAAAAGCATCACCCCTATCGAAGCGTCCATGTGAGTAAGTTTTTCGTGATGTAGAATTTTTCTGATAGCTTCATAAAAGATGTAAAAACCTGAGATGGTTATGATGCTTCCTTCTATCACCGCCGCGATCGCCTCTATCTTTCCTCGTCCATAATTGAATTTTTCATCAGCCGGTTTTTCGGCACTACTGACTGCAAATAGATTGAAAAGCGATACGGCCAGGTCCATGCCGGAATCGATAGCGGAAGCGAGTACCGATACTGAACCGCTGATAATGCCTACGATAAGTTTCACTATAACCAACACGACGGCTACTAAAGAGCTGACGATGGTGGCCTTTTTCTGTAATGTCATAAAATGCTCCATATTTGGAAGTGCCCTTTGCCAAAAGTGCGAGCCTTTTGAGCTTCAGGGGAGGCGGCATAAAGAATTTTTGGATTTTATCCGATTTAAACTATAATCTCCTTTATGAATATCGATAACATAATCAAAGAGCGGCAATCATGGCTGAAATGGAAAAATATAGCTCCTGTACGAGAAGCTATGAACGAGTTGCCGAATATTTCGGACGCCACACTGGTTTTGGGTGATTGGATCACTCTTGGGTCATCAAGCGTTACAGCGGAGCAAAAAGAGTCGATCATGCGGGTGGCCAAAATGATGATGCCATGGCGCAAGGGGCCTTTCGATCTTTTTGGAGTGAAGATCGACAGCGAATGGCAAAGTTTCAAAAAGTACGATCTGCTGCGGCCATATATGGATCTGGAGGGAAAAGTTGTCGCCGATGTGGGATGCAACAACGGCTATTATATGTTTCGAATGTTGGAATTTTCTCCCAAAAGCATACTGGGCATAGACCCTTCTCCTCTTTTTCGCTCACAGTTCGATCTGATCAATCGATATGCAGGCGTGCAAAACCTGCGATATGAGATGTTGGGCATAGAGCATATGGCCGGATTTGGCGAGATGTTCGATACCCTGTTCTGCCTTGGCGTGTTGTATCACAGGAGTGATCCCATAGCGGCGCTCAAATCGCTCAAACAGAGCCTCAAAAAAGGTGGAGAGCTTTTTTTGGATACGTTTATGATCGAAGGGGAAGAGCCTGTGTGTCTCGTCCCCGAATCCACCTATTCAAAAATTGGAAATATTCATTTCATTCCTACGATCACGGCCCTGCGCCACTGGTTCAAAAGAGCGGGATTTGAGAGTTTCGAGGTTCTCGAAATCGTCAGAACGGAGCCTGACGAGCAGAGAAAAACGGAGTGGATTCCAGGTCAAAGCCTGGAGGATTTCCTGGATCCAGGCAACCCTGAGTTGACTATAGAGGGCTACCCGGCGCCAAAGCGTGTATATGTGCGTGCCCATAGATAACAAAAAGGAGATATGAATGGCCAAAGAGAAAGAGACCGAAACGGACAGCGACGCAGAACGTGCAGATTCGAATGGCACAAAAGAGGGCAGAGAGCTTCGGACACACCGACAGATAAACCATGAATTGTGCGGCGAGCTTGTCGAGCTTAAAAATGGATACGCCAAAGTGAAACTGGCGACCACTCATGAAATGGCCGCAGACGAAAAAGGGCTTGTCCATGGCGGGTTTGTATTTTCGGCGGCTGATTTCGCTGCGATGGCCGCCGTCAACCATCCGAATGTGGTGCTAGTTAGCAGTGAATGCCGATTCCTCTCACCGGTGAAGGTTGGGGATATTGTGATGCTCGAAGCAAAAGAGCTCTACAAAGAGACTCGTAAGCGAAAAATTCATGTTGTTGGCTATTTTGAAGAGATCAAGGTGTTCGAGGGGGACTTTATGACAGTTGTACTCGAACGCCATGTATTGGATCTCAAGCTCTTGAAAGAAGAGGAGTAAAAGATTCGGTCGGCATCTGCTTGCAGATGATACTCAGCCTCCCAAATGCCTCAACCAATATGGGATATTTTGCTTTTCTTCCTCCAGTGTGCTATCTGGACCATGTCCAGGGTGGAGTATCGGATTTTTAGGGTATTTCAGCGCTTTTTGAAGACTGGCCTGCATGGCGGCAGGGTCCGAGTACGGGAAGTCCACCCTTCCTATGGAATCTTTGAAGAGAAAATCGCCACAAAACCAGTGATCGTCGATTTCGATTACGCTACTGCCCGGCGTGTGTCCCGGAAAGTGCAGAAATCTCAACTCCAATGAATCGATATTTATGGTTTCATCCGGCTTTACGGCAATATCACACCTGCTGGGCGGAGTACCCTGAGCAAATGGATCTTCCTCAAGCATAAAGCAATCTCCCTCGGGGCAATAGATAGGAATATCGTAAATTTTTTTGAGTTCGGCATTGCTCCAGACATGGTCGAAATGGCCATGTGTATTGAGGATGGCGACAGGATTTCGAACACTCTTTTTTACCCACTCCACAGCATCCACCCCCGGGTCAACAATAAAATCCATCCCATCGTGACGAACGATGTAACAATTGGTTTGATACGCCCCCATCGGGCATTTTTTTATCTCGATAGACATAATTTTTCTTTGATGTTGAGTTTTGAAACACTATCTTTAAAAAAGAGATGGCGCGAGGTAATTGTACACAAAAGTAAAATAAAAATCACTTTTTCCAAGTGCATGCTTAAAAATCATATTTAGAAGTTATCTCTGAAGAGCTCTTTATGGTGGTAAGCTATATGTAAAAGCTTCCATTAATATTTAATTCAGTATTATGATGGCAATAATTCATCGAATACCAATATTCCACATTCGATGGCGCAGAGGAGCATAGGACTATGGCACGCGAAATACCATTTTTCAAACCGGACATTACCGAAACGGAACGGCAGCAAATCGAAGAGGTTCTCGATCTGGAGGGTTCGTCGAAGATAGATGCTCTTGAAGAGGCTTTTATCAAAAAGACGGGCGCTACATATGCGGTATCGGCCAACAGCGGTACTTCCGCCCTGCACCTATCGATGTGCGCAATGGATCTAAAGCGAGGTGACAAGATAATCTGTTCTGTCAATTCGTTTCCATCGGTACCGGAGGTGGTGCGCCACTTCGATGCCGAGCCGATATTCATAGATATAGACGGTGAAGATTTCAATATGGATCTCGATGAGCTTGAAAAGGTGCTGAAAGCGAACACTTCGAAAAAGCTCAAAGGAGCTATCGTAAACCATGTAGGGGGTCAGCCGACCGATCTGGATCGGCTCTATGAGATCGCCACCCGCTATAATATAAAAATTGTAGAAGATGCGAGCGACGCCCTTGGCGGCACCTACAATGGAAAACAGATCGGTGCGACAGGAGCCGATATCACCTGCTTCAGCTTTTCGCCCCATATGAAACACTCTATCGCCAGTGCCGGTATGCTTTTGTGCGAGGACGACAAGCTTTATGAGCGTGCGAGGATTCTTCGTAACCACGCCATTGAATCGAGCGGCTGGGATAAATATGGCAATCTCGAATATGTTTACGATGTTGTGGATATAGGCTGCAAATACGATATCAGTCTCTTGGATGCAGCCTACGCATTGGCACAATACAGCCGTGTCGACAAGATGATCGCCAGGCGCCAACAGATCGCAAAGATGTACGACGAAGCACTCGAGGATGTCAATCATGTCACAATCCCTGTGAAAAAAAGAGAACATATTTACCAACTCTATATCATCCGGATAAACCGCAATCGTGACGGTTTTGCACGCGCGCTCAAAGATCGCGGTATCCATACCGGCCTACACTATATACCATTGCATCTGATGAGCTATTACAAACAAAAATACGCTCTTCGCGTCAACGATTTCCCACAGGCGCTACAGACCTATCAGCAGATCCTCTCGCTGCCCATCTACCACAACATGAGTGACAGCGATGTCGAATATGTGTGCGAAATGGTAAAAGAGGTTGCAGCCGAACATATCTAATCTCCATGCGTATGCTCGTGACGTTTTTCGAAAATATGTTCTATCGCCCCATGTGGCGTCACCGAGCTGTGGCATCTGTATTGCTTCCTTTATCTTTGTCATACGGCCTCATCATGATGATCCGCAGGAGAGTTGCCAAAAGGCGGGATTTCGGTATCCCGATCGTCAGCGTGGGCAATCTGCTCGTGGGCGGGAGTGGCAAAACTCCCATGACGATCGCCTTGGCGCGTCGTTTCGAAAAACCTGCTGTCGTGCTGCGTGGATACGGCAGAAAGAGTGCGGGGCTGATCGTCGTCAGCGAGTGGGGAGAGATAAAAACGGATGTGCAGACTGCAGGTGATGAAGCGACACTCCTGGCGCGCTCTGTTCCCCATGCTACGGTAATCGTATCCGAAAATCGCGTAAAGGCGATCGAAAAAGCCAAAGAGATGGGGGCGAAAGTCGTTTTTCTCGATGACGGCTTTGGCAAAGTGGCCATCGAAAAGTTCGAAATGCTCCTTTACCCCGCAAAAATCCCCAACCCTCTCCCTCTTCCTTCGGGCCCT
>Ga0256842_1002482_pt1 | contig 13174 bp, 14 predicted proteins | sample 4559240metaG_FD_185973 | JGI IMG/M metagenome (GOLD analysis project Ga0256842, IMG submission 185973) | Hydrothermal vent microbial communities from Guaymas Basin, Mexico - 4559-240 | ecosystem: Environmental > Aquatic > Marine > Hydrothermal vents | place: Mexico: Guaymas Basin | collected...
CTGAGAATTCATCAAGTCTGCATTTACATATCTTAGCTCGTATAGCAAAACTGTTGAAAAATAACAAACTGAAGAAAAAACTTATGGAGGCAAAGTCTAAGGAAGAGATCTATAAAATCATCACAGAAGCAGACAAAGAAATATCTATTTAAAGGGGTGAACCCATTTATGATAGGCATTTTGATTGTGTCCCATTGTGATATTGGTAAAGAATTAATAAATGCAGCTGAACTCATAATGGGACATATTGAGTCTATAGATAGCGTCTCTATAACTCAATCCATAGAGAGTAAAGAGCTACTAAAGATGATATCACAAAAGATAAAAGAGTTAGACAAGGGGGACGGGGTCCTTATACTTACAGATATGTTTGGTGGCACCCCCTGTAATATCAGTCTTCCTTTCTTAGAAAAGGAAAAGGTTGAGGTTTTGGCTGGTGTAAATCTGCCAATGCTTATAGAGATAGCAAAGGATAGAGAAGGTGTTTCCTTGGAAGAATTAAGCAAAAAGGCTGCTGTGGCTGGAAAAAATAGTATAACTTTGGCTGGAGAACTCCTTTCTTCTTGATGCCTTCTGTTATAGAGATAGACAAAAAGATGTTTAAAAGGTTTCAAAAAGACATTTTGCTTATAGAAAAAAGCTCTTTTATAACACCATGGGGTCTTGTTCAGTTTATAGATGAGCTCAGTAATCCTTGCTCCCATATATGGGGATTAATGGAAGAAGGGGAGCTAATAGGATATATATGTTTCTGGACGGTTTTAGATGAGGTGCATATAATGAATATTGCAATTAGGCCTGACATGAGAAGAAGAGGTATGGCAAAATTTTTACTGAATGAACTGATAAACTCAGCAAGACAAAATAATATATCCAAGATATGGCTTGAGGTAAGGCCATCTAACAAAGCAGCCCTTTCTCTTTATAAAAAGATAGGATTTCAAAAAACAGGAATAAGAAAGAGATATTATTCAGATACACATGAAGATGCCATTGTTATGGCATTAAACCTAAAAAGTTAGAGGAGGTGTGTTATGGCAGTAAGGGTTGGAATAAATGGATTTGGGAGAATTGGCAGGATGATATTTAGGGCAGGTCTTGGTAATGATAAGATCGAGTTTGTAGCAATAAATGATATTACTGATCCCAAGACATTGGCTCATCTTCTTAAATATGATTCTGTTCATGGAAAATTTGATGCTGAAATTTCTTATACTGAGGATTCACTGGTGGTAAATGGAAAAAATATTCGCATTTATACCGAAAGGGAACCAGCAAATATACCTTGGGGCGATGTTGGGATAGATATTGTTATGGAATGCACAGGCCTTTTCAGAGAAAGGGCAAAGGCTGAAGGACATATAAAGGCAGGAGCAAAAAAGGTGATAATATCTGCACCTGCAAAGGACCCAGATATAACCATAGTCATGGGCGTAAATCATGAAAAATATGATCCAGAAAAGCATCATATAGTATCTAATGCTTCATGTACTACCAACTGCTTGGCACCTGTATGTAAGGTCCTGTTGGACAACTTTGGTATAGAAAAAGGTCTTATGACTACTACACATGCCTATACTAATGACCAGAGGATATTAGATGCACCTCATAAGGATTTAAGAAGAGCCAGAGCAGCAGCAGTATCTATGGTTCCAACAACCACAGGTGCTGCCAAGGCAGTTTCCTTAGTATTGCCTGAGCTGCAAGGAAAACTAAATGGAATGGCCATAAGGGTCCCTACTCCAAATGTGTCTATTGTAGATCTGGTTGTTCAATTGGGTAAAAAGGTAAATGTTGAAGAAGTGAATAATAGTCTGAAAAAGGCATCAGAGACTTATTTAAAAGGTATTCTTTCTGTATGCGAAGAGCCATTGGTGTCTATTGATTTTAATGGATCTCGTTTTTCTTCTATTGTGGATGCACTTTCTACCATGGTAATAGATGACATGGTAAAGGTAATAGCATGGTATGACAATGAATTTGGATATTCTAACAGAATGGTAGACCTTGCTATTTATATAGCTGAAAAGTAGGAGGACAAAATGCAGAGAAGAGCTCTTATTGCTGGTAATTGGAAAATGAATCTTTCCCTTAAAGAGGCTATTTCTTTGACTAAAGAGATAGCCAATGGGATTTTGGATATAGAGGATAGGGATATTCTGATCGCACCTCCTTTTCCTTATCTCTATCCTATAACTCAACTTCTAAAAGGCAGTAAAATTTACTTAAGCGCCCAGAATATGCATTGGGAAAGAGAGGGGGCATTTACAGGAGAGGTTTCAGGACTGATGTTGAAAGATGTAGGATGCACACATGTTATCATTGGGCATTCAGAAAGAAGAATAATTTTTCAAGAAACAGATGAACAAATAGCAAGGAAGATAAATACAGCATTGGAAATAGGATTGTGCCCAATACTGTGCGTAGGGGAAAAGCTGGAAGAAAGAGAGAGTGCTCAGACATTTTCTGTAATCAAATCCCAACTTGAAGGCGCATTGGGACATCTAAGATCTGTACCAGATTCCTTTGTGATCGCATATGAGCCTGTATGGGCGATTGGAACAGGCCGTACTGCAACTCCGTCTCAGGCTCAAGAGGTTCACTCCTTTATAAGAGAGTGGATAAGAAAAAAATTTGGTGAAGAAAAGTCTTCTGCTATAAGAATACTCTATGGAGGCAGTGTGAAGCCAGAAAATATAAGAGATTTGATGTCTGAAAAAGATATTGATGGAGTACTCGTAGGAGGTGCAAGCTTAAAGTCAGAATCTTTTCTGAAAATAATAAGATTTTGATTTTCTATTTAAGAATCTTAAAATCTTTCGGGGATGTTCGAAAATTTTTTAACAGCTTCAGAAAGTGGTTGACAAATAAATTTTTATTTTGTAAAAGCGTTGCGGGTTGTGAAGGAGAGAGTTATGACGATTTATCCAGATTTTACATTAATAATTCAAATGGCCAATTTTCTGATTCTTCTTTTCCTTTTAAATATCTTTTTATATAAACCCATAAGAGGTATACTTGCCAAAAGAAATAGTGAGTTTGAAAACCTATATAGACTAATAGAGCAGATGAAAAAACAGGTAGAAGAAAGGCAAAAAAGTATAGAAGAGGCTCTTTTGCAGGCCAGAAAGCTTGGAGTGTCAGAGAGAGAGGCTTTAAAAGAAGAAGCTACTGAATATGAAAAAGAACTTTTAAAACAGACATATATGACAGTGGAAGAGAAACTTGCAAAGGCTAAAGCAGAGTTGGAAAAGAGATTAAAGCTTATTCATGAGGAATTACAAAAAGAGGTTATTCTCTTCTCAAAAGAGTTGGCAGAGCGGGTTCTGGGAAGGAGAGTAAAGGTATGAAGAAATATATTTTTACAATTGCTTTTTTCTTCTTTTCACTTTCTGCCTGCATGGCTGCTGAGGAAGCAGGGGTGGATAAGTCTGCTTTTACAGATTTCTTGTATAGATTGCTTAATTTTTCTGTTATGATGGTAATACTTTATATAGTGGCAAAGAAGATGGCAATTACTGACTTTTTTTCTATTAAAAGGGAAGAGATAAAAAGAAGATTTGAAGAGTTGAAAAAGCAAAAGTATGAATTTGAGAAAAAGGCAGATGAGCTTGAATCAAAACTAAAAGAGATAGAAGAAAAGAAAAAGGAAATTATAGAGCAGTTTCGTTTAGAGGGATTAAAAGAAAAGGAAAAGATTATTGCTGAAGCTAAGCAGAGAGCAGCTCAAATTATGGCTCAGGCAGATATGGCTATACAACAGGAAGTGGAAGCTGCGAAGCAGCGTCTAAAGGCAGAGATAGTAGATCTTGCTACAGATAAGGCAAAAGAGATTATTAGTAGTTCTATTAAAGATAAAGATCAGGATAAACTTGTTCAAGAATTTATAGAAAAGATGGAGAGGGTGCATTGAGAATATCAAAGATTGCTAAAAGATACGCCAGGGCATTGTTGGATATAGGGAAAGAGGATGGTAAGTATGAGCGCTATGGTAGTGAACTAAAAGAGTTCGCTAAGATCTGCTCAGAGAACCAGGATTTTTTGAATATATTATCGAGTCCTATTTTTTCAGTAGAAGAAAGAATGAAGATTTTGGATAAAGTTTTAAAGAAAATAAATTTTTCTGAAGTAGTTAATAATTTTCTGAGAGTTTTGTTAGAAAGAAAAAGAATAAATAGAGTCTTTGAAATCACAGAGTATTATTCTATGCTTCTGGATGAATTTCTTGGAATAGCCAGAGCAAAGATTATTACAGCAAGGCCAATAAAGAAGAAGACATTGGATAAGCTCGTAGCTGCTCTTGAAAAGTTCACATCAAAGAAGGTGGAGGCAGAAACGGAAGTAGATGAGTCCATTATAGGAGGCGTTGTGGTTAGGATAGGGAATCTTGTATTAGATGGTAGTATAGTAGCCCAGTTAGAAGGGCTTAAAGAATCTTTAAAAAGGAGTGGGTGGAGATAATGGTAGAGATAAGAGCAGAGGAAATAAGTAAGGTTATTAGAGATCAAATCAAGCATTATGAAAAAAGGATAGATTTAAGAGAAACAGGAACAGTTATTTCTGTAGGTGATGGAATTGCGCGTGTCTATGGGTTAGAGAATGCTATGGCAATGGAGATGGTAGAATTTCCTGGTGGGATCTATGGCTTGTGTCTAAACTTGGAAGAGGACAATGTTGGTGTGGCGATTATGGGAGAGGATACTCATATAAGGGAAGGAGATATAGTAAAAAGAACAGGTAGGATTGCTCAAATACCAGTTGGTGAAGTGGTGATTGGAAGAGTGATAGACCCTGTTGGTAGACCGTTGGATGGAAAAGGACCTATAGAGGCTAAGGAATACAGAAGGATAGAAATGATTGCTCCTGGTGTAGTTGAAAGGCAGCCTGTGAATGAACCTATGTATACAGGAATTAAGGCTATAGATGCTATGACTCCTATAGGTAGAGGGCAGAGAGAGCTGATTATTGGTGATAGACAGATTGGAAAGACAGCGATTTGTATTGATGCTATTATTAATCAGAAAGATAGCGATATCTTCTGTATCTATGTGGCTATTGGCCAGAAAAAATCTACTGTAGCACAAGTAGTGGATACACTTACCAAATATGGAGCAATGGAATATACTACTGTTGTAGCAGCTTGTGCCAGCGATCCTGCAACATTACAGTATATAGCCCCATATGCGGGATGTGCTATAGGAGAATATTATAGGGATACAGGAAGGCATGCTTTAATTATATATGATGACCTTTCAAAACAGGCTCAAGCTTATAGGCAGGTGTCTTTGTTGCTTAGACGTCCTCCAGGCCGTGAGGCATATCCTGGAGATATCTTTTACAACCATTCCAGATTATTGGAAAGAGCAGCAAAGTTGAGTGATGAGAAAGGTGCTGGTTCTCTTACTGCTTTGCCGATAGTGGAAACACTGGCAGGAGATGTCTCAGCGTATATTCCAACAAATGTGATTTCTATTACTGATGGTCAGGTCTATTTAGAGCCAGGTCTATTTTTTGCAGGTATAAGGCCAGCTATCAATGTTGGACTTTCTGTTTCAAGGGTTGGTGGGGCAGCTCAAACCAAGGCTATGAAAAAAGTGGCAGGTACTTTAAGATTGGAGATGGCTCAGTACAGGGAATTGGAGGCCTTTGCACAGTTTGGTAGTGATTTAGATGAAGCTACGCAGAAGCAACTTGCCAGAGGTCAGAGATTGGTGGAAGTTTTGAAACAGCCTCAGTATCAGCCTATGCCTGCAGAGAAACAGATAGCAATACTTTTTGCTGCAGCAAATGGTTATTTGGATGAATGGCCTGTAGAAGTGATTTCAGAATATGAAAAAGAGATGTTAGAGTTTTTGGAAACAAAGTATTCGGAAATTTTAAATGAGATAAAGGAAACAGGTGATATAAGTGATGAGGTAGATCAAAAATTGAAAAAAGCGCTTGATGAATTCAGAAATGTATTTCAGCCGAGTGTTTCGGAGTAGAGGTATAAGTTATGGCTAAGTTAAAGGATATTCAGAGAAAGATATCAGCTGTTAAGAAAACTATGCAGATTACAAGGGCCATGAATATGGTTGCTGCTGCCAAGTTGCGGAAAGTTCAAGCTCGTGCAGAAAGTTTTGCTCCTTATTCTCAAAAATTTAGTGAGGTTTTAGGAAATATAGCAAGTAGAGTAGAGCCTGACATTCATCCTCTTTTGGTAAAGAGGGAAGAAATAAAGAGAAGTCTTTTGATTCTGTTTACTGCGGATAGAGGTCTTTGTGGTAGTTTTAATACTAATCTGATAAATAGGGCAGAGAAGTGGATAAGAGATCAGGAAGAAAAAGGTATTAAGTGTGATTTAATCCTTATTGGTAAGAAAGGCAGAGATTATTTTTCAAAAAGGGAATTCAATATCATAGAAAATTATGTAAATATATATGGAAAGGTAGATATCAAATTTATAAATCAACTTATCGATAAAATTGTGGAGAGCTACTTGATGGAAGAAGTGGATGAAGTGAATATGCTCTTTAGTAGATTTGTTAGTATGCTTAAACAAGAACCTACTATGGTAAAACTTATTCCAGTAGAGCCACCAAATGTAGAAATCACAGAGTCCAAAGGTGGGGAATATATATGTGAACCAAGACCAGAAGAACTTTTGGTCCAGCTTTTACCTAAACATATAAGTGTTCAAATAATGAATGCCTTTTTTCAGAATGAAACCAGTGAACATGCAGCTCGTATGACTGCTATGGACAATGCTACTACGAACTGTGCTGAACTTATTCAGGATCTTACTCTTTTATACAACAAAGCCAGGCAAGCTGCTATTACTGCAGAGCTTATGGATATTGTAGGTGGAGCAGAGGCTTTAAAAAAGGCATAACTTGTAAAGGAGGCAATATATAATATGGGGAAAAAAGAAATAGTAAATGAAGGGATAATAGTTCAGGTTATTGGACCTGTGGTGGATGTAGAATTCCCTGATGGGAATGTTCCGGAAATTTTAACTGCACTTCTTGTTACTAATCCTGCTATTGATGATACAGAAGATAACCTTACTTTGGAAGTAGCTCAACACTTAGGAGATAATGTTGTTAGAACTATTGCAATGGACATTACAGATGGACTTGTAAGAGGGATGAAGGCCAAAAATACAGGTAAACCTATTATGATGCCAGTTGGAGATGCTATACTTGGGAGAGTGCTAAATGTAGTGGGTAAACCTGTGGATGGATTGGGATCTATAGAAACAGATATGTATTATCCTATCCACCGTCCAGCTCCTGAACTTGTTGACCAAGATACTACTATTAAAGTGTTGGAGACAGGGGTAAAGGTTATAGATCTTCTTGTTCCATTTCCAAGAGGTGGTAAGATGGGAATGTTCGGAGGTGCTGGTGTTGGTAAGACAGTTATTATGATGGAGATGATCCACAATATCGCGATGGAGCATGGAGGAATAAGTGTATTTGCTGGAGTTGGAGAGAGGACAAGAGAAGGAAATGACCTTTATCTGGAGATGAAGGAATCTGGAGTTATAAATAGAGCAGCTCTTATATATGGCCAGATGACAGAACCACCTGGAGCAAGAGCAAGAGTAGCCTTGTCGGCACTTACTGCTGCTGAATACTACAGAGACGAAAGGGGGCAGGATGTCCTTCTATTTATAGATAATATCTTTAGATTTACTCAAGCAGGTGCAGAAGTTTCGGCTCTGTTAGGTCGTATTCCATCTGCTGTTGGTTATCAGCCAACATTGGGTACAGATTTAGGAGAGCTTCAGGAAAGGATTACTTCTACGAAAAAAGGGTCTATTACTTCTGTGCAATGTGTATATGTACCTGCAGATGACCTTACAGACCCAGCGCCTGCTACTACTTTTGCTCACTTAGATGGGACAGTGGTTCTTTCAAGACCTATTGCAGAGTTAGGAATATATCCTGCTGTTGACCCATTAGATTCTTCTTCTAAAATCTTAGATCCAGCAGTTGTGGGAGAAGAGCATTATAAAGTTGCGCGTCAGGTTCAGCAGATATTGCAGAAGTATAAGGATCTGCAGGATATTATTGCTATATTAGGAATGGAAGAGCTTTCAGAAGAGGATAAGCTAATAGTTGCAAGAGCAAGGAGAATCCAGAGATTTCTATCCCAGCCGTTTCATGTGGCAGAACAGTTTACAGGTACGCCAGGAAAATATGTACCATTAAAGGAAACAATAAGAGGATTTAAGGAAATCATTGAAGGAAAACATGATGATCTTCCAGAAGTAGCCTTTTATATGGTAGGAAATATTGATGAGGCAGTAGAAAAGGCAGAAAAATTAGCATCTCGTTAAAAGAAGGGATTTAATTATGGGTAAGATATTTTTAGAAGTGATTACACCAGATAAGGTATTGATTAGTAGAGAGGTAGATATGGTAGTTGCTCCTGGAATCGAAGGGGAGTTTGGAATATTAGAAGACCATGTAGCATTTTTATCTGGTATAGTACCTGGTGAGTTAAGATATATGATAGATGGCAAAGTTGAATATTGTGCTGTTATGGAGGGATTTGCAGAGGTTTCTAATAATAGGGTTTCTGTTTTAGTGGATGCTGCGGAAAAGGCAGAAGAAATAGATATAGAGAGGGCAAAAAAGGCGTTGGAAAGAGCCCAAAAAAGATTGGAACAAAAAGAGGGGATAGATATTGCAAGAGCTGAAGCTGCCTTAAGAAGGGCAATGGCAAGGCTAAAAGTAGCGGGAAGAGTGAGAGACTAAATAAAAATTGAATATAAGAGATAATATAAAAAGGCAAGTCTTTAAAAAGACTTGCCTTTTTTGTTGACTTTTAATCTGTAAAGGATATTATAATCTAGTATAAAAAACTAAAAGGAGCGTGAATATGGATATGGAAGAATATATAAGTGAACAAGAGAAGGTAGAAAATATAGAAAATACAATGGAAGAAGTAGATCAATTTCAATTATTAGAAGAGAAGATTGATCGTCTTATTAGTTTTGTAACCAAGTTAAAACAGGAAAAAATCTCCTTAGAAGAAAAAATACAAGAGCAGGAACAGCTTATTGCAGAGTTAAGAGATCAGGTGGAAGAACTTCAAGCAGATAAGGAGAGAGCTAAAGAAAGGATAAGCTACGTATTAACTAAGATTGATCAGATAGATACGGAAGAGGATGGAGAATAGGATGTGCCGAACAGAGTAAGGATTAGAATTTTGGATAACGAATATATTATAGAAAGTGATTTGGAAAGGGCAGAAATAATAGAGATAGCTCAATTTGTAGATGAAAAGTGTAGAGAGATAAGGGACTCTATTCAGGGACTTACAGAGAAAAAGATTGCTATATTGGCTGCTTTTGAAATAGCAAGTGAATATCTGAAGCTATTAAGAGAAGAGATAAAAAGACAAAAAAAGGTGCAGGCAATAAGCTATAATATAGATTCTGCGATTGGAGAGGACATAGGGGAATAAAAAACCCTTAATATATAATATAATATTCCGCAAAATTTAAGATATTGCGGAATATTATAATTTAGGATGATAGGAAAGGAAAGCGATTTATTCAGATTACTAAACTGATAAATGCAAAGAAATATTAACTTTTTATGAACTAAAATTGGCTAGTAATTTAATAAATACTTATCCTATCTTTCATTTTTCCCTTCTTTTCCCTATATCCTCTCCCTAAGTGCCTGCTCCTTAAATAATTAAGTTTAAGGGGTGATAAGATGATGGTTACACATATAGTTATTTTTGCAGGATTAGGAATCATATTAGGAATACCTATAGGTTTCTTGATTAGAAAGAAGTTTGTAGAAAGTAAGCTTGAAAAGTTAGAAGAATATTCAAAAAAGCTCATTTCTCAGGCCCAAAAAGAAGCAGATAATATAAAGAAAGAAGCAGAGCTTAAGGCCAAAGATCTTTTGTATCAAATGAAAAGGGAGTTTGAAAAAGAGGCACAAGACAAAAGAGAGCAGCTTTTACTTCAGGAAAAAAGATTAATACACAAAGAAGAGAGTATAGATAAGAAAATAGATCAGATAGAAAAAAGAGAAGAAAAAATTGCTCAAAAAGAGAAAGAGATAGATCAGATTATTAGAAAATTAGAAGAAGAAAGAAAGCAGGTAGAAGAGTTAAAGAATGAGCAAAGAAGACAGTTGGAGTCTTTGGCAGGTATGTCTAAGGAAGAAGCCAAGGAGCTTCTTGTAAAGTCTATGGAAGAAGAGGCAAAGAATGAAGCGGCAAAATTGGTGCGTAAGATAGAGACCGATGCAAAGGTGGATGCTGATAAAAAGGCAAAAGAGATCCTTGCTCTTGCTATAAAGAGATATGCAGGTGAATATGTAGCTGAGCAGACTGTCTCTGTGGTGCATTTACCCAATGAAGAAATGAAGGGTAGGATCATAGGAAGAGAGGGAAGGAATATAAGGGCAATAGAAGCTGCGACAGGAGTTGACGTTATAATAGATGATACTCCAGAGGCAGTGATACTCTCTGGATTTAATCCTATAAGAAGAGAAGTAGCCAAGATTGCTTTGGAAAGGCTTATATATGATGGAAGAATTCACCCTGCAAGGATTGAAGAAGTGGTAGCAAAGGTAAGAGAAGAAGTAGAAGAAGCAATAAAGGAGGCGGGGGAAAGAGCTGCTTTTGATGTGGGTGTTCATGGGATCCATCCAGAACTTATAAGGCTTTTAGGAAGATTAAAATACAGATCCAGTTATGCTCAAAATGTTTTACAGCATTCCATAGAGGTGAGTTTTATATGTGGTATAATGGCATCTGAGCTTGGAATGGATGTTAAACAGGCAAAGAGAGCAGGACTGCTGCATGACATAGGAAAAGCTGTAGATCATGAGATAGAAGGGCCTCATGCGATTATAGGTGCTGATTTAGCAAAGAAATATGGAGAATCTGAAGAGGTGGTTCATGCTATTGCTGCTCACCACGAAGATGTGCCTCCTCAAAGCATCTTAGCTATTATTGTTCAAGCAGCAGATACTCTTTCAGGTGCAAGACCTGGTGCAAGAAAAGAAATGCTTGAGACATATATAAAAAGGCTTAAAAATTTAGAGGAAATCGCTATGTCCTTTAAAGGGGTGGTAAAGGCTTATGCTATTCAGGCAGGTAGAGAGCTTAGAGTGATTGTGGAAGGAGATATAGTGAATGATGATGAAGCATATATGATTTGTAAGGATATTGCGAAAAAGATAGAAAAAGAACTGACATATCCGGGACAGATAAAGGTTACTGTTATCAGAGAAACAAGGGCTATAGAATATGCCAGATAAAAAGACAGTTTATTTAGTAGATGGAACTTCTTATATACATCGTGCCTACCATGCGGTAGGTTCTTTGTCTAACTCAAAAGGCTTTCCCACTAATGCTATATATGTATTTACAAGAATGCTTATAAAACTTCTATCAGAAGAAAAACCAGAGTATATGGTAGTTGCGCTGGATGCAAGAGGTCCTACTTTTAGACACAAGATATATGCTGATTATAAAGCCAATCGTCCTCCTACTCCTGAAGACTTGATTGTTCAGATCCCAAAGATAAAGGAGATAATAAATAAGTTAGGAATAAAACTGATTGAGTTAGAAGGATATGAGGCAGATGATATTATTGCTACTTTGGCAAAGAAATGTGAAGAAAATGGTTTTAAGGTTGTATTGGTTACAGGGGATAAGGACTTTAAGCAGCTCGTCACTCCTGACACCATTATCTGGGATACCATGAAGGATGAGAAGACTGATTATAATAAGCTAAAAAAAGAGCTTGGTTTTGAACCATCTAAGTATGCGGATATCTTAGCCTTAGCAGGGGATTATATTGATAATATTCCTGGAGTCCCTGGTATTGGAGAAAAGACTGCTATTAAATTAATAAGAGAATTTGGTTCACTGGAAGGAATATATGATAACATAAATAAAATAACTCGAAAAAAACTTAAAGAGAATCTTATAAAGTATAAAGATTCTGCTTTCTTAAGCAGAGGACTTGCACGAATAAATAGTGATGTTCCTATGGATTGGGACATAAATATGCTGAAGGTAAAAGAGCCTGATAAAGAAGGATTGGTTCAGATATTCAGAGAGCTGGAATTCAGAGAACTTCTGAGTCAGTTTATTTCCAGAAAAAAAGAAAAAACCGATTATAGAGCGTGTACTGACCTCAAGATATTAAAAGATATTATTAAAGAGATAAAGAAAAGAGGTTTTGTTTCAGTAGATACTGAAACCACAAGTGAAAATCCTTTTAAGGCCAAGCTTGTAGGCATATCTATGTCTTGGGAGCCTAAAAAAGGATATTATTTGCCTGTAGGACATAATTACTTGGGATTGCAAAAGCAATTAAATTTGAGTGAGGTTAAAGATCTATTAAAAGAAATATTAGAAGATGAGGGTGTAAAGAAGATAGGTCATAATATAAAGTATGATGCAGAGGTATTAAGGCTTCATGGAATTGAACTGAAAGAGATATATTTTGATACCATGATTGCTTCCTATGTAATAAATCCTGGGTTAAGACAGCATAATCTCGACTACTTAAGTGAGTATTATCTTGGACATAAGATGATAGGATATAAAGATGTGGTTGTTAAAGGCATAAAAGATTTCTCTCAGGTAAATATAGAAACTGCTGTTGAATACTCTTGTGAAGATGCAGACTATACTTTAAGGCTTAAAGATATTCTGGAAAAAAGATTAAAAGAGGATAAAAACGAAGAGCTGTTTTATAATATAGAGATGAAGTTGGTGCCTGTGCTTATGGACATGGAGATAGCAGGTGTAAAGGTAGATATAAATTTATTGTGGAAGTTGGCTGTTGAATTCAGGGAAAAGTTAAAACAGATAGAGGAAGAGATCTATAAAGAAGCTGGAATGCGTTTTAATATAAATTCTTCTCAACAGCTCGGATTTGTGCTCTTTGAAAAACTAAGACTTCCCACTTTAAAAAAGACTCAAAAGACAAAAAGATATTCCACAGATGTAAGTGTATTAAAAAAGCTGTGCGCATATAATAGTAAGGTGCCATCCCTTGTACTTCAATACAGGAGTATATCCAAGCTAAAATCTACCTATGTGGATGCCTTGATAAGGATGGCAGATCCCAAAACACACAGGATCCATACCTCTTATAACCAGACTGTTACTGCAACAGGAAGGCTGAGCAGTAGCGATCCAA
>Ga0256842_1002483_pt1 | contig 13170 bp, 10 predicted proteins | sample 4559240metaG_FD_185973 | JGI IMG/M metagenome (GOLD analysis project Ga0256842, IMG submission 185973) | Hydrothermal vent microbial communities from Guaymas Basin, Mexico - 4559-240 | ecosystem: Environmental > Aquatic > Marine > Hydrothermal vents | place: Mexico: Guaymas Basin | collected...
TTACAAATACAAAGTTTATTGCTCGTGGTATAAAAGAAAACAGTGCTAACTCTGCTTTAATCAAATTAAATCAGATAGGAACAGTAACCGAAACTATAGATGCAGTTAGAATGTGTAGAGATAATGGCTGGAGATATTTATTATCACATCGTTCAGGTGAGACAGCAGATACTTTTTTAGCTGATTTTTCAGTTGCAATGGATGGTGGACATCTTAAAACTGGCTCAGCATCAAGAAGTGAAAGACTTGAAAAATATAATAGACTTTTAGAGATTGAGATGTTACTAGAAGATGAAGCAATATATAGTTGGAAATAGTGAATATACTTTTTGCGTCAAGTGAAATATTTCCATTTGCTAAAACTGGAGGATTGGCTGATGTAGCTGATTCTCTTCCTAAATCTTTAGGAGAATTTGAAAATATAACAAAAGTTATGCCACTCTATGGTTTTATGAAAAAAGATAATTTGAATCTGGAGTTTAAAGATAAAATTATCTTGGGTGATATCTCTTATAAACTTAGCTTTCACAAAAAAGTTGAGGACAATACAGCAACATATTTTGTAGATGCTCCATTACTTTCTGATACACAAAACCTTTACGGAGACAGATACGGAGATTATGCAAATAACGACTTGCGTTTTGGTATTTTTTGTAAAGCGATTGTTTTATTGGCACAAAAATTAAATGTCGATTTACTTCATTTAAATGATTGGCATACAGCTCTTAGTGCACTTTATATAAAAGATGAGATGCTAAAAATTAAAACAGTTTTTACAATTCATAATCTTGCATATCAAGGAATTTTTGAACAAAGCTCATTAGAAAAACTCTCTATAAATCAAAAGTATTTTACTGTAGATGGCTTGGAGTTTTATGGAAATATTAATTTTTTAAAGGCTGGTATAGCTTATAGTGATGCCATAACTACAGTAAGTCCGACTTATGCTAAAGAGATTTTAACAAAAGAGTTTGGTTGTGGGCTTGATGGTTTTTTAAAATATCACAAAAATAAATTGAGTGGGATTTTAAACGGTATAAATACAACTATATTTAATCCTAAAAATGATGAAAATCTATATTTTCAATATGATTTTAGAAGATTGGAAAATAAACTAAAAAATAAAAAAGCTTTTTTAAAAAATTCCACTTTAAAAGATTTAAAAATTCCACTCTTTGTTATGGTTACCCGTTTAGTTGAACAAAAAGGTATAAATTTAATTCTAAACTCTCTCGAAGAGTTGCTAACAAAAGAGGTTAATCTTCTTATCCTTGGAGAGGGAAATTTAGAGTTTACAAAAGAACTAAAAAAAATGGCAAAAGAGCATAGAAACTTTGAGTTTATAGATGCTTATGATGAAGTTTTATCACATAAAACTTATGCTGCTGCAGATTTTTTACTTATGCCGTCAAAGTTTGAGCCATGTGGATTAAATCAGATGATAGCTATGAGATATGGAGCTATACCTATTGTCCATGGGGTTGGTGGTTTAAAAGATAGTGTTGCTGATGGAGTGAGTGGACTTGTGTTTAAAAAAGAAACTAAAAAAGAGTTACTTTTAACTATTGACAAAGCCCTAAAGCTAAAGAAAAATAGCAAAAAATTCAATAAAATAAGAAAATCAAATATGCAAAAAGATTTATCTTTCATAAAGAGTGCATTAAAATATATAGAGATATACAAAAAGATTTTATTATGACTTTAGCTATAGATGCAGGTGGCACATATTTGCGTGGTGAAATTTATGGTGCGAATGGCTTATTAAAAAAGTTTAGAGAGAAAAGTTCTACGATAGGTTTAGCATTTTGGATAGAGTCTATCTTGAAAGAGAATACTGATATAAAAGTTATCTGCATCTCTTATGCAGGTCAAGTAAAAGATGGGGTTATACTTTTGGCTCCAAATATTAAAATAGATATACCTGAAATAAAAAGTTATTTTGAAAACAAGTATGAGGTTGAACTTTTTATAGAAAATGATTTAAACTGTGCTGTCTTAGCTGAAGCTAATTTTCTTAATGAAGAAGATATTTGTGCCATATATGTTGGAACAGGTCTTGGTCTTGGAGTTATGAGTTCCTCAAAACTTATAACTGGTTTTAGTGGAGTAGCAACTGAGTTAGGGCATATTCCTTATAAAGAAACCCCTTTTAAATGTGGATGTGGAAAAAATAATTGTATTGAACTTTTTGCTTCAGGTTTAGCACTAAAGAACTGGAAAAAATATAAAAATATAGAGAGTAATCTAACTTTACAAGAGTTAAAAAGTAATACAGAATCAAATAAAATATATGAAGAGTTTGAAAAAGCATTGTTGTATGCAATTGCAACTGCAATAACACTTTTTAATCCAAAAATTGTGGTCTTAGGTGGTGGTATTATAGATTCAAATCCACAACTTGAGAGTATAATATCTACAAAGATAGTAAATTATGCAATGCCAATTGCACTTAAAAATGTGAAGATTATCAATACAAAATTAAAAGATGCATCATTAATGGGTGCTTTAATGTTAAAGGCTAGAGATGAGTAAAAAAAGTTTAAATATATTATTTGTAGCATCGGAAGTTGTTCCTTTTGCAAAAACAGGAGGTTTAGCAGATGTTGCAGGTGCACTTCCAAAAGCGATAAAAGAGTTGGGTCATAATATTATAGTTGTAATGCCAAGATATTATAAAATAGATAAAGCAAAATTAACAAAACTGCCAGAACCTTTAGGTGTTCCTATGGGTATAATGGGTGAATTTTGGGCAGCTGTTTATACTACAACTTTGCCAAATACTCAAACGCCTATATATTTTATAGATTACGAAGAGTATTTTGGTCGAAGTGGTCTTTATGAGGATGAGTATGGTAACAGTTATGAAGACAATGATAATCGTTTTATTTTTTTTAGTAAAGCCTCTCTTCAATTATGTAAAATGTTAAACTTTACTCCAGATATAGTCCATTCAAACGATTGGCATACGGCTATTATCCCACTCCTTATCAAAACAAAGTTTGTTCATGATTTTGCTTTTACAAAATCTGTTTTAACTATACATAATTTACAACATCAAGGTCATTTTTTTAAAGGTGCCATAGATGTTATGGAAGTTGGCTGGGAGTATTTTAATTCACATGATTTAGAAAGTCATGATGGGGTTAATCTTTTGAAGGGTGGAATATCAAGAGCAGATGCCGTTACAACTGTTTCAAAAAAATATGCACATGAAATTCAAACACAGGAGTTTGGTTTTGGGCTAGAGCATCACATTCAGGCTCATGCACATAAAATCTATGGAATCTTAAATGGTGTAGATTATGATGAATGGAACCCATCTGTAGATAATCTGATAGCTAAAAAATATGATAGAGATGATATGAGTGGGAAACTTGTATGCAAAAGGGATATTCAACAACATTTTGGACTTGAGAAAAAAGATAATGTACCGTTGATAGGTTTTGTTGGGAGATTTGCTGAACAAAAAGGTATCGGTATGATAGCGGCAATTATAAACTCTCTATTAGATATGGATGTTCAAGTTGTTATGCTTGGGACTGGTGAAAAATGGGCAGAGGGATTCTTTAGTGAAGTTTCATATCATCGTTCAAATTTTGCTTTACATATAGGGTACTCAGATGCTTTGGCTCATAAGATAGAAGCAGGAAGTGATATGTTTTTAATGCCATCACTTTTTGAACCATGTGGATTAAATCAGATATATAGTTTAGCTTATGGTACTCTTCCTATTGTAAGAGCGACTGGTGGACTCGATGATACAATTCATAATTATGATGAGTTTCATCAAACAGGAGATGGATTTAAGTTCTATGAATCCTCAAATGATGCACTTTATCATACTCTAAAATGGGCTATAGATGTTTATTACAACAACAAAGATTCTTTCATAGATATGCAAAAAAGAGCTATGAATGAGCATTTTGGGTGGGATGATGCTGCACGCTCCTATATAGATATTTATAAAAAGATTTTAGGAAATTAATATGAATTATAATATATTTTACGATGTAACTTTGTTTAGTGATTTGGATATTTATCTATTTAAAGAGGGTACACACTCAAAGCTTTATAAACATTTAGGAGCTCATTTATATACAAGGGCTGGTGTTGATGGTACATACTTTTCTGTGTGGGCTCCTAATGCTGATGGAGTTTCTGTTCGAGGAGATTTTAATTCTTATAACAAAGATACTCATCCACTAAAGTTAAGAGATGATGATTCTGGAATTTGGGAAGGGTTTATAAGTGGTGTTCAAGCAGAGATGACATATAAATACCATATAAGCTCAAGTGTTGAGAATGCAAATGCAGACAAAGCTGACCCTTATGCTTTTCATAGTGAAAAAGCACCAAATTCAGCTTCAAAAGTTTATGAACTTGAGGGTTATAAATGGGATGATAAAAAATGGATGAGATCTCGTCATAAAAACAATTCTCACAAAGCACCTATATCTATTTATGAAGTGCATTTAGGTTCATGGAGAAGAAAAGTTGAAGAGAATAATCGCTATTTGACATATATCGAAGCTGCCTATGAATTAGCACACTATTTAAAAGAGATGAATTTTACACATGTAGAGCTTATGCCTATTACAGAGTTCCCTTTTAAAGGTTCTTGGGGTTATCAAGTAACTGGATATTTTGCACCAACAGCTAGATTTGGCTCACCTCATGAGTTTATGAAGTTTGTAGATATTATGCACGATAACGGTATTGGTGTTATTTTGGACTGGGTACCTTCACACTTTGTAACTGATGGACATGGTCTTATGAATTTTGATGGAACTTGCCTTTTTGAACACAAAGACCCTAGGCGTGGTTATCATCCTCAATGGAAAAGTGCTATTTTTAATTATGATAGAGATGAGGTTCGTGCATTTTTAATAAGTTCAGCAATATTTTGGCTTGAGTCTTATCATATTGACGGCATAAGAGTCGATGGGGTTGCTTCTATGCTTTATCTTGATTATGCAAGAGAAGATGGTGAATGGATACCGAATGAAGATGGGAGTAATGTAAACCGTGGAGCAGTAAAATTTTTAAAAGAGTTAAATAGTTCCGTTTATGGAGAGTTTAGCGATATAATAATGATAGCTGAAGAATCTACAAACTACTCTAAAGTAAGCAAACCAGTAAGTGATGGTGGACTTGGTTTTGGATACAAGTGGAATATGGGCTGGATGCATGATATTTTAAAATATATGAAGTTTGATCCGATTTATAGAGAACATCATCATAAAGATTTGACTTTCAGTTTTGTTTATATGTTCAATGAAAATTATGTACTACCACTTAGTCACGATGAAGTTGTACATATGAAAGGTTCATTAATAAACAAGATGCCTGGAGATAATTATAAAAAATTTGCGAATTTAAGAACACTTTTTTCTTTAATGATGGCTCACCCAGGTAAAAAACTACTTTTTATGGGTGGAGAGTTTGCACAGTTTGCAGAGTGGAATTATGAACAAAGTTTAGATTGGCATTTACTTGAAAACAAAGAGAATCAAGGTATTAAAAATATTGTAAAAACACTTAATAAACTCTACCAAGATGAACCAGCACTGTATAAAAATGATGTTGAAACAAATGGTTTTGAATGGATAGAAGAAAATGATTATCAAGCAAATGTAATATCATTTATCAGACGAGGTGCAAAAAACCAAAAACCAATAATAATTGTCTGTAATTTTGCAGATAAAGAACATATAGGATATAAAATTGGACTACCATCAAAAGGTCAGTATAAAGAGATATTTAACTCCAATAGTCAAAATTTCGGTGGATATGGAGCAACAAATCCAAATCCTATAAAATCACTAAAAGAGAGTTGCCACGGAAGGAAAGAAAGTCTCAAACTTGTACTAGCACCACTTAGTGTCAGTTATTTTAAAAAGATATAAAATCTTTATAACCTATATTTTTCTTAAAAATTCCAAAAGTCCTTGTATGATTTCTAAAGGACTAGGTGGGCAACCTGAAATGTGATGTGTTATAGGTAGATGTTCCTCTGCAGGTGCTTTGATAGCATAGTTTTTTTCAAATGGTGCTTGCATTACAGGACAGTCTCCTAGAGTTATTACCCATTTTGGTTCTGGTATTTGTGCATACGCTTCTTTTGCATGAGGTGTCATATTGAAAGTCATAACACCACTGAGAAGCATTACATCAGCATGACGAGGACTCGCTACAAAGTATATCCCCAAACGCTCTAAATCATAGTATGGATTTGCAAGGGCATTACATTCTGCTTCGCAAGCATTACAACTCCCACTATCTACCATTCTTATGGCTAAACTTCCAGAAAATTTCTTTTTTACCTTCTCTTTTATCTCTTTTTTTATTTGTGCTAACTCTTTGTCTAGCTCTGGATTTTCTGTTAAAACTCCAAGTCTTACTCTTTTGTACCAAAATTTAATCATAAATCATTTCCTGCATAACTCAAATCACAACTCTTATTTATAAGTGGAAAATCTGCAATAATATCATGATACATCATAAGATGTACTGCTTGCCAATTTACAAAGCTCGGATCTCTTATATAAAATCTTTCTATCACCCCGTCTTTGATATCAATTGCCATCAATAGTTCACCAATAGAACTCTCGCTAAAACTTTGATACTCTCCATCATTGATGTTAGACAACTCCAATAAACTTTTATCTTCTTGTAAGAAATTATGCATCATCACTAGAGAATTTTTCAACTCTTGCAAGCGAATTTTAAATCGTGCACTAACATCACCACTTACTTCACTAGCCATTATAAAACCATGATCAAGATAAAATTTATTGTTTCTTCTATCTTGTGTAACTCCTGACGCTCGTGCCACTATTCCAACTGTAGAGTATTTGAGAGCTTTTCTAAGAGAAAGAACACCTGTTGTATCAAATCTGTCCCAAAGAGATGGTATATCCATTATCCAATCTTCAAAAAAATCTATGCTATTTTTAAGCTCATCCAGCCACTTTTCAAAAATAACTCTATCTATAAATTTATTTTTAAAATCTATTGCCCCAAAACCAAATCGATGACCTGTAAATTCTCTCATTTTACGCCTTGCATCTTCAGCAAGTTTAGAGCCAATAGCAAGTGCAGCACCAAACCCTCCATCATTTGGAATAAAGCCTAAATCAGTCAGATGATGAATAGTTCGCTCAAGTTCTAACAAAAGAGCATGGCGTTTTTTTATAGCAAGTGGGAGTTCTTGTTTTGTAGCTTGTAAAACTATGTCACGCCAACATATTTGATAAGCAATACTCTCATTTCCACTTATCCTTTCTATAATAGGTTTTGCTTCTAAAAGTGTTTTGCCTTCAAGCATCTTTTCAATTCCACGGTTTTTATAAAAATGACGCACTTCAAGATGAAGTATCTCTTCCCCAGCTTGAGAAAATTGAAAATGTCCAGGTTCTATAATCCCCGCATGAATAGGTCCAACTGCTACTTGAAAAACACCATCACCACTTATCTCTTCATATTTATATGCAAGATAATCACTATATGCCAATTTGTCTTGATTAAAATTTTTTCTCAAAGGATGTATATCCTTTGGAAATCTCTCTTGATGTACCAAAGGACGCTTATCAAAAGCATCTTCAATTATTATGCCAAAATCATCATGCATTTTTCTCTCAAACCATATAGCTGTAGGATACTTTTTTGCTAAAGTTTTTATAATGGGCTGTTTAAAAGATATACTCTCTTTTTCTATTTCATCTTCATACACTGTAATAATTTCAAAACCTAAAAGAGTCTCTTTTGCATATCGAGCTATAAATCTCATGATATACTCCTTAAATATGTAAGTGTTGATGGTAACAACAAAGAGATTGATGATATAGCAAAAATAATAAGTGCAAGAAGTTCACTCATATATACGGTTTTTTCTTCCTCTTTTCCCTCATATTTCATAGACTGATAGATTGCAACAAAGCGATAAAAGATAATAGATAAAAGCACAAGTAAAAAAAGAATTGCACCTATCATAGCTAAAATATGATCACCTTGTTTTGCAGTATTTATCATAGCACCAAAACCATACAACTCACTAAAAAACATAGGACTTGGTGGTAATGAAATTATCGCTAATAAAAAAAGAGAAACCAAAAACCAAAAGAGTGTTCCTTTTTTACCCTTATATCCTCGAAGTGCTCCTGCAATTTTATACTTTCCATTTGATTCAAGAACACCAGTTGAAAGAAACAGTGCAGGTTTTAAAAAGGCATGTGCTCCAAAATGAAGCAATGCTGCAAAAGGTGCACCACTAACCCAGAATAATACGATTAGAGCCATATGCTCAACTCCAGAGAGGGAAAATAGACGCATAAAATCTTTTGCACGAAAGATCAAAAAAGCAACGATAAAAATAGTTAAAATCGTATATATAAATATGAATATAAAAAGATGATCATAATTGACCTGCATGGCAATTTCAGAAAATCTAAAAAAGCCAACAATTACGGCTGATTCTAAAATACCACTAAAGAGTGCTGCAACAGGATAAAAAGAGGCTCTCTCAATATTTGCAAGCCAGAGATTCATAGGAAAAAATCCCATTTTCACGAACATACCTACTGTGGTAATAGCAAAACCCATTTCAAAAAGAAATGGTGATGGAATCTCTTTAGCATGTTTTAATAACAGAGTAAAATTCATCGCATCTTCACCTAAAATAGGCTTTGCACTTGCATACATTAAAATAATACCAAAAAGTATAAGTGAAACTGCAATAGCACCTACTATCATATAATTCCATGCCTCTTTATGTGTCGCAGGTGTATAGTTTGTTTTTATCATATAAACTGTTGAGAGTGTCGCAAGTTCAAGCCCTATCCAGTAAATTCCCATATGATTAGAGAGAATGGAAAAGATGAGTCCTACCCAAAAAACTGCAAAAAATCTATAAAATTTTCTATATGCTTTTGGCGAAACTTGTACATGTTTGTCAAGTGTTAAAAGAGCTAAAGTTACCCCAATTCCTACAATTGAAGAAACCAAAAGAACATAAGTATCTAATTTATCAGCAACAAGGTAATCACTTAAAATATTGTATGGTTTAGGAAGTAAAAAAAGTTCAATAATTGGCCATAAAATAACAAATGAAATAAAAGCAAGAAAATATTTAAATTTTTCATTTTGAGAAAAACTTACTCCAAACATAACAATTGCAGGTAGTAATAAAAAAGTCAGCATTATATTTTCATCTCCTCTTTGTGAAATAATAGATTAATAACAACAATGGCCATTAAAAGATCAAAAAATATACCTAGTTCTACAAGCATAGGCATACCATTTGTCGCACTAATACCTAATAAAAAGAGTGAATTTTCAATACTTAAAAATCCTATGATTTTCGAAGCAACATCTTTATGTTCTATCATCAACAAGAGAGAGAGAAATAGTGAAGAGATACTAATAGCAACATAATTGGCATTTGTGTTTATCATAGAAGTAATCGGTGCTGAGAGATAAAAAGTAAAAACCAATATAGCAGGAATCAGCATAATTGCATATTGTACCTTTATCTCTGGTGTTATTTGACGAATAAAGTGAAATTTTTGGGAAAGATTTTTCAAAATATATGGAATACCTATCGCTTTGACTATAATAGTAATTATTCCCGTAATTATCATAGCATCATCATCTATATTTTTTCCAATAACCAATGCCAACATCCCAAGCATCAAGGAATTTATAGAGTACCACAAAAATAATTTGTATAGTCTTGTTGTAAAAAGTGCAACAATCAAAGATGCTAAAAAAAGCCCTATAAGAAAATCTACCATTTACGCTCCTAATACATAAAATGTGATTAAAGATAAAAAGGCAAAAACAATGGCAAGACCCAATAAATTTGGTATCTTAAATAGTCTTAATTTTGCGGTATTTACTTCTAAAAAAGCAACCAAAGTTGCGATCAAAAAAAGTTTTGCTATAAAAATTAAAATTGCGATTGGTGCTGAAAATTCAATTCCAAAAGGGATAAATAAAGAGGCAAATAAAGAGGCAAAAATAACAAACTTGATAGATGCCGCCGTCTCTATGATAGCTAAATAGACACCGCTTAAATCAAGTATCATAGCTTCATGAACCATAGTTAGTTCTAAGTGTGTTTCAGGATTATCAATAGGAATACGACCATTTTCAGCAATTAACAAAATAAAAAAGCTAATCCCTGCAAATAAAAAACTTGCCATATGCTCTTTTGGAAAATGTTCTGCCAAATTTACACCAGCTTGACCCATACCTAAATTCCCCGCCATCAAAGAGATTGAAAACAAAGTTAAAACCATGGCTGGCTCTACAAGTGCAGATATAAATGCCTCTCGTGAACTTCCTATACCGCCAAAAGCACTTGCACTATCAAGTCCCAAAAGCATGAGAAAAAAAGTAGAAAGAGAGATAAGCCCTGTAATCGTAAAAGCATCTACAAAACTCACATAATAACCTCCATGAACAATTGGTGGTAAAAAAAACATTGTAACAATCAAAGGAGAGAGAACAAGAAAAGGTGCATAAGTTGTAATAGCACTTGTCTCCTCTGAAATTATAGTCTCTTTATGCATTAGTTTTGCAAAATTCCTATAACCTTGAAAAACTGAAATAGGTCTTTTAAAAAGTAAAACCATTTTCGTAGCTTTTATATATGAAAGTAATATAGGAGCGATCAAAGCTAGTAAAACTATGCTAAATAAATATAAAATCATTTTTTATCCCCAATTAATAATATTTTAATAGAAACCATCATAACAATAAACTCCAAAACAAATGTTGCCCATGAAAACTCATTTGAAAAAACTCTATAACTAAAAAGTACCATCAGCATGATATTAAATATCATAGCAGCATAATGCAACTGTTCAAAATGGGCTAAACGATACACCCAGTAACTTATAAAATTTATTACATTGGTTACACTCTCATAAAATACTTTCTCAAAGAGTGGTTTCACATGTACTTTATAGTGTGAAGAGCTAAATTTTGTTTCATGCCCTGCTATTGTTTGCTTAATAAAGTGTTCGTTTGGTTTATATAACCAGTTAAAAAAACGACGAATAGGTCCTGCAAATCCAGTAGCCGTGTATTGTGTTTTTGGTGATGTTTTATATCCACATGCCCATGAGTTGTGGATTCTTGTTTTTACACCAAAAACCTTATAAGAGAACATCATCAATAGAGTAATACCTAACAAAGAGAACAAAAGGATAAGTGGCGAAACGATACCACCATTAATACCGATTGAGTGCATATTCCATATCCCATCAGGGAATATTTTTGCATATACAGAAGCATGCCCTAATCCAATAAGTGCTTTATCAAACCATTCTATATAAAATGGAGTAAAAAGCATTAAAGAGATAACAATAAAAGCCATGAGAACCATTCCACTTTTCATAAGAAAATTCACCTCATGTGCATATTTTGCATTTGTGCTGCGATGCAGTCCTAGAAATGTTATACCATAAGCTTTAACAAAACAAGCAATTGCTAAACCACCAGTCATTGCCAGTGCAAAAATAGCAAACAGAATAGAAAGTTTCAAAGAAATATTTTCTATATGACTTGAGCTTAGCATTGATTGAAATATCATCCACTCACTTAAAAATCCATTACTAGGAGGTAGTGCTGAAATAGATATAGCAGCTATTAAGAAAGTAAGAGCAGTTACAGGCATAGCCTTAATAAGGCCACCATATTTTTCCATATTTTTTGTATGTGTTTGATGAAGAACTGCTCCTGCACTCATAAATAGAAGAGATTTAAAACTCATATGATTAAAGGTATGAAACAATGCTGCTATAAAAGAGAAAGTACTCAAAATATGAAAACCTAAAGTATCAAAAATCATCCCCATCCCAAAACCGATAAGAATAATACCTATATTTTCTATGGAGTGATTCGCTAAAAGTGCTTTGATATCATGCTCACTCAAAGCATATAGAACACCCACAAGTGAAGAGAGTGCACCTAAGGTTAAAATAGTAATACCCCACTCTAAAGGCCATGGGTAAAGTACATCAAATAGGAATCGAAACATTCCATAAATGGCAACTTTTAACATCACTCCACTCATTAATGCTGAAACAGGAGACGGTGCTTCTGGATGAGCATAAGGGAGCCAAACATGTAAAGGTACAGCTCCAGCTTTACTTAAAAATCCTAAAAGTAAAAAGAAAAAAAGCATTGTAGGGTAAGCAAAATGTGAAGCTATCAGTTTCATATCTACAAAACTTATATCTAAATTTCCATCTGTCACAATAAGAAAAAAAAGTAGTAAAAAAATAAAACCAAAATGTGTCATTAAAAAATAAAACCGTGCAGCTTTTATAGTGCTTTTTTCTTTCACCTCCGTGAGTATTAGCTGCCATGAGGTCAAACTCATTAGTTCCCAAAAAAATAAAAAAACTAAAGCATTTGCACTAACAACTACACCAAGCATAGAAAATATAAATGTAAAATAATGTAGTTGATAATGTATTTTTCGCTCTATATGAGGAAGATACCCACTTGAATAAAAAAGATTTGGAATTGTAGCTAAAATAATAAGTGCAACAAAAATAAGTGAAAGTGTATCGAATTGAAACATTTTTTTAACAACTCCATAAGATTATTAATGGAGGGCTGTATATAAAGTATAGAAAAAGCAGTCCTGAATCATTTGAGGAATTGTACTGTTAAAACGCTTGGTTTATGTTTAAAACTTCAACTTTAAACTTAAAGTATTAATAAGTTTACCATACAACTTTAGCTACAATATCTCACATTTGCAAAAGCAGTTATACAAGCTGAACAAATAAGTAGGAGTTTACAATATGAATAATTTTTACAATATTTTACCAATAATAATCAATGTTATTGCATTGATTGTTATCGTAAGAGCTGGAGCAATTGCACTTATGCTTACAGGAATAAGCAGTGAAAAAGCACATTTTCAAGCTCTCTCTGCCTTTACAGGAACAGGTTTTACTACTAATGAATCAGAAAGGGCAGTAAATAATAAAATAAGACGAAGAATTATCTCTTTTTTAATCATTTTCGGAAATGGGGGTTTGATAACTCTTTTTGTTACAGCAACTACAACCTTTTCACTCTCAAATAAAGATTTTGTATTTGAAAAAGCTATATATTTAGCAGTTGGTATAGTATTGTTATATTTTTTGATGA
>Ga0256842_1002484_pt1 | contig 13167 bp, 14 predicted proteins | sample 4559240metaG_FD_185973 | JGI IMG/M metagenome (GOLD analysis project Ga0256842, IMG submission 185973) | Hydrothermal vent microbial communities from Guaymas Basin, Mexico - 4559-240 | ecosystem: Environmental > Aquatic > Marine > Hydrothermal vents | place: Mexico: Guaymas Basin | collected...
TAGTGAAATTCTAACAGTATTTAAGTGAGTTCATATATGTTGTAACTTAATAGTTTTAGTTAAGTGAGAGTATTTGAGAAACTTAATGAAGTTAGAACCACGTGATTTCAATCGTGTGAGATTCAGTAACAATTTAAGCATGGGGAATATTTATTTAAAATATCTCCTGTTTTTTGTTATAATTGTTTTGATATTTCACTATCTTATAATTCCTATTATAAGTTATATAAAAAGGCCTTCTATGAATTTGGTTTCAAAGATGAATGAAGGTGATATAAAAGCTACTAAAAGATTAGCAAAATATTATACAAAAAGAATTGATGATAATGGTGAATTAGTAAAATATTTAAAGAAATCAGATTATAAAAATTTAAAAGAAATTATTATAAAGTATATTAATGAAAGAATTTTAGAATTTGATAAAATAATAAATAGATATGCATTATCAGTAACAACAACAGTAATGCTTTCACCTAATTCGCTGATTGATGGTTTAGCTGTTATATTTGCCAATTCAAAAATGTTATATGAATTATCAAATTGTATTGGATTAAGATATGAGTATAAAGAAATTTTAGATTTATATGTAAAAGTATTTTTCGCTGGGACATTAACAGGTGCTATTGAAGAATATGATGAAGCAATAGAAGATATTGTTGAAGAAATTATAGAAGGATTTAATGATAGTGGATCAACTAAAGCGTATGAAAATGTACCATATGTAAAAGTACTTACAGGTTCAATTAGTCCTATTATTCAAGCTTCGAGTAATTATTTCTTTATTACTTACAATGGCTATTGTTTTAAAAATTATTTTTTAGATGTTGTTGAAGGGAATGAAATAGATTTTAAAGTAATTAAGAAAAAAGCACGAAAAGAAGCTAGGAAAAAAAGAATTGTTTTTTTAAAAGATATACCTCAAAAATTTTTATCTAAAACGGGAAATGTAATAAAGGAGAAATCGATTAATGGGTTTGATAAAATAAAAGGTTTTATTAAAAAATAGTGGGAGGAAATGTGAATATACCAAATATAATTACAATAATCAGAATAATTTTGGTTCCAATTTTTGTTTTTGCTTTCTTTTTTATAAGTAAATGGGTAGCGCTTTGTGTGTTTATATTGGCTGGAATATCTGACCTTCTTGATGGTTATATTGCTAGAAAATATAATCTTGTAACTGATTTAGGTGCTCTTTTAGACCCTTTTGCAGATAAATTAATGTTAATTAGTGTGTTAGTATCTTTTGCAATTGTTAAGTATATACCGATTTTTATGTTATTTATTATACTTATAAAAGAATTATTTATGATTTACGCGGCAACAAAGTTATATTTTAATAAAGAAAAAATTGTAATACCTGCAAATAAATTCGGAAAAACTTCGACTGTTCTTTTTTATTTTGCAAGTTTTGTAATTATTTTCAATATTAGTCCCGTACTAAATAATATTTTAATGACTTTAGTAATTATTTCAACTATTTTGGCATTTTTTAGTTATTATAAAATTGTTAAAGATAAAATTAAATAAAATAAAATTTGAAAGGAAGATTTATGAAAAAAATATTAATTATGTTATTAATTGCTACTTTATTAATGAGTGCTTGCGCAAAGAAAGAAATTGTAAACGAGAATGATTTAGCTAATAAAATTAATTATGAAAATAATCCTAAAGCGACTATAATGCTAGAAGGAGAGAAAGCAATTGTTATTGAATTATATCCAGAAATAGCTAAAAATACTGTGAATAATTTCATTTCATTAGCTAAATCTGGGTTTTATGATGGATTGATTTTTCATAGAGTTATTAAAGGTTTTATGATACAAGGTGGTTGTCCTGAAGGAACTGGAGCCGGTGGGCCGGGATATTCAATAAATGGTGAATTTACTGCAAATGGTTTTGAAAATAATTTACTTCATGATAGAGGAGTTATTTCGATGGCTAGAACAATGGATCCAAATTCTGCTGGTTCTCAATTTTTCATTATGCATGAAAAAAATGAAAGTCTTGATACCAAATATGCTGCATTTGGAAAAGTAATTGAAGGAATGGAATATGTTGATGAAATAGCGAACGTAGAAACTGGAGCAAAAGACAAACCAATTGTCGATCAAGTTATTAAATCAATTTCAATAGATTTAAATGGTTATGAACCGGAAGAACCGGTAACAAAGTAGGTGAAAAATGGAAATGAAAAATATTGGAATAGTAATAGAAGGCGGAGGAATGCGTGGCATATTTACCGCTGGTGTTTTGGATTATTTAATGGAAAAGGATATAAATTTTCCATATGTAATAGGTGTGTCGATGGGAGCGTGTAATGCTTCTGCATACGTTGCAAAACAAATAAAAAGAAGCGTTAGAATCCCAATGACTTACCTTGATGATTGGCGTTATTTGAGTTTAAAAAGTTATTTAAAGGAAGGAAATTTATTTGGTATGGATTTTATTTTTAATAAAATTCCTTATGAGCTTGATCCTTTTGATTTTGAAACTTTTGAAAAATCGAGTAAAAAATTTATTAGTGTAGCTACTTCTTGTGAAACTGGCAAAGCAAGATATTTTGAAAAAAGTGATATGACTCGTAATGTTTTTTTAAAATCTTTGGAAGCTTCAACAAGTTTACCATTTCTTTCAACAATGAAGGAAATTGATGGCGAAAAATTACTTGATGGTGGGATTAGTGATAGTATACCGGTTTTAAAAACTTCTAATGATGGATATAAAAAACAAGTAGTAATATTAACAAGGGAATATGATTATATTAAAAAAAGTTCTAATCTTTTAAAATTAATAGCACCTATATATTATAGAAAATATCCAGAATTAGCAGAAAGTATTATAAATAGAGCTGATAAATACAATAAAACATTAGAGTATATTAAAAAGCAAGAAAAAGCAGGGAATTATTTTGTTATAAGACCCTTAGAAGCTATTGAAATGCCGAGAGTAGGAAAAGATAAAGAAAAATTAAAAAAAGCGTATGATTTAGGATATAATCAAATGGAAGCGTTATACAATGATTTAAAAATATTCTTAGAAAATTAAAAGTGGAGGTTTTATAGATGACAGTATTTATTTTGAAATATTTATTTTTATTTGGGACAGGTTCTATTTTTGGCTGGATTCTTGAGCTTTTTTATAGAAGATATTTCGGGAAAGCAAAAGAGTGGATTAATCCAGGATTTTTATCTGGGCCCTATTTACCTATATATGGGACAGGCGTTAGTGTATTATATATTGTGAGCGATTTAAGTATAAATTTTACTTTTAAAATAATATTATTTGCAATTTTTACTACTTTAATTGAATATATAACAGGTTTATTTTTTCTTAAATATTATAATGTTAGATTATGGGATTATAGTAATTTGAAATTTAATATTAAAGGATTAGTTTCACCACTATATTCGTTTTTATGGACTATTTTATCATTATTTTTTTATTATGTGTTATATCCATATTTTTATAATCAGATAGAATTTTTATATCAAAATCTTCAACTTTCGTTATTTATAGGAATTTTATATGGAATAATAATAGTGGATGCAAATAATTCGTTTAATGTATTAAACCGCATTAAGGAATTAACTGAAACAATAGGAGAAAGTTCTGTTGTTATTTATTTAGAGGATTTTAAAAGAGAACTTAAATTTAAATATATTAATATTAAATCAAAAGCAAGAAAACCACAATTTTTATTACCTTTTAAAGGAGTTAGTAATTTAAAAGAGTATATTAAAGATTATTTGGAAAAACTAAAAAATGAAACTTTAGATGAGTTGAAAAATGATAAATTTTAGATGGGATTAATATGCTTAATAAAAGAAAAAAAGTTTTAATTGGAATAAGTGGTGGCGTTGATTCTGCTTTAACTGCAATGATTTTAAAGAAAATGGGTTATGAAGTAATAGGAATAACTTTTAATTTAATAGATCAGTTTAATGAAGAATCATTAGAAGATGCAAAACGAATTGCTAAAAAATTAGAAATAAATCATTTTATTTATGATTATAAAGAAATTTTTCATGAAAAAGTAATAATGCCTTTTATTAATGATTATATAAAAGGTTTTACACCAAATCCATGTCTAAAATGTAATCAAAATATAAAATTTGGGTTATTTTATGATTTATTAAAAACTTATAATGCGGATTATATTGCTACAGGACATTATATTAAAAAGGTTTATGATAAAAAAAATAAGGTATATAGTCTTATGAAACCTAAGAATTTAATTAAAGATCAGACTTATCTTATGTATTTTCTTAATCAGTGGCAACTTGAACATACACTTTTTCCACTTGGAGATATTGAAAATAAAAGTGAAGTAAAAGAGATTGTAAGAGAATTTGATTTTAAAATATCCGATAAACGTGAAAGTGTTAATATTTGTTTTACTGATGAAAATGATTATAGATTATTTATTAAAGAAAATAGTAATAACGATGTATCTGGTAATTTTGTAGATATAAAGGGAAATATATTAGGATGTCATAATGGAATTTATAATTTTACAATAGGACAAAAAAGAAATCTTGGCATGAAATTTGATAAAAAATATACTGTTATTGAAATAATTGGTGATAGGAATGAAATTGTACTCGGGGATGATGAATTAGCTTATCATAAGATATTGATTGCAAAAGATACAAATATTATAAATCCAGATCTAAATATTGAAAATATAGAACTTACTGCTAAAATATGTCAATGGGGTTATTTCCTGAAATGTAAAGTAGAAAAAATTAGTAAGAATAGATTAAAAGTGATTTTTAATGACAAAGTAAGAGCTATTACATGTGGTCAATCTATTGTTTTTTATAAAGATAAATGTGTAATTGGTGGAGGAATTATTGAAGATATAGTTGATACAATCTAATTTCGAAAAAAAAATTGACAATTAGAATATTTAATGATAAACTAACTAAGTATTGAAAATTTAATAATAATTGTCAAGAAGGAATTCGTTTCTCACCATACAACCAAGGTTAGTATGTGTTACACAGTTTTTTTATTTTACTTATATAATAAGTATGTGTATTTGAGTTTAACGGGTTTGAGACCCGTTTTTTTATTATTTAAATGATAATTGCAACTAAATAAGTTGTAAAATAAATTATAGGAGGTGCAAATATTAAAAGTAAAAAACCTGAAATAAACGAAAGCATTAAAGATCGTGAAGTAAGGGTTATTGGTGACGATGGCGAACAGTTTGGAGTGCTTTTAACTAGCGATGCAATTGAATTAGCATCACAAAAGGGATTTGACTTAATAAAGGTTGCTCCTGGTGCGAAACCACCAGTTTGTAAAATGATGGACTATGGTAAATATAAATATGAACTTGCTAAAAAAGCAAAGCGTGTTAGACAAAATAGTTCAGCTATTGAAACAAAAGAGTTAAGACTTAGTGTTAAAATTGAAGATCATGATTTACAAACTAAGGCAAATAAAGCAAAAGATTTTATTAAAGCTGGTAATAACGTGAAAATAACACTAAAATTCAGAGGAAGAGAAATGGGGCATAAAGAACTAGGTTACGGAGTAATTGATAGATTTATCAATTTCGTAGGATTAGACGAATGTAATGTTTCTAAAAAAGCAAAAATTGAAGGTCGTAATATGATTGCATATATTGAACCAAAACGTACGATATAAGGAGGAACAAAAATGCCTAAGATGAAAACACATAGTGGATCGGCAAAAAGATTTAAGAAATCTGCATCCGGAAAAATAAAAACTAAAAGAGCTTTTAGAAGTCATATATTAACTAAAATGTCTCCAAAAAGAAAAAGAAATTTAAGAAAAGCTGGAAGTATTGCTGCTTGTGACGTTAAAAAAGTCAAAGCAATGTTACCATATAGTTAAAATAGGAGGCATATAAAATGGCTAGAGTAAAAGGTGGAATGAACGCTAGAAAGAAACATAAGAAAATATTAAAGTTAGCAAAAGGTTTTTTCGGACAAAAAAGTTTAGTATTTAGAGCTGCAAATACTGCAGTAATTAAATCATTAAGCTCAGCATATAGCGGAAGAAAACAAAGAAAAAGAGATTTTAGAAAGTTATGGATTACAAGAATTAATGCAGGAACTAGATTAAGCGGATTAAGTTATTCAAAATTTATTCACGGTTTAAAAGTTGCTGAGATTGAAATCAACAGAAAAGTTCTTTCTGAGATGGCAATTCATAATCCAGAAGATTTTGCGAAATTAGTATCTATTGCAAAAGAAAATTTATAAAAAACAGATTGACCACTGAATAATCAGTGGTTAATTTTTTTGAAAAGTAAAATTATTGAAAGTTTTCGTTAAAATATATATAATGTAATGAGATAAATATTATGATATGATAAAAAGAAATATTAGGTGATAATGATGTATAAAATAAAATCAATAAAAGCAAATAATAAAATTAATCCATCTTCTGTTTTAGCATATGGTTTTATTATTGTAATATTTTTGGGTACAATTTTACTTACACTTCCAATTGCATCTAAGAATGGTGAAAGTGTTGGACTAATAAATGCTTTGTTTACTTCAACTTCGGCAGTATGTGTAACCGGGTTAATAGTTGTTAATACAGCGGCATATTGGAGTATATTTGGGAAAATTGTTATAATGCTGTTAATTCAAATAGGTGGACTTGGATTTATGTCCATGGCAACTTTGGTAGCTGTTTTAATGGGTAAAAAAATTGGACTTAGAAATAGAATAATGATTCAAGAGTCTCTTGGACAATTTACAATTTCAGGTGTTGTTAGATTAACAATAAGAATTATGCAAGCAACTTTTGTAATTGAATTTATTGGTGCAGTTTTACTCGCAACAAAGTTTATTCCAGAATTTGGATTGAAAAAAGGCATGTTTTTTGGTATGTTTCATTCAGTATCTGCATTTTGTAATGCTGGGTTTGATATTATAGGAAACAGTCTTGAAAATTATGTAGGTGATCCTGTAATAAATTTCACCATAATGTTTTTAATAATTTTAGGTGGCATTGGGTTTACGGTGATAATTGATATTGTTAAAGTAAAAAAAATAAAGAAATTAACTGTGCATTCTAAACTGATTTTAACGGTTACTTTTGTTTTATTGATTTCTGGTTTTATATTTTTCTTTGTTTTAGAATATAGCAACCCTGAAACATTAGGAAATTTATCACTTAAAGATAAATTTTTAGCTTCGGCATTTCAATCGGTTTCACCAAGAACGGCTGGATTTAATTCAATTCCAACTGGAGGATTAAGAAATTCTTCTAAGTTTTTAACGATTATTTTTATGTTTATTGGAGGATCACCTGGTTCAACTGCAGGTGGGATAAAAACTGCGACATTTGGATTGATTCTTTTAGCAGTTTATGCAGAAATAACTGGAAAAAATGAAATTGTATTTGCGAAACGCAGAATATCTAATGAAACAATTTCAAGAGCTTTATCAATATTTACTATGGCTTCAACACTTGTTATAATAGTGACAATGATTTTATCAATTACAGAGGTAAAATTTGAATTTATTGATATATTTTTTGAATCTGTTTCAGCATTTGGAACTGTGGGTTTATCAACCGGAATAACAGGTGGATTATCATCTTTTGGAAAAGTAGTCATTACGATTACCATGTTTTTAGGTAGAGTTGGACCATTAACGGTTGCAACTGCAATAGCGACAAGACATTCAGGTAAAAATGCATTAATTAGATATCCTGAAGGAAAGATTTATGTAGGATAGACAAGGAGCGTGAAATGTGGATAAACAATTTGTTGTAATTGGGTGTGGAAGATTTGGAGAAGCTCTTTCTACAAAACTTGTGGAACTTGGCAAAGAAGTTATGGTTGTGGATATTAGCGAAGAAATTGTTCAAAACATTTCTCAAACTGTCACATATGCTGTTCAAGCTGACGCAACTGATGAAAATTCAATCAAATCTTTAGGGATAAGTAATTTTGATGTTGCAGTAATATCAATTGGAGCAAATATTCAAGCATCGTTATTAGTAACATTAATGATTAAAGAATTAGGAGTAAAAAAAGTAATTGCAAAGGCACAAAATGAACTTCATGCAAAAATTTTATATAAAATTGGCGCAGATAGAGTTGTATTTCCTGAAAGAGAAATGGGTATTAGAGTAGCCAAAAATTTAGTTTCTAAAAATGTATTAGATTTTATTGAATTTGCGCCTGATTATAGTGTTATGGAAGTGCTTGTTTTAGATGAGTGGATTGGACAATCTTTGATTGAAATTGATATGAGATCAAGGTATGGAATTAACGTTATGGCAATAAAACATGGTGATGATATTAATATCTCTTTAATTGGAACTTATGAAATAAAAAAAGATGATATTTTAATAGTAATTGGTAATAATAGTGATCTTCAGAAAATTGAAAGGGCAGAGATATGATAATTGAATCGTTTGACAATAGTAAACTTAAGTTAGTAAGAAAATTAAGCACAAAAAAAATAAGGTATAAAGAGGAAAAATATATTGTTGAAGGTATAAAAATTCTAAATCATGCAATTGATTTAGGTGCTGAAATTGAATTTGTTTTATTTTCTACACGTGTATTTGAAGTGAGTGGTGGAAGAGGCATAGTAAAAAGAATATATAAAGAAAATCTTGAATATGCTCAGGTTGATGATGTTATTTTTGATAAATTGGCTGATACAGTTACAAATCAAGGGATTATAGCAGTAATTAAAATAAGATCTTTATCAGATGAAATTGATTTTGAAAATTTGAAAAATAAATGTGTTTTTGTTGACAGTGTACAAGACCCAGGAAATTTAGGAACTATTATTAGAACTGCTGATGCTTCTGGATTTAGTGATATATTTCTTTCTAAAGGAACTGTGGATCCTTATAATCAAAAAGTTATAAGATCAACCATGGGTTCTATTTTAAATACAAATATTTATTTAATTAATGATAATTCTAGTTTTATAAAAGAATTAAAACAAAATGGTTATCAAATTATTGCAACTGAAGCTGATACAAATATTAGCTATAATAATGTTAAATATAACGATAAGGTTGTTTTAATAGTTGGAAATGAAGGAAATGGAATTGAAGATGATATTATAAAAGAAGCTGATATTTCAGTTAAAATTCCAATTGAAGGTACTGCAGAAAGTTTAAATGCAGGTGTTGCAACTGGAATTATGATGTATAAGATAAAAGAAATTATTGAGTCAAAATAGATTGTGTGCTATAATAGCTATTATAGTTTAAGCTGAGAAAAAGAAAGTAGCAATAATGCGAGTTTACAGAGAAGAGGATGTGCTGAGAACCTCTAACAGAGATTATTGTGAAGTTCGCTTTGGAGCTGCAATACTAAAATATTGCCGTTTAACATACGATACATGTATATGAGTGGTCATATGACTATTTGGGTGGTAACGCGGAGTAACCTTCGTCCCTTTTGGGATGGGGGTTTTTTTATTTTTGGAAAGGAGCAACAATTTGGAAAAGAGTAACAATTTGGAAAAAATATTAGATAAAATGTTTGAAATGGCAACGAAACAAATTGAAAAATGTTCTTCTTTAGAAGAATTAACTGAAATAAAAGTCAAATTTTTAGGAAGAAAAGGTGAAGTTACAGAAGTATTAAAGAAAATGGGTTCACTTCCAGTTGAATTAAAACCTATTATTGGAAAAAAAGCAAATATAGTTAGAAATAATATTGAAAAAAATATAAAAGAAATAGAAAAAATGCTTGAAGAAAAAATGCTTTTACAGAAACTTGAGAACGAAGATATTGATGTTACAATTCCAGGAATAAAAAAAGAAATTGGACATCAACATCCCATTAGCAAAATGATTGATGAATTAAATCAGATTTTTATAGGTATGGGATTTATGATAGCTGAAGGACCTGAAATCGAAACTGTTTATAACAATTTTGATGCTTTGAATTCTCCAGAAAATCATCCTTCAAGAAGTAAATCGGATACATTTTACATTAATGATGAACTTTTATTAAGAACTCAAACATCACCGGTTCAAATTAGAACAATGAAATCACAAAAGCCACCAATTAAAATTATTTCACCTGGAAGATGTTTTAGATTTGATGAACTTGATGCAACACATTCGCCAATGTTCCATCAAATTGAAGGACTTGTAATAGATGAAAATATTACAATGGCAGATTTAAAAGGAACTTTAGATTTAGTTGCTAAAAGAGTTTTTGGTGAAAATACAAAGACTAAATTTAGACCTCATGATTTTCCATTTACTGAACCAAGTGCAGAGGTTGATGTTACTTGTTTTAAATGTGGCGGAAAAGGATGTAAATTCTGTAGCGGAAATGGTTGGATTGAAATTTTAGGTTGTGGAATGGTACATCCAAAAGTATTAGAGGAATGTGGAATAGATTCAGAAAAATATAGTGGTTTTGCATTTGGAATGGGAATTGATAGAATTGCAATGCTTAAATATGAAATTGATGATATCAGAGTTTTATTTGAAAATGATGTTAGATTTTTAAAACAGTTTTAGTAGGAGGGATAAATGTTAGTTCCAATTAGTTGGTTAGATAGATATGTTGATGTTAAAAATGAAAATATAGATGAAGTTGAAAATAAACTTATTATGACAGGATCAAACACTGAAGGTGTTGATAATATGTCTGATAAATTTAGTAAAATAATTGTAGGTAAGATTATTAAAATTGAAAATCACCCAAATGCTGATTCTTTATTTGTTATGAAAGTAGATATAAAGGATGAAGTTCTTCAAATAATTACAAGTGCTACAAATTGCTCAGTTGGAGATATAGTTCCAGTTGCAGTAAATGGTGCTTATATTGCTGATGGAACCAAAATTAAGCGAGGTAAACTTCGTGGTGAATTATCTGATGGTATGCTTTGTTCAGTTGAAGAAATGGGATTCAATAAAAGCGTAATACCACAAAAATATATTGATGGAATATTTATTTTAAGAGGAGATTATAAAATTGGTGAAAATGTAAAAGTTGAATTGCCAATGGATGATCCTATTATTGAATTTGAAATAACTCCGAATAGACCTGATTGCTTAAGTATGTTAGGAATGGCAAGAGAAACATCTGCAACTTTAGATAAAGATCTTATAATGCCTGATTTAACAATAAAAAATGAAACAGGCAATATTGATGATTATATTAGTATTGAAGTTAAAGATAATGAATTATGTAAAAGATATGCGGCTAAAGTAATTAAAAATGTTGAAATAAAAGAGTCACCTTCATGGTTACAACTTTTATTAATGAAAGCTGGAGTTAGACCAATAAATAATGTTGTTGATATTACAAACTTTGTAATGCTTGAATATGGTCAACCAATTCATGCATTTGATCTTGATACTTTAGCAGGAAATAAAATTATTGTAAGAACTGCAAATGATGGAGAAAAAATTACAACTTTAGATGATGTTGAAAGAAAACTTGATTCAACTAATTTAGTTATTTGTGACGCTGAAAAACCTGTTGCATTAGCTGGAATAATGGGTGGAGAAAATACTGAAGTAAAGGATACAACTAAAAGTTTATTAATTGAAGTTGCGAATTTTGATTCTAGAAATATTGGAATTTCTTCTAAAAATTTAGCTCTTAGAACTGAAGCATCTGCTAGATATGAAAAAGGAATTTCTCCTTCTATAGCAGAAGATGCAGCTAATAGAGTTTGTAATTTAATTGAACTTCTAGAAGCGGGCGAAATAGTAAAAGGTATAATTGATATATATCCTGAAGAAGTAAGAGAAAATGAAATTAATGTAAGAGTGAGCCATGTTAATAAATTAATTGGCTTTAATCTTAAAGCTGACGAAATGGCAACAATACTAGGCAAATTAAATGTAAAAACTACTGTTAATGGTGACAATATTACAGCTGTACCACCATTATATAGACTTGATTTAAATACTGAAATTGATTTTGTTGAAGAGATTGGAAGAATTTATGGTTATGGAAATCTTGAAAGCACATTACCACAAGGGAATTCGTGGGGTGAAAAAACATATACTCAAAAACTTGAATCTTTAGCAAAAGAAATTTTATTTGAAAATGGAGTAAGTGAAATTACTACATATTCATTTATTAGCCCTTCAACTCTTAATGATTTAAGAATTTCAGAAGAAAGTCATTTAAGAAGATATGTTGAGATTGAAAATCCTCTTGGCGAGGAATTCAGTATGATGAGAACAACATTAGTCGCAAATATGTTAAAAGTTATTAAAAATAATTATAATAGAAATATTGAAAAATTAAGTTTATTTGAAATTGGAAATGTATTTATTCCAAAAGAAATTCCAGTAGTTGAACTTCCTTATGAGAAAAAACGTATTGTAGTAGGAAGTTATGGAGATAATGAAACTTTCTATACAAGTAAAGGTATTCTTGAAAATTTTCTAATTGGCATGGGAATAAAAAACTATACACTTTTAAAAGAAAAAAATGATAATTTGTTCCATCCTGGAAAATGTGCTACAATTTGGGCTGATAAAAAATTAATTGGTACAATTGGCGAAGTACATCCTAAAACTTTAGCAAATTATGATATTGAAAGAGAAGTATTTGTTATTGATTTAGATTTTGATATAGTAATTGAAATGGCAAATATTAATATTAAATATGAAAAAATAGCAAAATATCCTACTATTCAAAGAGATATTGCGTTATTGGTGAAAAAAGAAATAACTCATCAAGAAATTTTAGACGTAATTAATAAAAATGGTGGAAATAATTTAGAAAGTGTTAGCTTATTTGATATTTATGAAGGAAAGCAAATTGAAGAAGGATATAAATCAATGGCTTATAACTTAACATTTAGATCAAAAGAGAGAACATTGAAAGAAAAAGAAGTAACTAAGAAATATAATGCAGTTATTTCTAAACTTGAAGAAGAATTAGAAATAAAATTAAGATAATGTGAAAAAGCTTCCTATCAATTTATTTGATTTGGAAGCTTTTATATTGTGTGCCAGGCATGGCACTAATCTAGCTGGTGTAAGTCCAGTCACAGGTATTTACCACCAAGTGTAGTGAACCACAAGTTGGTATCAGTAATGGTATAGATGAAGGCAGTGGTGTAGCGAAATTCTTGAGCCTACGAACAGAAACCTGATAAGGCGATTAGGAGGGTGAGGTTGCAATTCAAACTTAAGCCCAAAAGGTAAACGTAAAACCGAAAT
>Ga0256842_1002485_pt1 | contig 13165 bp, 11 predicted proteins | sample 4559240metaG_FD_185973 | JGI IMG/M metagenome (GOLD analysis project Ga0256842, IMG submission 185973) | Hydrothermal vent microbial communities from Guaymas Basin, Mexico - 4559-240 | ecosystem: Environmental > Aquatic > Marine > Hydrothermal vents | place: Mexico: Guaymas Basin | collected...
TAGGAACACGATCAAATTCTGTCGAAGAAGCAACTGTGAATGTAACTGAGGATTTAGTAACAACATTTAATGTGCTCGATGGTTTCATCACTAAGCTCGGTACAGTTGTTGCATCCATTGAAGACGGTTCTCAGCAGCAGCAAGAACTTGTTGAAAAAGTCACATCATTAACAGAACAGGCTAAAAATATTAAAGATGTCTTGGAAATTATTTCAGATATCGCAGATCAGACGAATCTGCTTGCGCTTAATGCAGCTATAGAAGCAGCACGTGCAGGAGAACATGGACGAGGCTTTGCCGTTGTTGCGGACGAAGTAAGAAAATTGGCAGAAAGAACTCAAAAATCTTTGAGTGAAATTAGTGCAAATGTTAACTTGATTACGCAAAATGTTGTAGAAATTGCAGAAGATACGGATGTTACATCAAGAAGTATGAAAAATATTTCCGAATCAGCGCAAGAGCTTATTGTTTCCTCAAGTGAAACAAAAGATAAGTTGCTTGAAACAAAAGACAGATCAAAGGAAGTAATGCATCAGAGTGTATATATAGCAACAAAAACAAAAAATTTAATTGATATTATGGAAGAGATTATAGAAATTTCAACAAAAAACAATGAGCTGAGAACTTCTGTAGATATGGTAGTTGTTACACTATCAGAAGATTCAGATGTATTGCAGGCTGAACTGAATAAATTTAAGATCTAGCAAGATTATTTGAAATGCAAAAGGTTCAAAAATTAAAGACTTCTCAAGAGAAGGAAGAATATTCTGCGTATCAGGAAGATTTGGCTTTTCAAAAAGAGCTAAATATTCTTAGGAATGATTTTTATTATAAAATGATAGATTCCAAGGATATATCTTTGGTGGATTTCTTTTATCAACCCTTAGATACGTTGAGTGGTGATGCGTACAGTGCTAGAGCCATAGATGAAAACAGGACTTTTTATTTGCTTGTGGATGGTATGGGAAAGGGTATTTCTGCTTCTTTGAGTGCGATGGCAGTTACTATCTTTGTAAACCATCTTATAGATAAAATGATACTACATGAGAGTTTTAGTCTTGATATCCTTGTAAAAGAATCAATGGACTTTATGAAGCCGATTTTACTTGATGAAGAAGTGTTGTCGATTGATTATATTCTATTTGACAGTTATTTTTTACAGCTAGATTATGCAAAATTTTCAATGCCTCCATTTTTGCTTGAGGATGATAAACATCAAATTATAAAAATTAAATCAAATAATCCTCCGATGAGCAAATGGACACTTACCTACAATATAGATACTTATTTAGTGCAAAATATTCATAAATTTCTTTTTTACAGTGATGGTATTGTTGAAAATATTACACATGAAGGTTTGCCATACAATCATTTTATTGAAAATGATTTTCTTAACTCTTTTACCAGAGAAGAGATGAAAGAGAATGTCTTAAGTAAATTTGCAGAACAAGAAGATGATTTGACTTTTATATTCATTAATAGACTGGAATTAAATGAAAAAACTTTAACGACAGAATATACTTTTGAGACAAGCTTAGAAAATGTCGAAAAAGCAGGTGAATGGTATGAAAATATATGTCCTAAAAACTGTAGTTCTCTAGCTTTTAATGAACTTTTTATGAATGCATATGAACATGGAAATTTAGCAATAGATGCACAAACAAAACATAAACTCCTAGAAAATGATATTTATTTTCAGACACTTTTGGAACTTGAAAAAGATTGCGATAAAAAAATAACGGTTAAAATATATAAAATAAAAAATTTATTTTCTCAATATGCAGTAACACAAATTATAGATGAAGGGAATGGTTTTAATACAAATTTGTTGAGCACTATTTTTAGAAATTCCAAAAAATTTAATGGTCGCGGTGTTTTTGTGTCGCGTAAAAATTCCATGGGTATATATTATAATTCAAAAGGTAACAGCGTTCTCTTTTTAAATAAAATATAAGTCATTAAATATATATTTATAATAAAGTTATATAATCTTATTATATAAATAATAAGGATATATAATTATGCCAGATAAATTATCATTTCAAGAAGAGTCATTAGCGTATCATAAAGCGAAAAGTGAATTTGATACAAACGGGAAAACGGGAACTTTACTGACAAAACCTTGTACGACACAAGAAGAGTTGTCGATGGCGTACAGCCCGGGTGTTGCATATCCTTGTTTGGAAATAGAAAAAAATGCCGACCTTGCGTACGAGTATACAAACAAAGGCAATCTTGTAGCAGTTGTGAGTGACGGTACGGCAGTTTTGGGTCTTGGAGACATCGGACCTTTAGCAGGAAAACCTGTTATGGAAGGCAAAGGGGTTTTGTTTAAATCCTTTGCAAATGTAGATGCGGTCGATATAGAACTCAATACCAAAGATACTGATGAGATTATTAAGATTGTAGCTGCGATGGCTGACAGTTTTGGTGGTATAAATCTTGAAGATATTTCAGCACCTCGTTGTTTTGAGATAGAAGAGCGTCTCAAAGAAATTTGTAATGTTCCTGTTTTTCATGATGACCAGCATGGAACTGCGGTTATAACGACAGCAGGGCTTATTAATGTTATAGAGATGAGCGGAAAAAAAGCTGAGGATTTAAAAGTTGTAGTTATTGGTGCAGGTGCGGCGGGAATTGCATGTGGAAATATGTATAAAGCTTTGGGTGTAAAAAATATAACGATGCTTGACTCTAAAGGTGTTATTCACAGTGGTCGAGATGATTTGAATAAATATAAAAAACTTTTTGCACTTGATACACAAGATAGAACACTTGAAGATGCCATGAAAAATGCAGATATGGTTCTTGGACTCTCTCAAGCTGATTTAATTACGCCTGAAATGGTACAATCAATGTCGGATACAAACCCTATAATCTTTGCCTGTGCAAACCCAAATCCTGAAATAACACCGCCTACGGCAAAAGCAGTGCGTCCTGATATTATAATAGGAACAGGAAGAAGTGATTATGCAAATCAGGTAAATAATGTTTTAGGTTTTCCTCAAATTTTCCGTGGTGCTTTGGATGTTCGTGCTACAAAAATAACTGAAAATATGAAAATGGCAGCATCACGCGCTTTAGCAGCTCTGGCTAAAGAACCTGTTCCTCAAAATGTCAAAGAAGCACATCATCGAGAAGATATGGAATTTGGGCATGAGTATATCATCCCTTCTCCGTTTGACAGACGTGTGCTTGTGTATGTGGCTTCTGCAGTTGCCCAGGCTGCCATAGAAGACGGTGTTGCCCGTGTAAAAGATTTTGATTTAGATGCCTATAAAATTAAACTCCAACGATTAGCAGATCATTTAGATGGTAAAATCTAAAGAAATGAGAGTAAAAAGAGTCTATACTCTTTTTGCCTCTGTATAAAACTTCTTTACACCTTTTTTTGCTTTGTAATCAAGCTTGTAGGATATTAGTTTAAGATATTCAGCTAGCTCATGTGGTGAAATATTTGTCTTTTTTGATGCTTTTTGCAGGAGGTACTGCGGGATTTTCACCTCTTTTTTTAAAAACTCTTTTTCTATTTTTTTATATAATTTTTTGTCTTTGTGATAGCATAGCAGGGCAAAAACAAAAGGTAAATTATACTTTTCATTCCATAGTTTTGCAAGATCTATATAGTCATTATTTGCAAGAGCATAGCGTAGTGCCTTGTCTCCTATAAGAACTTCACCCTTTACATGTAAAAGATTTGCCAGGAGATTGGATGAGGCAGATTCCACATCTTTTTTGTCTGTATCTCCTGGAATAACAATGACACTTCTCACTTCTTTTTTTGCGATAATACCAAGGTTTACATGTTGTCTTTTTTTTGCTGCAATACTTGAGATAAATGCAGCATCAACACGTCTGTTTAAAAAGGCATCGTTTATTTTTGCAGGAACATTTTTTTTGTATTCCATAAGGAGCTTTTGCTGTGTACTTCGTGTAAAACGTTTTATAAACACATGAAAAGGCAGGAGGTTGAGATATTCTATTTTTCCAAAAATCATACGCAATTATACAGCACTTAACTTATCTTAGATATAATTGTATGAATAAAAAAGAGGATGTTGTTTTGGTAAGAGTAGAATTTTTAGGACCGATACAAAAAGATGCACTGGAACTGGAGATTGTAAATCTCAATGAATTAGCAGCTATTTTACAAAAAGATGAAGAAGTAAAAGAGTGGCTTGATAATTGTGCCGTAGCAGTCAATGATAATCTTGTGACTTCTTTGGAGTGTGAACTTAAAAACGGAGACAAAATATCTTTGCTTCCTCCAGTTTGCGGAGGTTGAGTTTTGTTGAGCTTATATGACGGTTCACTTGATGTGCCTGGAATTTTAAAAGAGTGGTATGAAGCCGAATTAACAAGTAATTACGGTGCATATATTCCTTTTGTAGGAACTGTGCGCAGTGAAGACGGGATTGACGGGCTGAGTTTTGACATATATGAGCCGATTTTAAAGTCATGGTTTGACAATTGGCAGGACAAAGCAAAGCAAAAGGGTGCTGTTATTAAAATGGCACATTCACGTGGGGATGTCATGCTGCATGAATCTTCTTACATAGCAGCGGTTTTTTCACCCAAACGCAGAGTTGCTTTAGAGTTTATAGATGAGTTTGTAGAAGATTTCAAAGCATCGGCTCCTATTTGGAAGTATGACTTGAAAAATGGGCAAAGAGTGTATGCAAAAGATCGTTCCACAGCCATAAAAGGCAGTGGAATTTTAGGAGCGAAATAATGAGTATAACAGGAACTGATTTTATCTCTTTTGAGACAAGTCAAAATATGTTGGAATTGTTACATGTAAATAATCACCGATACGAAAGAGTACCTTTAAGCAATGCTCTTGGACGTGTTTTGGCAGAGGATATAACGGCTGTATATAATGACCCGCAGTTTCCGACTGCTTCTATGGACGGTTATGCCGTAAAATATGACGATTTAGCGCTTGGTGAACTTATTGTTCTTGGTGATAATCCTGCAGGGCATGATGAAACACGTGTATTGTCTGAGGGTGAATCTATTAAAACTTTTACAGGTTCGATGATGCCTGCCGGAAGTGATACTTTGATTCAAATAGAAAATGTTACCTATGATAATGGGAAGATTACTATTAATGAACCGGTTGAGAGAGCTAATGCGGTACGCCCTGTCGGGGAAGGTTACGCAGCAGGTGATGTTCTTATTAAAAAAGGCACGAAGATCGGTTTTGCCGAAATTGGCGTGATGGCAGGACTGAATCAAGTCATGGTAAAAGTGGCACTTCGTCCTCATGTTGCTGTTATTGCTACAGGGAGTGAGATCCTTGATTTGGGTGAAAATTCTGATAATCCTGCACAAATTCGTAGTTCAAATAACTATACTCTAGCTGCACTTGCACAACAAGCCGGTGCAGAGGTAATTCAGCTTGGAACCGCTCCTGATGATAGAGATGCCATTATGAAGACCTTTGAAAATGCATTGGAGTCTGCAGATGTTTTAGTCAGTACAGGCGGTGTGAGTGTCGGGGATTATGATTTTGTAAAAGATATTGTTCCTCGTCTTGGTGCTGAAGTAGTTTATAAAGGTGTTGGGATTAAACCGGGACGTCATATTATGGTTGCACAGCGTGGGCAAAAATTCATCTTAGCCCTTCCTGGATTTGCCTACTCTTCAACTGTTACAGCTATTTTATATCTGCTGCCACTGATTGCAAAGATGCAAGGAAAATCTAAGCCCTACACGATGATAGCAGCAAAACTTCAAGAAGATTTTAAAAAGAGAAGTCAATTTACAGAATTTACTGCTTGTAATGTTGTTATAGAAGATGGTGAGTATTTTATCAATTTTGAGGGTAAAAAGATTGGAAGCTCTGCAATTCTTGTTAATATGCTCAACAACTCTGCATTGATGATAGCAGGAGAAGAAGATAAGTTCTTAGAAGCAGGAACCTATGTTTCTGTCATACTGTTGGATAAATTTTAGATGAAAGCCTTTTCAGTTAATCCTCTCACGCAGAGCGTGGAAGAACTTGATATAGAGATGAAAGCAAATAGTATTTATACTTTTTTCAGCTCTATTTTAATTGATGAGATAGGAGCAATTAATGAGCATATTATCTATAGTGATGCGAATGCTTTAAGTGAGAACAAGAGTGCTTATTTTATAGGGGAACGGCTTCTTGTTGGGGATGCTTTGATAATAGGAAGATATGATTTTGATGAAGTCGATGCAAAAATAACGCAAGAAGAACTTACAGCTCTTATCAATTATGAAGTAAGTGATTTTTATAAAACTGCACTAAAACTTCTCTCTACAACAGATGTTAATCTTTATCGTAGTTTTGAAGTTGAGAAAAATGGTGAAAAAATTACTCTTAATACTGAATGGGTACTCTATACTTTTAATATAGCAGATGAGAGAACAAAAGAGTACTTTATTAATGAGTTGCAAAAAGTTTTGGATGCAAAAGAGTGCGTAGAGGCTTATATGCAAAAAATGGCACAGCTTGCTATGAATGTAGCTAGCTAAAAGAGCATTACCCTCTCTATAAACCAAAAAGCAGCTGTCATTCCAATGGCATAAACAATGACTTTTTGCAGCATCTCTAAAGAGTCTTTATAAAATCTCTTTAGAAGTGATAAAATAGTTATGATAATAGCTATGAAAAGCAGTTGACCTATTTCAATGCCTACATTAAATGCAAATAAGGAGAGCCCCAGTTCTTCTTGTGGTAAACCAATACTCTTTAAAACATTTGAAAATCCAAAACCATGTAAAAGACCAAAAATAAAAGAAATTACAGAGAGATGTTGTTTTGTGAGTGTTACTTGTGGGCTAAGGAGTTCACGAGCTAAAAAGAGAATGCTAAGAGCAATCATCGCCTCAATAAATGCAACAGGCATATTGACAAGCCCTAACATGGCTGATGCAAGGGTAAGTGAGTGAGCCAGTGTAAAAGCAGTAATGGCAAAGAGCAGTTTTTTTGTGCTTTTTGCAAGGAGTACAAGAGAAAGCACAAAGAGTAGGTGATCATATCCTGAGAGTATATGCTCAATGCCTAAGTGAAGATACGATTGAAAAAACTTGATTTGTGAACTTTTATTTTTTAGTGCTATAAAAGGCGTATGTGATCGAAGCAACTTTTTTTTGCTAAGTTTTGGACCTTTATAGTGAATAAGTACACCTTTGTCATTTCGTAAAAGCCCTTCTATCCAGATACGTGAGCCAAAGAGTCCTTTGTCGCTACATTGCATTGTATATCTGTTAATAATAAAACCATTCTCTATCTCTTGAGTCTCTTTTTGCGTAGTAAGACAGTACGAAGGATAGTTGATGCGAATACTGTTAGCATAGAGATCTTGCAGGGGTTTTTTATAGGTGATATTGAGTTGATGTGAGTTGTTTTCAACAATATCTACATAGGAGAGTCCGCTTTGATGCCCAAAGAGTAAAAAAGGTAAAAGGAGTATGAAAAACTTTATCATAACTACTCTTTTTGTTGCGGGTAGAGTTTATAGAGACGTTGAAACTCTTTGTCAAGATTCTCTTTTTGTTGGGCTTTTTTAAAGTCACGATAGATTCGAGCTTCAACATCTTCAAAAGGATAGGCCTGTGTTGTAGAATAGTCACTTATATAGACAAATTCAAAACCATCTTTACTCGGTATTGCATTAAGCCACTCTCCTTTTGGTGCAATGAGGAGTTGTTGTGTAAAGTATTTTCCAAACTTTTTGTTCAAATCTTCTATAGAAAGTGTCTCTTTTTTTCGTTTTAACTCTTTTGGGTCAGCATTTTGTAGTAGTTGGTACAGACTCTTTGTTTGTTCTTTTGTAAGTCTGTTAAAATGAATATGAAAAAGGCTAAGAGACTCTTTTTTTGAATAATCTTTGAGATGTTCTTTGTAAAATTTCTCTAACTCCAGTTCACTTGGCTCAGTCTGCTTCTCTTTTGAATTTAAAATAGCATACATCCTTTGTAGAACTATTTTTTCTATAGTAGGATCATTTTGTGCAAGTTTGAGTGCTTCGGCAGCTTTGAGCAGTACTTTTTTCTTATAAAGTTCCTTTTGCGCGGCTTTTTTAATGTTTATATTCTTGTCAAAGAGTAATTTATACTGTTTTTGAGCAAGAGAACGTTCCTCTTTTGATATATGAATGAAGCGTGATTGTTGTACGGTTTTAAGTTGTTTTTGTTGTCTCTGTGGTTGTAAGGTAGAGTATATGAGATAGAGTACACTACCAAGGAGCAAAAAGTGCAGTAACGGCTCACGCAGAATATAATAAATAACAGTTTTCAACTTAACTCTTTTACAATCTATTTATGTGTATAATATACTGAATTAACTAAAGAAGGTATTAATATGGTTTTAGTAACTGGTGGTGCAGGGTACATTGGTTCGCATACATGCGTGGAGCTTAGTGAAGCAGGGTATGATTTTGTAGTCTATGATAATCTTTCAAACTCTTCACAAGAAGCACTCAAGCGAGTGGAAAAAATCATAGGTAAAGCAATAAAGTTTGTCAAAGGGGATATTCGTGACAGAGAAAAACTGCAAGAGACTTTTGATACGTATAAGATAGACTCTGTTATTCATTTTGCAGGACTTAAAGCTGTTGGTGAGTCGGTTGAAAAACCACTCAAATATTATGATAACAATATTTGTGGGACAGTGGCTCTGTGTGAAGTTATGGAAGCAAATAACTGTAAAAATATTGTCTTTTCATCTTCAGCAACAGTCTATGGAGACCCGCATACTACACCGATAAAAGAGGACTTTCCTCTTAGTGCTACAAACCCTTATGGAAGAAGTAAGCTTTTTATTGAAGAGATTTTGCGTGATCTCAATGTTGCAGACAGTAGTTGGAGAGTGATACTACTGCGTTACTTTAACCCTGTAGGTGCGCATAAGTCAGGTACAATAGGCGAAGATCCAAATGGCATACCAAACAATCTTATGCCTTTTATCTCTCAAGTGGCTGTTGGAAAAAGAGAAGAATTGAGTGTTTTTGGAGATGATTACGATACCCATGATGGAACGGGTGTAAGGGATTATATTCATGTAGTAGATTTGGCAAAAGGGCATGTAAAAGCACTTGATAAAATGAAAAAGATGCAAGGTGTTCTTACTGTAAATCTTGGAACAGGTAAGGGTTATTCTGTTTTAGATATGGTGCGTGCCTTTGAGAAGGCATCAGGTAAAAAAGTACCTTATAAAATAGCACCGAGACGTCCTGGAGATATTGCCAAGTGTTATGCTGATCCAAGCTATGCAAAAAAGGTTCTTGGATGGAAAGCTACGCGTGGCGTTGATGAGATGTGTGAAGATAGTTGGCGATGGCAATCAAACAACCCGGATGGCTATAAAAAAGCCTAGTGGGTGTAGAGAAATTGATAGTTTAAGAAAAACTCCAAGATACTCCCTCCAACACCACTGACATCATTGGTATATTTTATACCAACGACAAGATGGTCTTGGAGGTATACTTTTCCCCCATATCCTGCATAAAGACCATATGTAAGCCCGCTGATTTCACTGTTATAATAGGATGAAACTTCAAAAAATGGACGCCATACACGTGTATAGATAGTTGAATTTTGCATACCATAATCAAAAACAACGCCTAGATTATAGAAATCATTTGGAAGTACTTTATAGGATTTGTTTCGTAGTTGTTCTATAACACCTTTATCGCCAGATGCTTCATTATATGATCCGTAATCTGCAGAGAGAATCATTCGCATATCTGGATAACCATTGCGCAGTTGATGACCTAGAAGCGCTTGAATATATGTCCCATCACCTATATATACATTATCTTGAGAGTTGTATTTGTTTTTATCAATACGTACTTCAAGAGAAGTTGAGTTGAGTATGTTATAGATAAGTGTTGTTGAGAGCATATTCTTCATTCCACCAAGATGCAGTTGAATAGATTCATCTGCTGTTATATTTTTAGCGGCCTCTGCTTGAAAACTAAAGTAATTATTCAGTTTATATTTCCCCTTTATATCAGCTGTATAGTAGCTTGCCATAGAGTTGGACTTTCCTATGGAAGCATCTATCTCTCCCTTGTCAAAAAGCTGTTTGAATCCACCATATATCTCCGTAGAACTCGAAGGTATATAAATAAGAACATCTTTATCTAAGCTAGAGTTTTTGTAGTAGTTGAGGTGTGCAAATATATACATACCGTCTGCAACATAAAATGCATTATTAAGTGTTATATATTGACGAAGGAGTGGATCTTGGTTATAGTAAGATGTTTTTACCTCAAACATATCACTACGCTCTTTTGTATAGTTAAGCATTGATATATAGGCATTTTTATTTTTCTCATTCTCCTCGAGTGAATCAAAGGCAAGTGTTTGTGCAAGTGCAATCTCGCCGATTTGATGTGCACCATATGAGGCATCATCACGAGGAATTTTATGAAGATGATAAAACAAAAGATCTTCTTTTTTGGTGTGATCTTCTTCTATGAGTGCATCTGCAAAGTCAAGCCACAGAGGAGGGTTTTGTGTGTGAAGATAGATATTGTGAGCCATATCTATAGCTCCGATTTTAACAGCAAAAGAGTAAGAAAGGTCATTATAGTGTGTTTTTGAGAGTTTGCTTTTTGCATCTTTGAGTTCTTTTGAAAATGTATCAATATGATCAAGGTGTAGAGATACTCGCAGCCAGTCATAAAGAAATTTATCGCTGTTTTTAAGATCTGGATTATCCTGTAACTCTTTTTGCATGTTTTTTCGTAAAGTTCTAAGTGTCTGCATATGGGCATTATTGTTAAACTGTGCTTTATAGATATCATCTTCTAAAAAGAGAAAATTTTTGTTTTGCGTGAGGACTGAGTGCTGGTCTTTGAGCTTTTGCAGATAAAAAGAGGCTTGATTGACATCATGAAGGGTAAAGTAGAGTGCTGCTATTGGCAAGAGATATGCTGATGGAAGTTTAGGATCATTTGTAATGTTGTTAAGTAGTGTTTTAACTTTTTTATTGTTCCCTAATTGTAGATACAAATCAATAATTTGTAATTGAGCACTTATGGTCTTGTTATTAAGAGAGCGGGCTTCTTTCAGGGCATAAAGAGACTTGTCCTGTTGATGCAAAAGAGCATATAAACGCGCTTTTAAAATATAGTAATCTACCTGTTGCAGTAATGATGATTGAGAATTCTCAATATCTTGGAATGTTTTTTCTAAAAGTGTGTACTGTTTTTCTTTGAGCGCAAGATTTGCAAAAGAGTAAAAAAGGTAAGGGAGCTTATACTCTTTAAATGCTGCGAGTGCATAATACATTGCCTTCTGAGGTTTTTCTGTTTTATTAACATAGATAAGACGTTCATAATCGACTAATCGAGCATTATTGTGTTTTATTAGACGGAAAGATGCTTTTGCCGCTTCATTATAACGTTGCAAATACCATCCAAGATCACTGAATAGTTCATTAAGATGCTGATTGTACTTTGTATCTAAATCATATTTCTTTAAGATTGCAAAGGCATTTTTTATATCTCTGTTGACATAGTAATAGTAAGAGATAAGCTCAATGCTTTTTGATGTATAGTAGTTCTCTTTTTTAATGATATCAATAATTTTTTTTGCATTCTCAAGATCTTCAAGATTTATATATATTTGTAAAGTATCGGTTAAAAGTTGTTTGTTATTTGTTCTTTTATAGACTTGTTCAAGAAGTTTTGCAGCTTGATCAGGTATACCTATCTGGTTGTATATAAAAATAAAACGTTCTTTATTTGTTTTATTTGGCTCATTTAGAAATGCTTCGGTAACAATTTTTTTTGCATTTTTGTATTGATAACTACTGAGTGCATAGTTTATGATTTCTTTGGCAAGTTTTGGTTCTTTTGTGCGGTAGTAGAGATACTCCATATATTTGAGTGACTCAACACCTCTGTCCATCCAGCGTAAAACCTCTGTCATCTTTTGATTCCAATAGATAGAATGCGGATACTTATGTATGCCTATTTGTGCAGTTTGGAGTGCGTGAGTGAGATCCTGTGAATATAAAAAGGCTTGCAGGATAAGACGTAACTCATTATCGTGGTAGTCAAACATACTGTTTTTTTCTTTATTGTTGTGATATTTAGGATTTGCACTATTTTTAAATCTGTATCTGTAGCTAACAGCCAAAGAGGCGTGATGATAACGCTCATGCAGCTGATTTAATTTTTGATTTGCATCTTTTATATGTTCAAAACAGCCACAACGCATAGTGATAGTTTTTGAAATCTCCATAAGTTGACATTCATTTGGATAATTATCTAGTTTTTTGATTACATTTTCTTTTTGGCTCAGTGGTGCAGAGAAGAGCTGTACTGTATAGCAGGTATCTTCTTTCTTTGCAAAAAGAGATGTAAAGAAGAGTAAAAAAAGTAGTAGTTTCATTGTTGTTTTTCTCTTTGTCTGAGTTTGAGCATCTTCTTGGCAAGCCGATTTGCTCTTTTTAAATCATTTGCAGCAAGATAGAGTTTTAATAAAAAAATGCGTGCTTTTTTGCTGCCAATAAAATCTTTTTGATATTTATCGGCTAGTCTGCCAACTTCTTTTAGATAGTTGCCTGCCTGTAAGCTTTTAAGTGCTTGCATCCAGTAATACAGACGTTGTTTATAGGAGCTACTTTTAGAAAAGAGTTGCATGTAATTGTATGCAGCTTCTTTGTACTTTTTATTGCCTAGATAGAACTGCGAAAGTTTTTCTCTCCAGTAAGTAGATTTTTGTGCTTCTTGTTCTAAAAAAGCTTGCGCAAGTAGAGGTGATTTGTAATGATATAAAATATAATATTTTGCCTCTTGCCATTTTTTGATATGATGAGAATCTTTTTGAATAAGTAAATTTAAATAATGCAGAGCTGCATCATGATAATGTAGCTCGTTAGCAAGGTAATATGCAGTTTGAAAGTATTCTACTTTTGGGTTTTGAAGTAAAAGTTTTTGTATTAGAAAATAAGCACTCTGTTTATCTTGTAAAAAGAGAGACTCTTTGTAGAGCTGTTCAAGATCTTTGGGTGAATAGAGGTGCTTAAGAATGATAAAACGGTTCAGCTCACGCATCTCTTTAAGTAGTTTTTTTGCTTCTGTGTATTTTTTATCTTTAAGAATATAATAGTAGTCTTCTTTAGCAATTTTATAACTTAAAAGATATGCTTTTTGTTGTATTTTTTTATTTTTCGAGG
>Ga0256842_1002486_pt1 | contig 13163 bp, 15 predicted proteins | sample 4559240metaG_FD_185973 | JGI IMG/M metagenome (GOLD analysis project Ga0256842, IMG submission 185973) | Hydrothermal vent microbial communities from Guaymas Basin, Mexico - 4559-240 | ecosystem: Environmental > Aquatic > Marine > Hydrothermal vents | place: Mexico: Guaymas Basin | collected...
TCTGAATAAAGATAGCGTATGTGCTCTTCGTCATCTACTACTAATATCTTTGCCATATCCTACTCCCTCCCTTTTTACCATTTTATTCTTACTTTTATACCATTTTCCATCAAAAACCTCTTTAGACCATAAATACTGTATTTTCCATAATGTACAATAGAAGCTATAAGTGCTGCATCTGCTTTTCCCTCTGTCAAAACCTCTAAGAGATGTTCAGGTTTTCCTGCTCCTCCTGAAGCAATAACAGGTATATCTACATTTGTGGATATGAGCCGTGTTAGATTAATTTCATATCCCTCTTGTGTCCCGTCAGCATCAATTGAATTAAGACATATTTCACCTGCTCCTAATTCTTCAGCTTTTTTTGCCCACTCGAGTGCATCTATCCCTGTATAGGTTCTTCCTCCATCAATAACTATCTCATAACCACTTGGAATCCCTTCTTTCTTCCCTACTTTTTTTACATCCATTCCCAAAACAATGCACTGGCTTCCAAACTCCTTTGCCCCTTGATATATAAGGTCAGGATTCCTAACTGCTGCAGAGTTAATACTAACTTTTTCTGCACCAGCAAGAAGCACCTTTCTCATGTCCTCTATTGTTCTGATTCCACCTCCTACAGAAAACGGTATAAAGATTCTTTCTGCCACTTTTCTCACGGTTTCTATCATTATGTCTCTCTTTTCGTAGGAAGCTGTTATGTCATAAAATACTAATTCATCTGCTCCTTCCTCATAATATTTTTCTGCTGCTTCAACTGGATCACCAATATCTATGTTATTTTTGAATTTTATCCCTTTGGTAAGTCTTCCAGCTCTTACATCTAAGCAAGGGATTATCCTCCTGCTAAGCATATCTTCCATCCCAATTACAGAAATTCTGCAAAAGCCTGAGTCCTGGTCTTCCACTCTTTTCAGGATGAAACTGAACAGCAATGAGGTTTTCCTTACCAAGCACAGAGCAGAATACTATTCCATACTCGGTTTCTCCGATTATATATTCTTCTTGGCGAGGACAGGGATAATAAGAATGAACAAAGTAAAATTCATGTTCTGGATCTATACCATCAAATATAGGGTGTTTCTTTTTTTGGATAACTCTGTTCCAGCCCATATGAGGAACCTTTAACTTTTGACCATCTTGATCTTTCAGATCTTCCGGAAATCTTTTCACTTCTCCTGGCACAATACCAAGACATTCTCCATCATCTTCTTCACTTCTCTCCATAATGATCTGAGTTCCTAAACATATACCTAAGATAGGAGTTCCTTTTGTAAAAGCAGTTCTGAGCGCCTTATCAATACCAAATTTTTTTAGGACCTGCATTGCCTTTCCTGCAGCACCAACTCCAGGAAAGATGATCCTTTCTGCTTCCAAAATATAGGTAGGATTGCTGGTAATATAAGACTTTATGTTTACTCTATTTAATGCCCTTTGAACACTGGTGAGATTTCCTGCTTCATAATCAACAATTACTACACCTTTCATCGCTTTATTTTAAGGCCCGCATTAAGCGGGCCATTTTGGACTATTTAATCTAATACGACAACATCCTGTGCTTGTAGCCCTTTCTTGCCCTGAGCCACACTAAATTCTACCCTTTGTCCCTGCTCTAATGATCTAAAACCTGAGCCTTTGATACTGGTATAGTGCACAAAGATGTCATCTCCACTGTCCCGTTTAATAAAACCATACCCTTTACTGTTGTTAAACCATTTTACTGTTCCTTGTTCTCTTGCTGACATTACTAAAAATCCTCCTACTAAAAAATTTCTTTAAATTACATGGGAGCTCCCTGCAATCTTTTTAAAGGATACATTAATTCTTGAACAATGTCACTATAAAAAAACCCTTTCAAGTATTTTTTTATACTCATCTGTAATCAAAAAAATACCATAAAATGGTACTAAAGCAAGAACTAGACAAATAAAAGCAGCAAATATAGTTACCTGCATAATTACCCAGTATTGGTATTATTAGAATTATTCCCACTTATGATTCTAAACCAATAGCCCATATAGTGAAGTCCTGAAGATATGGTAAACATGGCAGTAAATATATGTAAATAAGGGCCAATATCCTTAAAAAGGACATATCTTTCTGAAAGAAGCGCTGACAGCACAGTGCTAATTTGAAAACAGGTGGTTATCTTGCTCACACAGGATGGCTTTATCTCAAATTTAATGGAATTTAGAAAGAGTATAAGAACTCCTAACAAAATTAGCACATCCCTACTGATAACTATAGCACTTAACCAGGCAGGGATTGAGTGCCTTTTTATGGGAATTGTAACATAGGCTGTAATAACAAGCAGTTTGTCTGCAAGAGGATCTAATATAGCACCTATTCTGCTTTTTTGATTGTACAGCCTTGCTAAAATCCCATCCAATGCATCGGTTAAGCCAGCAATAACAAAGACAAAAAAGGCCAGAACCACCTGATCGTTTATCACATATATCAAAAAAATAGGCGTTAATATGATCCTTATAGAGGTAAAAAGATTAGCAACTGTCATGTCATCTGCTGATAAAATTTGAGATTTCTTCTCTTATTCTTTCTATATTTTCGGGTGGAATCCATATCATTTCTGGCTCTTTTTTAAACCATGTAATCTGCCTTTTGGCATATCTTCTGGTGTCTGTCTGCATTCTTCTCAATGCCTCCTTTAAGCTCCACTCTCCTTGAATATATTTAACTATCTGTCTATATCCTATAGCCTGCATAGGCTTTAGTTCTGGGGAATATCCTTGAACCAGAAGTCTTCTTGTTTCTTCTATTAACCCAGACTCTATCATTCTGGTACATCTTTTGTCTATTTTTTCATAAAGCTCCTTTCTTGAAATATGCAGAAATATTTTCAATGCATCTAAACTACTGTCCCTAAATCCATGTTTTTTTATAAGTTCAGAGTTTTTTTTCCCTGTCAGATAGTATATTTCCAGTGCCCTTATTATCCTGACTCTGTCATTTGGATGAATAAGCTTTGCGTATTCAGGATCATATTCAAAAAGTCTTTTATAAAGCTCCTTAAGTCCCTGCTCCTGAGCCTCTTTTCTGAGCCTGTTTCTGAGTTCTGGATCTTTTGGAGGTACATATAAGAGACCTCCTAACAATGCTCTTATATAAAGACCAGTACCTCCTACCACAAAACACAACTTTCTCCTGCTCCAAATGTTCTGAATCGAATCTAGGGCCAGCTCTCTGTATATGGCTGCATTAAATTCCTCATCAGGATTTACCACATCTATAAGATGGTGAGGAACTCTTTTTCTCTGTTCAAGTGTGGGTTTTGCTGTGCCTATGTCCATTCCCCTATACACCTGCATGGAATCTGCATTTACGATTTCTGCACTAAAATGCTTTGCCAGATGTATAGCCAGTTCTGTCTTTCCTGAGGCAGTAGGCCCTGCAATTACCACTACTTTTGGCTTGCTTTTCATGGATAATCCCCTATCTCATCTGTAATACCAAAACTATTGTGTAAATATTTTTATAATGTATAATTAGCCATTATGAGAACGATAGATAGATCATTAATAAAAGAAGGTACAGAAGAATTGAAAGCACTTCAAAAGAAAGTTTCACACCGCCGTTTTGTTCTGCGTATACAGATGCTTATGTTTTTAAAATAATATCCCCGGAAGCCATTAAAAGAGATATCAAAATTACTTCATCTGTATTATGAGACATTGGCACTTGTCAAGAAAATTGTGTCTCATCTGTAATCACAACTTAGTAGTAGAAAGTGTCTATAGTTAGATAGATATATGAGACACTTCTTTGTAAAAATTCTGAATGTGGAAGGGAATTATGATTATAATTAAGTGTAAACATTAAGGACTTTTCATCTACCATAAAGAACACCCTCTGTATACAAAAAATCCATCCTCTATTATGTTATCTTATGGTCGTTTACGAAATTTTTGGTTGACATTATATATATGTGTCACTATAGATACCCAAAAAAACTTTTTCTGACTTTTATGGGAAAAAAATATCTTACTACAAAAGAAGTTGCTGAACTTTTAGATATAAATGAAAAAATGGTTTATCAGCTCATAAATGAAAAAGGGCTTCCTGCATGTAAGGTTACAGGAAAGTGGCTTTTCCCAAAGCATCTTGTAGATGTCTGGATAGAAAACAATACTATAAACAGGCCCTCTCCTGCTCAAAACCTTATTCATTCAGTTATTATAGTAATGGGAAGTCATGATCCTTTGCTTGAATCCCTTATATCGCTCTACAACAAAAATTATCCTGATCATCCTATAGTTTACAGTCATTCGGGAAGTATATTTGGTCTACGGGGACTGAAAAAGGGAATCTGCCATATTGCTACATCTCATCTTATGCAGGAGGATGAGATAGAATATAACTTTGAATATTTAAAAAATTTTTTTGGAGAGCATATCCCGGCAGTTGTAAACTTCTGCTATAGAGAGCAGGGAATCATTGTTAAAAAAGGAAATCCTAAGAAAATAAAAGATATAGCATCCTTTGCAAAAAAGGATGTAACTATTGCAAACAGGCCAAAAGGCACGGGAACAAGACTTCTTTTGGATCATGAACTTAAAAAGGTGGGAATAGATCCTTCTCATATAAAGGGCTATGATAATGAATTCTCTTCTCACATAGAGGTAGGAATAGAGGTGCTCTCTGGAAGAGCAGATGCCGGCATTGGTATAAAGGCAGTTGCTTCTATGCTTGGGCTTGATTTTATATCCCTCAGGTGGGAAAGGTATGATCTGCTGATTCCAAAGCCCTTCTTTTTTGAAAGGAATCTGCAGCAGTTTTTAGGAATATTACAAGAGAGAGAGTTTAAAAGGCTTGCAGAGAGGTTAGAAGGCTATGACATTAAAGATGCTGGAAGACTTCTTTTCCCCCATGCTTAACGTCTTGCTTTTATTTTATGTTTTAGTCTCCTGCTGTAATGCAGAAGATCAGATGACTCTTAAAGTTTTCCATGCTGGCAGTCTTTCTGTGCCATTTCAAAAAATAGAAATCCTGTTTGAAAAAAAATACCCCTGGATAGATGTAAAAAGGGAATCAAGTGGTAGCGTAATGGCAGTAAGAAAAGTAATTGATATACATAAACCTTGTGATGTCATAGCAGTGGCTGATTATTCTCTGATACCCAAGATGATGTTTCCAAAATATGCAGATCATGTGAAGCTTTTTGCCAGAAACGAGCTTGTGCTTTGTTATACAGAGAAATCTAAATATCACAAAATAATAAATAAAAAAAATTGGTATAAAATTCTATGTAAAAAAGGCGTGAAATGGGGATTTTCAGATCCTAATTTAGATCCATGTGGTTATAGAACAGTTATGTGTGTGCTTCTTTCAGATCTCTATTATAAGGTGCCAGTTTTTAAGATGTTGTTTGAAAAGTATCTGCCATCATTCAGAATTATCAAAAAGGAGGCCTTTGTTGCTGAAATACCAGCATCTTTTTCTCCTATGGGAAAAAAGATATTTATCAGGCCCAAGTCTGTACAGCTAATAGGACTTCTGGAATCTGGTGCAATAGACTATGCTGTGGAATACCTAAGTGTTGCGAAACAGCATCATCTAAACTTTTTGAGGCTTCCTTACGAGATAAACTTAGGGAGTCTGAGGCTTAAGACTTATTACAGTAAGGTAGCTGTTGTATTAGGAAATAAAAAAAAGATTTATGCAAAACCTATTGTCTATGGAATAGCATATCTAAAAACAAGTTCTCATCCAAAAGAGGCAAGATTGTTTGAGAGGTTTGTTACAGGAAAATTAGGGGCAAGAGCCTTAAAAGAATCATATCAGATCCCTATTTATCCCGCAGAGGTAATAAATGCAAATGAGTAAACTTTTTGTTATCACTTTAACTGTTCTGTGTATAAATTTTATTGTAGTGCCTATCTTTTATCTTCTGGTAAGCACTAACCCATTTTTATTCTTGGATATCTTAAAAGATAAAGAATTTTGGTCTTCTATGCAAATATCTCTTTTAAGCGCTTTTTGTTCCTCTGTGATCGGACTTATTATGGGCATGCCGTTTGCTTTCTTTGTAGTGAGAAAAAATTTTCCAGCAAAATCCATATTAGAAAGCATAACATTCCTTCCTATAGTAATCCCCCATGTGGCAGTAGGGATTATGCTTTTGTGTCTCTTTTCCAGAGCAGGGATATCCATTGTAGATACTATATGGGGAATCATAGTGGCAATGTGCTTTGTAAGTATATCCTATGCTATTTCTTCCTGTATCATGGGATTTAAATCAATTGATCCAGAACTTGAGTGGACAGCAAGAAGTCTTGGTGCAAGCGCTTCTTATACATTCTTTAAGATTACCCTACCTCTTATGTTCCCATATATAGCACGGGGATTTATTCTTTCTTTTGCTCGAGCATTAAGTGAAGTTGGGGCGATACTTGTAATTGCCTATTACCCCAAGAGTATCCCCATACTTATATATGAAAGATTTGAAAACTTTGGATTAAAAAAGGCAATTCCTATAACCTCTTTTGTAATTTTACTGAGTCTTCTCATATTTAGCATAGTAATATTTTTAGAAAAGAGAGGAGCCAGAAAAAAAGAATATGTTTTTTGAGGTAAAAATAAAAAAGAGATTAATAAATTTTGAACTAAATATATCCCTTGAGACCAATAAAAATGAATATACGGTGATACTCGGTCCAAGTGGTGCAGGAAAAAGCATGGCTTTGAAAGTAATGGCTGGAATAGAGGCTTCTGAATATCAGCAGATAAAAATAGAAAATACGGATGTATCTAAGCTTCCTCCTGAAAAAAGAAAGATTGTGTATCTTCCTCAAAAAGACTCTCTTTTTCCTCATATGAATGTGTTTGAAAATATTGTTTTTCCTTTTATTGCAAATGGCATAGAGATAGACAAAGGTTTTTTAAATAAAGTAATTGATACCTTCAAGATTAGATTCCTCTTAAAAAGATCACCCAAGCACCTTTCTGGTGGGGAGGCAAGAAGAATCGCATTAGCTAGAGCTATATGTGCAAGGCCAAAGGTTTTACTCTTAGATGAACCGCTGAGTTTTCTTGATTTTCATATAAAATTGGAGCTTATAGATTTTTTAAAAAAGATTCCTCAAGACTATAATATAAGCATCCTTCATGTAACTCACGATCCAATAGAGGCATGTTTGCTTTCTTATAGAATTTATATCTTAAAAAGAGGAAAAATTGTTTCCTGTATCAAACCAAGCCTGAATTCAGATCAACTCCTTAACCTTATTGTTAAGTTTTCTCCTTTTATAGAAGATCTCAGATACTGATTTACACGCAATAAAAAACTTGCAAGTAGATAAAGATTTTTTCTAATATCAAGCTATGCTAATTTCTAAAAAGAATCAATTAGTTGGACTTGATATAGGAAGTTATTCCATAAAGCTGGCAGAAATAGAACATAAAAAAAATGAAAAGCTCTTAAAAAATATTGGAATTGCTTATATACCTCCTAACTGTCTTTCTCCCACTGTTGGCATAAAAGATCCAGATCCCATAAAAAAAGCCATATCAAGCCTTTTTGAGAACCTGAAAATAAAGAATAAAAAAGTGGCTGTTGGTCTTCCCTGTGCATCTGTTATTGCAAAAAAGATCAGCTTAGTGGAACGAGATGATTTGGATTTAGAGAAAGCAATAAAACACGAAGCAGAACAGTTTGTGCCTTTTGATATGGAAGAAGTAAACTTAGACTATGACATTATGGACACGATTTATGAAGAAGGAGAAGAAATAGGAAGGATGGAGATAATGGTTGTGGCAGCGAAGAAAGGGCTTGTGGAAAGCTATGTTAGTCTTTTGCAAGAGATAAATCTTTCTCTAGAAGTTATGGATGTAGACATATTTGCTCTTCAAAACTCCTTTGAATTAAATGGTCATGAAATCAATCCTGAAAAGACCTATTTTTTAATAGATATTGGCGCTCAAACAATTAATACAAATGTAATAAAAGGTAATGTTTCACTATTTGTAAGAAGTTCTGTGCTGGGAGGAATTCAAATAACCAAAAGGATTATGCAGGAATTTCAGATAGGTTTTGAAGATGCGGAAAAGATTAAATTAGGTGTAACAGAGTTAGAAGAGGAACAAAACAAGAGGATAAGAGATATATTTAAGGATGTCATAAAAGAGTGGATAGAGGAGATAAAAGGAAATATCCAATTTATTGACAGAACATATCCCGGAGAAGAGGTGGAAAAGATATTTATAACAGGAGGATGCACCAATATAATAGGCTTGGAAGAGCTATTAGCAAATGAACTTGGTATGCCAGTAGAAAAACTGGGGTCATTTGAAGGACTTGTGATTGATAAAAAGATAGATCCTGAATATCTCAAATATATTAATTCTCAATCCTCTGTTGCAGTAGGATTAGCGCTCAGGAGCATAGGAGATAAATGATAAAATGATAAGGATAAATCTGCTTCCTTTTAGAGTAAAAAGAAAAAAAGAAAATATTAAAAGACAGCTAAGCATTTATTTTTTAAGCATTATATTTGTTCTTTTACTCTGTTTTTACCTCAACCAAGGCCAAAACCAAAAAATAGCGTATCTTCAATCCATAAAAGATAGAAAAAATAAAGAACTTCTTAAGTATAAAAGAACAAATAGAAAAATAAGAAAATTAAAGAAGAAAATTAAGGAATGTCAGACAAAATTAGACATAATAAAAAATATAGCTAAATATAGGTTAGAGCCGGTAAAGACCTTAGATGAAATGGTCATGGCTATTCCTCCTGACAGCTTATGGCTTGATTCCTTGAGATTTGTGGGAAAAAGACTTTTTATAACTGGAAGTGCAAAAGATAACGATATCGTAGCTCTATTTATGAAGAGGTTAAAAAAGATGCCTCGAATAAGCAATGTAGAACTAAAAGTAACCAGACTTATCAAGCTAAGTGGCTATAAAATAAATGTATGCAGATTTGATTTGGAATGCTCAGTTATTGTTCCGATTAAGCAAGGCAAAGATGAAAAACAGAAAAAATGAAAGTTATTGATATTATTGTTGAAAAAACCGAGACTATAAAATTTTCTTATAGAATAGCTATCTTGGTTGGTACTATTGTCTTGATTGCGGCTCTATTTTGCTATTTTTTCTATTTACCAAAAGCAAAAAAAATTGAGCAACTTAATAAAGATATAACGACTCTGGACAAGAGAATCAGAAAGGCAAAGGCCCTTGCAAAAAGACTTCCTGAATTTGAAAAAAAGGCAAAAGAAATAGACAAACAATTCAAACTTGCTCTTAAACTTCTGCCAAATAAAAAAGAAATTCCAACATTTCTGGAACAGATAAACCATATAGGGATAGATTCTGGTCTTGTATTTCGACTGTTCAAACCATCTCACGAAATCCCCAAGGGATTTTACAATGAAATTCCGATAAATATAGAAGTAGAAGGAAGATTTCACAACATAATGACTTTTATTTACAGAATAACCACGATGCAAAGGATAGTAAATGTCTTTAATATTCAGATGAGGCCAGTAAAAAGGCTTTCTCCTCAGTTAAAAGCCACTTTTACAGCAGTAACTTATAGGTTTGCGCCAAAAGATGCTCTCAAGAAAAAGAGAAGGAGGAGGAGAAGAAGATAAGAGGGTCCATCTTTACTAAAATAACTCTATTATCTTTGCTTTTGCTTGTAATAAGGATTCCTCCTGCATTTGAAGCAGATAACAAAGAGCCCCAAATTTTGAAAAAGACTTCTTATGTATATACACCTATCGGAAAACCAGATCCATTTGAACCTTTTGTTTTAAAAGAGGAAACGTACAAAAGTCTTTCTCCAGAAGAATTAGAAAAATTAAACTTAATCCCTTCTTTTAAAACAGAACTCCAAAGGATAAGACTTAAAGAATTAAAAATTGTGGCTATGATAAAGATTGGAAATAAAGTCTTGGCAATGGTTCAAGGTCCAACAGGAAAAGGCTATATAGTAAAAACAGGAATGGGTATAGGCATGAAAGGCGGTGTGGTAGATAAAATCATATATGAAGAGAAGCTTACCCCTTTTGGAAAAAAAGCAATCAGAAAAATCATTATTAAAGAACCCTTTATAAACAAAGATAAGAAAATATCCTTTAGATACATTGAATTAAATATGGGTGAAAAAATGGAGTGAAGGAGATTATTATGCGCAGGATGATAATAATATTAACAACTCTGTTGCTTTTATTTGAATATACAAAAAACTCTTACCCTGCTTTTATAGAAAAAATCGGAATCATTGAGGATACCAGATCCAAACTGAAGTTAGTAATAAAATCCAAGTTTAACTCTTACAATGCTGTTCTGCTTTCACATCCATTTAGACTTATAATAGATTTTAAGGGTTTTTATATACGAAAGAATCAAAAAAAACTTCTTGAGCCAAAAGGAAAGATTATCTCTAGAATATATATTGGGAATAGGGAAAAAGGGGCAAGACTTATTTTTTATTCAGTAAGACGCTCCGGCTTTAGATATAGGATAGATTCTAAAGGAGAATACCTCATCGTCACTTGCTGGCCAAAACGCAACGTCAAAGTGAGAACAGGAGAATATATGGCTTTACCTCGTCCAAAGAGGAAAATAGAAAAGCTTTTAAGTTCTCACAGGAAAAAGAGAAAGGCAGAAATAGACCTCGAAAATACCAAAATTCCTACATATACAGGGAAAAAGATCTCATTAGAATTCTACAAAGCAGACTTGCATAATGTATTCAGATTGTTTTCAGAGGTGAGTGGAAAAAATATTATAGTTAGCGATAAGGTAAAAGGTACTATTACCATGTCTTTGAAAAATGTACCTTGGGATTTTGCATTGGATCTTATCTTGGAAGTACAAAATCTGAAAAAAGAAGAAAGACTTAATACTTACATAATAACCCCTATTGAGAAGAAAGAAAAAGGCAAGGGCGAACTCATAGTAAAAAAAGTATCCAAAGATACTATTCATTTAGCAAGAGCATTAAAAAAGAGAGAAGAGGAAATAAGAAATGCCCAGCAGATAATAAGAAAAGCATACGAACTGGAGAAAAGAAGAAAGATTAACAAAGCGTTACTGCTTTATGAAAAAGCAACAGAGCTGTGGAAGGATAATGCTGATCTTTTGAAAAAAACCGCATATCTTTACTACACAGTAGGTAATTTTGCCAGAGCTTATTATTATGCCACCAGGGCACTCAAAATAAATCCTGATGATTCAGAAGCATCTTTGTATGGTGCACTTTCTGCAGTAAAGCTATCTAAGGATGAAGATGCAAGGCTTTTGTTTGAGATGGCAATAAAAGGAGAGCCAAAGATACCAGAAGCATATTATGATTATGCTCTTTTTTTAGAAAAACAAGAAAAAGACTTCATCCATGCCTTAGGTATTTATGAGGAGTATGAAGACTTGTTTGGCCCAATACTTCAAACAAGTCTTTCTATTGCAAGGTTGTATTATCAACTTGGAGAAAAACAAAAAGCATGTGATAAGTACAGAGAAATTCTCTTATCTGGTTTTAAAATCTCCTCTTCTTTAAAGCAGCAGATAGAGAAAAACATAGATAAACTGTGTGGCAAAAGGAGTAAGTTATGAAAAGAAAAAGACTTTTATTGATAATTTTATTAACAATCCTTTTAGGATGTGCTCAAACAACCAAAGAGATAAAGAAAAAGCAACCAAAAAGATCTGAAAAGAAGATAGCAAAAACAACCCAAAAAAACAAAATATCTGATTCTTATCTCACAAAAAAGATAGAAATAGAAATGAAGGGAGGAAGGCCATACCTTCCTGTAGGAGCAGAGATAATCTCCAAAGAAGGAAAAGTACCGCTAAGATCTGTAATAAAAGAGCTGGCATCTTTAAAAGGTTTTTCTGTAAGTTGGGCAGATGATGTGGATCAAACAAAAGAAGTGGATGTAAATATAAAACCAGAGGACAATTTCTGGAGTGCATTAAACAACCTTCTTCGCCAATTGGATTATTTTTATGAGGTTCAAGGTGATACTATTATTGTAATGTACAAAGAGACAAAGACTTATCATTTAGCAATGCCTTTTTTGCAAGAAGATTTTAAGACCTCTATAGGAGGAAACTTGCTGGGAGGAGAAGAAACAGAGGGAAAGATGAGAGGAGAAGTCAGGTTAGAAGGAAAATTAGAAAAACCTCTTAATTTCTGGAAACAGGTGGAAGTTAATTTAAAGAAAATAATAGGAGATACAGGGATATATGTGATTGATAGACCACTGGGACTTATTACTGTGACCGCACCCAGAAGGATACATAAAAAGATCTCTGACTACTTGGAAAAACTAAAAAAAGAAATATATAAGCAGGTGATTATAGAAGCCAAAATAATAGAGGTAAAACTTGATAAAAGTCATCAGATGGGTATAGATTGGAGTGATGTGCTTCAGAGAACATTTACAGGTAATATTGAATTTGGACGTCTTTACCATTATGAAAAGTTCGTTAAAACGATTACGCTAAATCCCCAGACCTTTTCAGTTTTTATGGCAGCGCTAAATACATATGGGAAGACCAATGTGATCTCAAATCCAAAAATTACTCTGTTAAATGGACACGGAGCCACAATTACTGTAGGAGAAAATGTAACCTATATTAACAAAGTGGAAAGCACTGTGGATACAGAGACGGATGTAATCACTTATAATGTATCCACAGCAAATATACTTTCTGGTATAGGCCTTGGAGTAATGGCAAATATTATAAGTGATGATGAGGTAATCCTCTATATTACTCCTCTTACTTCTGAATTACAGGAGCCTATAGAATACAAAACATTTGGAAGTACTGTGCAGGGTGCACAGGTGGGATTGCCAAGAATAAAGATTAGGGATATGGCCACCTTGGCAAAGGTAAAAAATGGGCAAACTCTTATAATAGGTGGCCTCATAGATAAAATAAAAGTAAAAAATGAAAATAAAACTCCGCTTTTGGGAGATTTACCCTTAATCAGTAGCCTTTTTACTTATACCTCAGAGCAAACTATATCTCGTGAATTGGTGATACTACTGAGACCAAGAATTATAAAATAATAATGGAGGCGGAGGGACTCGAACCCTCGTCCGGAAACCTTCCGCTCAGGCTTCTACATCCATAGCCCGGCTTTTTGATTCGCCCTCCAAGACACGGCCGGGCACGGTCTTTGGAGAGCTAACCT
>Ga0256842_1002487_pt1 | contig 13162 bp, 11 predicted proteins | sample 4559240metaG_FD_185973 | JGI IMG/M metagenome (GOLD analysis project Ga0256842, IMG submission 185973) | Hydrothermal vent microbial communities from Guaymas Basin, Mexico - 4559-240 | ecosystem: Environmental > Aquatic > Marine > Hydrothermal vents | place: Mexico: Guaymas Basin | collected...
CTTAGATATGGAATATTTTGTAATAACAGGTGGTTTTGACTGGGTCTATTACAGAATTGAATCAAACCCCTATCAACCCAGAGAAACCAAATATAAAAATCCAGCTGGATTTATTCTGGGAAAAATCAAACTCCTCGATAATAGATTTGTCATCTCTGGAGGTGCTAGATATGACAAATTCAAGGTAGAAGTGGAAAAAGGTGAAGGACATGATAAAGACAAGATACATATATGTCCAACAATAGGAGCGACATATCTTATTAATGATAATATCAAAATCAGGGCAAACTATGCCCAGGGCTATAGGATGCCAAGTGCAAAAGAACTGGCATCAGATTATTATGTGTGGGGTACACACTATAGAGGCAATTCACACCTCGATCCCGAGAGAAGCTGGACAGCAGAAGGAGGGGTAGATGCTTCTTTTGAATATCTAGATGCATCTTTGGGATATTTTTACACCCATTTTAAAGATAAAATCGTGACAAAATCAGATTATGTAAATCAGGTAGTAACTTATGAAAACCATGGAAAGGCAAAAATCCAAGGTATTGAAGCAAACCTCTCTTTTAATGTTGATAAATTCTTTGATTTGCCTTGTAGGATAAAGCCTTATGGAAATATTGTATATCTTTTTGATAGAAAAGATGATGAAACAGACCATGACCTAAAATACGTGGAAAAATTAACTGCCAGCTATGGTTTATATGTTTCTGATAAAAAGGGTTTCTGGGCTAATTTAAATTTTGAATATCATGGAAATCAGCGGATAGATGACTGGGAGTCTGGTTGGCCAGCCCCTGTAATTAAAAAAGGAGGCTTTACCGTGGCAAATCTCACAGTTGGAAAAAAATTAACTGATATTGGGAAATTTGGGAGTCTGTCTATTAAAGGAAAAATTAGAAATTTATTGGATAAAGATTATAGCTTTGTAAAAGGGTATCCCATGCCTGGTCGCTCCTTTTATATTGGGATCAGGTATGATTACTAAATAAACCTGCTAGGCCCCTACTCTCCATAAAAAGAGCGGCGATAACAGCCCCCCCTATTTCGCCGCTCTTCAATTTTTTATTACAATAGAATTTCCTTTAATTTTTCCCTTGTTTTTGTTAAAATTTCATTATATTAAAAAAACAGTTTCTATGCTTAAAGTGTTATAAAGGGTTAGCCATCCAGTGTTACCTGACAATGTTTAATTCGCTACAATTATTTAGAATAAAGATCAAGAGAGAAAAATTATGTCTTTAAAAAAATGGGAACTCCTTGAATCAAAGAAGGATAGCTCATATAGAGTTTTTGACTTAAGGACAGATAAAGCTGTATCTCCAAGAACAAAAAAGGCTTATGAATTCTATGTGCTTGAAGCAACGCCATGGGTAAATATAATTCCTCTTACACCTGACAATAACGTGGTATTTGTAAAACAATACAGGCACGGAATAAGGGACTTTACTTTAGAAATTCCAGGCGGAATGGTTGAACCAGAAGATACACCTCAACGTGCTGCTCTAAGAGAACTTAGGGAAGAGACAGGATATGTTGCAGATAAGGTAGAATTTCTAGGAAAGGTACATCCAAATCCTGCTATATTAAACAATGAATGCTATACCTATCTCGCCAGAGATGTTAAAAATACTTATAATCAACACCTAGATGAAAAAGAAGACATAGAAGTTTTATTAATACCTCTAACAAAAGTGATTGAGTTAATACAAAAACAAGAAATTACTCATAGTCTTGTAATCTGTGCCTTTACATATCTTATATTAAAATATCCTCAACTATTTAATCTATAACTACTTGACTTAGAGGAATATTTTTATCAAGGGAATAGAGGCGATTTATAGATCTATAGTCATGTATCTCTTTGATTTTTACTAAATTAACATCATCATAGCTCTTTATTATTCTTAAAAATTCCCCTAAAGTACATTTTTCTTTCTCAGAAGCTATGACAAATGCTTTTTTATCATCTTTTAACTCAACAACAAATCCTAATTTCTTTAGAGCTTCTATAAATTCTTCTACAATGAATACCGGCATTTTAGTAAGATTTGATAATTCTTCCAGGGACACTACTCCATCTCCTTTTTTAAAAACATCAAGCATATAATGGATAATTTTTAAAAATATGAGCTCTTTTAAAGCCAAATTAAAACTGCCCAATTTGTCTTTAACATTAAATCTTCCATAATTGATGTATTTAAATTCATATGCTATAACAGCTCCAATAAGCAACATAAACCAGGAAAAATATAACCATAATAATACAAGTAATACTTTTGCAAAACTACCATATATAGCATTATATTTTGGATTAAATGGTTGATAATTAATAAATATATATCTAGATATTTCCCATAAAAGAGATGAAAAAAAAGAACCTATTAAAATACTTTTACTGTCAATCCTCCCATTTGGGATATAATAAAAGATAATAAAAATTGAAAACCATACAATTAAAAAAGGTATAATTTTTAATAAAAATAAATACACATATGATATTAATGAATAAGATAATAATTTTTTAATAATGGCAATATTTAGAAGTGAAGAAGAAAATGTTGCTATAACAATCATTAATATTGGGAATAAGAGAGTAATTGAAAAATAACTTGTTATTTTTTCCTTTAATGAACGATTTTTGGGAATCTCAAATATTGCATTTAAGGTATCTTCAATAGTACCAATTAAAGACACCACTACTCCAAGTAATGTCACGACCCCCAGTCCACCTAACTTTCCAGCATTTGTATTATTTATATATGAAAGTATATTATTCACTACCTCTTCTCTACCAGCAGTAATCTTTAATAGAAAGTTATGGATAACTTCCGTGTGATGAAACCCAAGACCCTTTGAAATTGAAAAAGCAATTGCCAAAAAAGGTACAATTGAAAGCACAGTTACATATGTTAGCGCTGCAGCCCTAACACCACATTTATTTTTTTGAATAGAAAGCACAATAGATTTAATGAAATATTTGAAATTATTGATAATTTTGCTAAAATCAAATCCTTTTTCATTAAATATTTTTTTACTTAATAATTTCATACCTTTAACTCCTAAAAACCTTTTTAACATCACAAGTTTTATTTTATATTTTTTTTAAAATCTTGCAATAAAATTACTAGGAAAAAATTTTTTTAGAGCATTGAAATTGTAATTTTTAAGACAATATCCAATAAAATTAAATATTGCTTTTTTAAAAAAAATTTTTAATAATTGTCACAAGTTCATCAACTAATTAATGTATAGGAGGATTTGATGGCAAATTGTTTTCCATATTTAGTGGATAACACTTTAATTGAACAAATAAAGAACTTACCCACAGAAGAGCTTTTAGACTTTTGGGAAGAGACCCAGTTTTTAGATGATCAGTTTGACCAGGGAGAAGGCGCTCCCTTTATGCTGAACATCGAATATGAAAGGGCTGTACTCTTTGAATTACAGATAAGGAAGTGGACAGGTAAACTCCCTCTCTATTTGTAAAAAAAGGGGACATAAGAGTCCCCTTTAAATTATTTTCTGCCAATGCCGTAATACTCAAATCCCATCTCTTTAACCAGTCGAGGATTATAGAGATTTCTACCGTCAAAGATAACAGGATATTTCAATAATTTTTTAATACGGTGAAAGTCTGGATTTCTAAATTGATTCCATTCAGTGACAACTGCTAGACCATCTGCGCCTTCAAGTGCTAGATAGTCCCTATCTACTATTTCAACAAGGGGATTTTCTTTAAAATACTCCCTTGCCCTCTTATTGGCTTTTGGATCAAATGCCCTTATTTTCATTCCCTTTTCAGTCAGGTATTCTATTATGGTTATAGCAGATGACTCCCGAATATCATCTGTATTGGCCTTAAATGCAAGTCCCCATATTGCAATGGTTTTCCCTTTAACTCCACCTTTGTCTAAAAAAAACTTTTCCACTTTTTTTGCCAATATCTTTTTTTGTTCTTCGTTTACTAGATGAACAGAACTAAGAAGCTTTGGATCATATCCCATCTGCTTAGCAGTGCTAATTAAAGCTTTTACATCCTTTGGAAAACATGAACCTCCATAGCCAACCCCTGGATAAATGAAGTGATATCCAATTCTGTGGTCTGCCCCAATTCCAAGTCTAACATCTGATACATCTGCACCAACCTGTTCACAAATATTCGCAATTTCATTTATAAAAGAAATTTTGGTGGCTAGCATGGCATTGGCTGCGTATTTTGTCATCTCAGCACTTCTAATACTCATGACAATTAGTTTTTCCCTGGAACGAGCAAAGGGAGCATACAGGGCCTTAAGTAATTCAGCAGTTCTAACATTATCAGTTCCAACAATAATTCTATCTGGTTTCATGAAATCAGAAACAGCATCCCCTTCCTTTAAAAATTCAGGATTTGATACAACGTCAAATTCAACATCTACCCCCCGTCTTTTGAGTTCCTCTAAAATTATAGCCCTCACTCTATCTGCTGTGCCAACTGGTACTGTAGACTTATTTACCACTATTCTATATTCATTGATATATCTGCCTATATCTCTTGCTACACCTTCCACATATCTCATGTCACAGCTGCCATCTTCCTTTGGGGGTGTTCCAACACATATAAAAATAAACAACCCTTTAGCTATTCCTTCTTTAATATCTGTTGTAAACTGGAGCCTTCCTTGTTCTAAATTCCTTTGTATCAGATCTTCCAGTCCAGGTTCAAAAATATGAACTTGACCCTGCTTCAACTTCTTTATGATATCTACATTAATATCTACACAAATTACATTATTGCCTGTCTCAGCAAAACATGCAGCCGTAACCAGACCAACATAACCAGTACCAACAATGCAAATATCCATAATTTAAGACCCCACTTAAGCTAATTTTTTTGCAAGTTCTGCAACCCTTTTCCCAAGTTTTTTTCCATTTTCCACTGTTTTTTCATCTGGTGCTCCAACGCATGCCACCCCATAATGGCCAGTTGCACTCATGGGATCCCCAACAATTATCATTCCATAAATAAGCATGGTCTGTATAATAGACATCATGGTAGTCTCTTTTCCACCTGTTAAGTCTCCAGAAGTGGCAAAGGCGGCCCCTATTTTGTTTTCCATTTTTTTTCTAATGGATACAAATTCATCAAATACTCTCTTTAAATCAGCTGCCATTACCCCAAAATATACAGGGGAGCCAGCGATTACACCTGATGCATTTAAAAAGTCCTCTTTGGTTACTTCATTAGTTGATTTTAAGTTTGCCTTAACCCCTTCAACCTCTTCTACACCCCTGGCAATAGCCTCAGCCAATTTTTTTGTGTTGCCAGTTTTAGAATAATAAAGCACCAAGATTTCCATAACCACCTCCTATTTTATAACTTGCATAATAACAAACAATCCTATACAAATTAATCCAATTTGTAAATTTAAATACCCTAAATAAAAAAAATGTCAAATACATATCTTTTAAATATAAATGGCAAGGATACCCCAAATAAGCTAAAACACATCACAAATGCCTTAAGTCTATTTAAGGGTGAGGTCCTGGATATAAATCAGGCAGTTATATATAAGACATTATCACTAGAAGTCCTGATTAAACTCCCCTCCGATATCTCTACTGACGACTTTCTTAAGGAGATATTATACACCTGCCATAAATTAAATCTCCATGTAACCTTTGAAAAAATAGAGCTTGATAAAAATTACCCCTTAAATGAGCCGCAAAAAAAAAGATATATAATAACAGCCCTTGCAAAAAACCTTACAATAAATCATTTACATTCTTTAATGAACCTGGTTTTTAAGCACGATGTAAATGTAATTTCTATCGAAAGATTATCTAAACCTAAATTAAATACAGTTGAAAATAAAGGTGTTATTTGTATAGAAATGACCCTTGAAGGAGAAACTCTTGATTTAAAAAAAATCAGGCGAGAATTTTTAATTTTATCACAAAAGGGAGATATTGACTTAGGGATACAGGAAGATACACCCTATAGACGTCATAGAAGACTTATTGCCTTTGATATGGATTCTACCCTGATACAGACAGAGGTTATTGACGAGCTTGCCAAGAAAAAAGGGGTATATGAAGAGGTCAAAAGAATTACAGAAAGAGCTATGCAAGGAGAACTTGACTTTAAAGAGAGTTTAAAAAAAAGGGTTGCTCTGCTTAAAGGATTAGAAAGACCAGTCCTTTTTGAAGTGGCAAAAAATTTGCCCTTAACTGATGGGGCATTAAAGCTAATTAAAAATCTTAAGATACTTGGATATAAAATTGCCATAATTTCAGGTGGTTTTACATTTTTTGGGGAATATTTAAAAAAAAGGTTAAACATAGATTATGTGTTTGCAAATGAACTTGAAATAAAAAACAATGTGCTAACTGGAAAGGTCCTGGGAGAAATAATAGACGGCGAAAAAAAAGCTGAAATTTTAAAAAAACTCGCCAAATCAGAAAATATATCTTTAGAGCAGGTTATAGCAGTTGGTGACGGCGCAAACGATCTTCCCATGTTAAATCTAGCAGGACTTGGCATTGCCTTTAGGGCAAAACCCATTGTAAGGCAAGGGGCAAAGCAGTCTTTAACCAATGTAGGATTAGATGCAATATTGTATTTTTTGGGAATAAGGGATAGAGAGGTAATAGTGTAGATTTACCTTTTGTCTTCTCCATATCCACCACCACCTGGTGTCTCTATCCTTAAAATTGAACCTTTTTTTAAAAACCTGTTAAATTTACCAGGCATATCTATTTTTTTTCCATCAATTATCAAGATATTTTTTCCAACCTTTCCTGAATCTCCTCCAAATAGACCATATGGGCCATGCTCTCTTCTTTCAGACAACACTGTAACTTCTGCATCTGAAAGGAGCTTTAATTCTCTGACAATACCATCTCCTCCTCTATATTTCCCTTTTCCACCAGACCCCCTTCTAATTGAATATTCAGTGACCATGAATGGATACGTATATTCAAGGGCCTCAATGGGTGTATTCAAGGTGTTCGTCATATGGGAATGTACTGCACTCTCTCCATCTCCCCCTAAAAATCCTCCCATGCCTCCGCCTATTGTCTCATAATAGGCAAATGGCATATTTACCCTCTTATCAAGACCTCCAATAGAGACATTATTCATTGTTCCTTGACTGGCTGCAGGTATTTTTTGGGGAATAGCTTTTGCCAGTGCCCCTAATATTACATCTACAATCCTCTGAGAAGTTTCAACATTTCCACCAGCAACTGGAGCTGGAAAATTTGCATCTACAATAGTCCCCTTTTTTGTTATTACCTTAATAGGCCTAAGCAACCCTGCATTTGTTGGTATATCTAAATCTATCAAAGATCTAAATACATATAACACTGCTGATAAAGTAATTGAATAAACACAATTTACACTCCCTGTTACTTGAGCATGGCTCTTAGAAAAATCTATTTCAACATTATCTCCTTTGATTTTTATTGTTACTTGAATTTTTATATTTTTGGTACCAAGACCATCATCGTCTAAATAATCGCAAAAATCATATTCGCCATCTTTTATATTTAAAATCAAATCTCTTAATACTTTTTCAGAATAGTCCATCATAGCATTTGAATAAAATTTTACTGTGTCAATGTCATATTTCTGCACTACTTCTAAAATCCTCTTAATACCTATTCTATTTGCCATAATTTGCGCAGAAAAATCCCCTTTTCTCTCACCAGGAGTCCTCACATTATTTAAGAAAAACTTAAGCAACTTCTTATCAATTTCACCTTTTTCCACTATTTTTAAAGGAGGAATTATAATTCCTTCCTGATACAAAGACCTAGATAGAGGCATAGACCCATAAGAAACTCCTCCAACATCTGCATGGTGTGCCCTGTTTGCAACAAAAAAATCAGGTTTATCTTTATTAGAAATAAATACCGGTGCTATAATAGTGATATCTGGAAGATGAGTACCACCTTTATAAGGATCGTTTAATATAACCATATCGCCTTCAAAAAAGTCCACATCTGAGATTGCCTGTTTAACACTCATGGCCATTGAACCAAGATGTACAGGAATATGTGCAGCCTGAGCAATCATATCTCCATTTTCATCAAATATTGCACAGGAAAAATCCTTTCGTTCTTTAATATTGGGACTAAAGGCAGTTCTGTTTAAACTCACTCCCATCTCTTCTGCTATTGAAGAGAGCCTGTTTTTAAATACTTCCAATTGTATTGGATTTACCTTCATATATATAATCCTTGGTTAAGTAGTTATTAAAATATTTTCAAATTCATCTACTACAGCTCTAGCATCTTCAGGAATTACAATAGTAGATGAATATTCAACTATAATTGCAGGACCTTTTATTTCATTACCAGGTAAAAGTAACTCCCTATCATATACAGATGTGTTACATTCTTTTCCAGAAAAAATTGTTTTTGTTTCTCCTAAAATGGCATTTGCCGGGATTTGTTTTGTTACAAAATTTTTTTTCTTAAACTCTGGTTTTGGCAATTTTCCTCTTGCCCTAATACGAATATTTACAATTTCTATTTCATGCTCAAAATTGCAATAACCATAAATCCTTTCATGTAATTTATGAAAGGATTTTATAAAATTTCCCTTAAATGGAACTAAAATTTCATAAGATTGACCTTTATATCTTATATCCAAAAACTTATTTATTACAATATCCTGTCTCTTTATTGCCTCCTCTAAAAGGTCTGAAATTGCCTTATTTTCTATCTCTTTAAAATATCCATTTAAATCTTCTATTTCCAATTGATGTTGAGGAATCATTATTGTCTTTGAATAGTCCTTTATAACATCGGCAATGAGCATGCCTATAGCCGAGAGTATTCCTGGATGTTTTGGAACAACTACTTTTGGAATATTTAACAGCCTTGCCAAAAAGCATGCATGCATCCCCCCTGCTCCACCAAAAGAAAACAGGACAAACTCAGAAGGATTATATCCCTTTTCCACAGATATCACCCTAATGGCCTTTTCCATATTTGCATTTGCAACTCTAAGGATTCCTTCAGCAAGCTCAATTGGATTAAGTGCACCTTTTTTTGCCATGTCTTCAAAATATCCATTAAGCCTATTTACATGAAGCTTCATATATCCGCCTAAAAATCTCTCTGGAATTAGTCTGCCTAGATATAAATTGGCATCAGTAACTGTTATATGTTCACCCTTTCCATAACAAATAGGTCCAGGATCTGCGCCAGCACTCTGAGGTCCGACTTTAAGTGCACCTCCTTTATCAAAATATGCAATTGAGCCCCCTCCAGCACCAACTGTATGAATATGGATCATCGGGGTCTTTATTGGAAATCCAGCTATTTCTGACTCTGTTGTGATAGGCAGGTCCTTATCTATCAAAGACACATCTGTAGATGTTCCCCCCATATCAAAGGTAATTAATCTATCAAAACCTGCTAATTTACCTATCTCAAATGCCCCAACAACTCCTCCAGCAGGACCAGACAATATGGTCCTGACAGACTCTTTCATTGCTGTTTTAGCGGAAATACTCCCCCCATTTGACTGCATTATCCTGAGTTTACTATCCCCAATATTTTGTTCAATAAAAGAAAGATATCTGGTCATTTTTGGGGATACATACCCATTTATCACAGTAGTTGACATCCTTTCATATTCTCTGAATTCAGGAAGCACTTCACTGGACAGGGAATAAAACAATCTTGTATTCTCCAACTCTTTGGAGATAACTCTCTCATGTATATCATTTTTAAAGGAAAAAAGCAGACATACTGCAACTGATTCAACGCCTAATGCTTTAATCTTTTGAACAATATCCTTAACTTCATTACAATCTATATCCTCTACAACCTCTCCTTTGTAATTTATTCTTCCCCTTACTCCAAACCGCAAATTTGAAGGTATTAATGGTGGTATTTTTTTGTATTTTAAATCATATAATTTATTTCTATTCTGCCTTCCAATTTCAATCAGGTCTTCAAACCCCTTATTGGTAATTAGGGCAGTTTTTGCACCTTTTCTTTCTAATAAAGCGTTAGTTGCAACAGTTGAACCGTGGGTGATGTTTGCAGATTTGCCCTTGCAAATTAGATTGTAACCTTTTAACACTGCCCTGGCTGGATTATCAGGGGTAGATAAAATTTTATATACCTTCCACTCATCATTTATCCTATAAATAAAATCCGTAAAAGTACCACCTGTGTCCACGCCCAGGATAATCATATTTTTTTAGCTCCTTAAAAAATAGTTAGGTCTTTTTATTTAAGGCAACTTCAAATGTCAACTTGACATTATTACAAAAAAATAAATATGGTGCTCAAAAATGAGAGGATGAAAATGTTCAATTTGCCAATTCTCTTTATAACATCTTTTGTAATCACTCTATCAGGTGCCATGATGCCTGGGCCGCTTTTAACTGTAACTATTGCAAATTCTGCTAAAAAGGGCTTTTGGGAAGGTCCTCTTTTGGTTTTAGGACACGGTATATTAGAATTTATCCTGGTTATCTCTATCTTATTGGGTCTTTCCTCAATTTTAAAATCTTCTACTTTTATTATGTCAATAAGTATTATAGGTGGTTTAATTCTCATATACATGGGCTATGATATGATAAAGTCGGCTAAAAATTTAACTTTAGACACAAAGAAGATAAAAAATAAAGACAAAGGAATTTATAATTCTTCTATTATTGCAGGAGCAATGGTAAGTCTTGCAAATCCATATTGGATACTGTGGTGGGCAACCATTGGTATGGGATATTTGATGTCTGCAATAAAATTTAAAATAATTGGCATTGCTATATTTTTTACAGGTCATATATTGGCTGATTTAGCATGGTATTCTCTAGTATCTTTTGGTATTAGTAAGGGCAAAAAAATAATGAAAGATACCACTTATCATGTTATAATTAAACTGTGTGGAGTATTTTTAATAATATTTGGTGGATATTTTTTATATGGAATTAGAAATTATGTCTAATATTTTTAGATATCACTTAAATAAACGCAAATAACATCTTTTAATAAAAGACAAAAATACCCTGTCTGGTCTAAAGGAGATGTCCTTTAATTCTTTCGGGTATTTAAATTCCATTTTTGAATTAAAAGCAGGGTCTTTTATTAAATTTATATGCTCAAGCTTTGATCCGTATAAATTATTTAATACACTACTTTTGTAAAGAGGTATGGAATTAATATCTGCACCTATCAAATTGTAGATAGCTGTATCCATTGCAACAGCACTGGTGGATACACCGATAAGATTTAACTTTTTTTCCTCTCCATCTAAAGGTCCTGTTTTCTCCATTGCCAATATTCCATCAACTATATTAATGGATCTTGGGATAAAATTTAAAATCTTTAAAATTGAGTCTGAAAATATAGTATGATTTTGTCCAAATTTTATATGTGCTAATAATTTATTGAGTCCCACCACAAGTCCAAAGTAATTTTTCACACAAAGAGTAAGTCCCATCTGTGCATGGGCCTTTAGTTTGCATACATTTACAATTAAATCTACATCTTGTATTTCCCTTGCCAAGGAAAAATAAAATCCCTTATATCTTTTTTTATTAAAATCAATAATTTTTACAGGCAAATCTTTTGCAATCCCATATAATCCTGTTATTTTTGCTATATCCTTAGCAGAGCCAAAGGCTGGAGAATCACCAATAAAGACATTGCATCCCTGTTTTAAAAAAATTTTACTTAAATAGTATATGATAAATGGATTTGTGCAACTTATTTTAAAATTCTTTGCAGCAATAAAATTTGGCTTAATTAAGATATTTTTACATTTAATGTCAAAATAATTTAAAACATCATCTAAAGCATGTTCCAATATTTCATTATATTCATCAATTTTTAATAAAAAAACAGGTATTTTCATGGCAATTTAGTTATTTGATTAATTTTAGTCCAACTAATAGAGATACTACAGACATAATTAGTATATAAATTATTACATAATCTAGATTTAAAGTGTATAAAAATCCAATTACAAAACTCCCTAAAAAATAAGAGAGTCCAAATACTGTGTTAAATATACCATATGAATATCCCCTTTTGGCTATGGGAATAATATCTGCAATAGAAGCCCTCATAACAGTTTCATACATTGCCATAACCATACCCCAGATTATAATTCCTAAAATTAAAAAATTTATACTTTTTCTAAAGACAAAAAAGGGAATAAATATATTTATAAATGGTATAATAAGAACTGTTTTAAGTCCAAATTTATCATATATCCTGCCTATTATTAGGGCAAAGATTGCGTCTATTCCCATTGCAAATGCGTATATAATAGGAATAAATGAATCATTTAATATATGTTGAACCTTAAAATGATAAGATATTATCTGAAAATTTACAAATCCTATTACACTAATTGCACTAAAAACAAGATATATCCAAAATATAGATGGAATATCTTGTTTTCTTTTATTATCACCTAGATTTTTTTCCAACCTTTTTGGATCTTTAACTGTATGTTTTGCAATAAAGAGGACAATAAGCAAAAAAATACAGGGAAAAATTAACATCAAAAATCCTTTTTTATAGCCAAGCCCAACATATAAAAATAAACCAAATAAAAGAGGCCCGATAATTGCTCCAATCTGGTCCATTGCTTCATGGATTCCAAAGCCAAAACCCCTTCCTATCTCTTTTGTGGCATAGGAAAGAATCACATCCCTTGCTGGGGTGCGAATTCCTTTTCCTATTCTTTCTAGTATAATGAAAATAGCTGCTATTTCCCAGGAATTTGAGATACCAAGCAAAGGAATAGAAATAATCATCAAATAACCCAAAATAGTAAAGGTCCAGATGAGATTGGTTTTGTCAGTGAGATAACCAGATATAAGCCTTAGGCCATAACCAAGGAACTCTCCAATACCAGAGACAAAACCAACAATAGCAGCACTGGCACCAAGGCTAGCCATATAAGGACCAACAACACCCCTAGCACCTTCATATATCATGTCTCCAAGTAAACTCACTAACCCAAAGATTAAAATGAGTGATAATGAAGGATTTTTCTTTAATCTTTCTAAAATCATTTTTTTCCCCTTTGACTTTTAATCTCTGTTTATATCAATAGACTATTTTGAATTTTTAGGTAGTTGAATATTATATTTTTTTAATTTTCTATAAAGGGTGGTTTTATGAATCCCCAAAGATTTTG
>Ga0256842_1002488_pt1 | contig 13161 bp, 11 predicted proteins | sample 4559240metaG_FD_185973 | JGI IMG/M metagenome (GOLD analysis project Ga0256842, IMG submission 185973) | Hydrothermal vent microbial communities from Guaymas Basin, Mexico - 4559-240 | ecosystem: Environmental > Aquatic > Marine > Hydrothermal vents | place: Mexico: Guaymas Basin | collected...
GGAAAAAGTGGCAAGGAACTTTCAGAAAAAGATATTTCAAAGTTAAGAAAAATGTACCTTGATTCATATTCGAAAAAAATAACAGAAGAAAGGTAGGAAAGAGATGCTTCATTTTGAATTTTATGTAAGTAGTTTCATTAATCTAGAATTAAAAGGCTTTCAGAATTTTTACAGATTATAGCCCAAATTTTTAAAAATTGAAAGGATAAAAAAGAGCCCCTTGCGGGGCTCTTATCAGTCGTAGTTGTATACACTTGTCATGTCCAAGCTGTACATATCCCTGGAAAGAAAAGAAAAAGGGTAATCGCTGGACAGTGGGGCTTTTTCACCACGTAGCATACTTCGAAGTTTGAAATCAATAGTTCTTTTGATGTGCGGTGCCAATCTGCCTTTCTCCGGATCGAAGTTTTTGAGAGCGTAGAGGAAGAGATAGCATATCGTCTGGTACAGATCATCGTACGAAATAATTTTGTCCTTATAGACTCTGTAGAATCTTTGTGCTGTCCTTTTCAAAAGTGGTTCAAATCTCTTATACAGTCTTCCTACATCTCCTCCAATATCCTGTCCACTGTCCAGCTTATCAGAGCTTTTACTATTTTGTCGTCTAAATCCAATTCTGGTGTGGGATCTATTATCTTCCAGAGTTCCATTCCAAGCACCACAAGTTTTTCTTTGATTTGGCCTGAATCTTTTGCCTTTACCATCTCGCAGGCTATCTGCAGTGCATGATATATAGGGGTTATATTCCACACTAAATTCACCTACCGTATCACTGGATGAGATCGAAGAACACATTCACCTCTGTATCAATCACAGCCGCTCTATCCTTTTGATAGTCAGAGGGGACAAAACTACCGATCATGGCATCCATAAGTTGATGAACTTCTGAAGAATCAAGGCTATCTTTTGGATCTGGAAGGTAGAGGGTTCTACTCCTTCCCTCTGGAGTTCTAAAGGTAAGTGCAAGTCTTTTAGCCATCTATCACACCTCCTTAGAAGTTATTATTCAAGGTTAAGTTCGGCAAAATCCACAGCGTATGCGTTTACAATGACTCTGGTTGTAACATTCTTTATGTAGTTCTTCACCACGTTTTCTAAGTCTGCGGTGTTCGCATCGTCGGGTACAGTAAAAGTCTGTGTAGTTCTCCTACCGTCGCCAAGCTGATAGTAGATCCTTACTTGCTTCACCCTGCATACCTCCTTGATCTTTTTTTGGAAGGCGCCTTCCATATATATAGTATACGAATGTATACTATTACAATTGGGTTTCAATAGTGTAAAATAAAAAGCGCAATAGACCTTTAGAGAGGGGTGTGAACCTAAGGTGGACGACGGAAGTTTATATTTACAGATAGCAGCCCTTGCGTTTCTTTTGTACCTTTCTGGGTTCTTTTCCTCCTCGGAAACTGCTCTCACATCTGTTAGTAAGCATCATTTAAAGGAACATGTTAAAAAGGGTGATCCCAAAGCTTATTTACATTGGTCGAATAGGATGCTAACTACTATTCTTGTATCTAACAACATAGTAAACATCTTAGCATCCTCTATAGCTACCATTCTCACACTCAATCTTCTCGGGCCAAAAAGTGAAGGGCTTGCGGCAGCTGTTGCTACAACGGTTATGACAATCCTTATATTGATATTTGGAGAGATAACACCAAAAATTTATGCAAGGGAAAATACAGAAAAGGTTTTTAAAAGAACTATACCTGTTGTAAAGGGTCTTGCGTTGATATTAAGTCCAGTCATAAAAGCTCTCATGGTTGTATCCAATGCATTTATAAAGCTTAGCGGTGGCGAAACGGTGAAAGATACCCCGTTTGTAACGGAAGAAGACATCCTTGGAGCTGTCGATGTTGGCCAGGAGACAGGTTCCATCGATAAAGAAGAAGGAATGATGGTCAAGAGAACATTTGAAATGAGAAAAACAGCGGTGAAGGAAATCATGACCCCCCGCGTTGATATAGTTGCCATTGAAGAGAATGGAACTTTAAAAGAACTGATGGAAATAGTTGATGAAGAAGAGTACAGTAGAATACCTGTTTACAGGGAAACTATCGATGACATAGTTGGTTTTTGCTATGCAAAGGATGTCCTATCAATAATCTACGAAAAAGGGTGCGATTCATCTTTTAAGATAAAGGTAAAAGATATAATGCGCCCTCCCATGTTTGTTCCAGAGACGATGAAAATATGGGACCTTTTCATGGAGTTTAAGAATAAAAAAATTCACATGGCTATAGTTGTTGATGAATTCGGTGGAACAGCGGGGCTTGTTACACTGGAGGATGTTATAGAGGAGCTTATCGGTGAGATATACGACGAATACGACCAGGGAGAGACAGTTGGAATAAAGAAAGTAAAAGATGGTGCCTATCTTATAGACGCAGCTACACCGATCAACGACATAGAAAGGGAGCTTTCCATAAAACTACCAGAGACAGAGTATGAAACGCTGGCAGGTTATCTTCTTGAACTCTTCCAGAGAATACCACAAACTGGTGAAGAGATAACTGTAGGAAATTTCCATTTTAAAATAGTAGCATCAGGAAAAAACAAAATTGAAAAAGTTTTAATGAGGGTGATAAAAGATGGAGAATTGCAAAGCACTGATTCAGGCAGCGATTGAGGCAAGAAGAAATGCCTATGCTCCTTATTCAAGGTTTAAAGTTGGAGCAGCGGTTTTGACAAAGGAAGGAAAGATTTTTACAGGGTGCAATGTGGAAAACGCATCTTATGGTCTTTCCATGTGTGCTGAGAGAGTGGCGATATTCAAGGCGGTATCGGAGGGGTATAAAGACTTCATAGCTATTGCAGTTGTCGCCGACACGGATGATCCCGTGAAACCCTGCGGTGCATGCAGGCAAGTTATGGCAGAGTTTGGAAACTTCGATGTAATAATGGCTAATTTAAAAGGTGATGTAAAGATTATGAAAGTCTCTGAACTTTTGCCAGAGGCCTTTTCTCCACGTGATTTGAAGTGAAGCAGGAGCTTTAAAATTTCTTTTTAAAAGGTAAATTGTGCTATTATTATGCGCAAAGGCAGGAGGTGGTCTTTATAAAACCCGCAACTCGTAGAAGCAGGATGAGAGAAGCTGTGTTTAAAGCGATATTTCAGATGGACTTTAGCGGGAATGACCCAGAAGGAGAACTTGAAAACTTCTTTGAAAAGTGGTTTGACGAAAAGTTAAAGGAAGATGCAAGAAGGTATGTAAGAGGAATAAAGGAGAATCTTGAAAAAATTGACAAAATAATATCATCAAAGCTTGAAAAATGGACAATAGATAGGCTTTCCGCCGTTGATAGAAACGTTTTAAGGTTGGGAACTTACGAGCTTTTGAATGAGATGGATATACCAATGGAAGTTACACTCGATGAGATGATAGAGCTCGCAAAAAAATATGGGACAGAAAATAGTGGAAAGTTCGTTAACGGTGTTTTGGACAAAATAGCAAAAGAATACACACCACAGGAAAAAAGAGATTTGTGAGGAGGTGTTTTTGAATGGCATTCCCAAGCGACATTGAAATAGCAAGGCAGGCGAAGCTCAAGGAGATCACGGAGATTGCAGATGGTCTTGGAATACCGAAGGATAGACTAAAACCCTATGGTTGGTACATAGCAAAGGTGGATCATACTCTTCTTAACGAGCTTGAAAATAAGGAAGATGGAAAACTCATCCTTGTCACAGCTATTACTCCAACCCCTGCAGGAGAAGGAAAAACAACAACAAGCATAGGGCTTTCCATGGGACTCAACAGACTTGGTAAAAAGACGGTAGTTGCTTTAAGAGAACCATCCCTTGGACCAGTTATGGGAGTAAAAGGTGGAGCTGCTGGTGGAGGGTATTCGCAGGTTCTTCCGATGGAAGAGATAAACCTCCACTTTACCGGTGACATCCATGCTGTTGCAGCAGCCCATAACCTTCTCTCAGCTATGATAGACGCCCATATAAAATTTGGTAATCCCCTTAACATAGACCCGACGAGGGTGTTCTGGAAAAGGACAGTTGACATGAACGACAGAGCCCTAAGACAGATTGTAATTGGGCTTGGTGGAAGAGGGAATGGTGAGCCAAGAGAAGATGGTTTCATCATAACTGCAGCATCTGAAGTTATGGCAATCTTGTGTCTTGCCAGCGGACTTAAAGATCTTAAAGAAAGACTTGCCAACATCGTAATTGCAAGAAAGAGAAATGGTGAACTTGTAAAAGCTGGTGACCTCAAAGCTCAGAACGCAATGGCTCTTCTTCTTAAAGACGCCATCAATCCAAACCTCGTTCAGACGATAGAGAATACACCTGCCTTTGTCCATGGTGGACCATTTGCCAACATAGCCCACGGAACCAACGCTATAATTGCAACCAAGCTTGCACTTAAACTTGCACCTTATGTTGTAACAGAGGCAGGATTTGGTGCAGATCTTGGTGCTGAGAAGTTCCTTGACTTCGTCTCTCCAACGGCTGGCTTTAAACCATCAGTTGTTGTCTTAGTTGCAACGATAAGGGCTCTCAAGTACCATGGTGGGCAGAAGCTTGAAGATGCAAAAGCTGGTGTTGAAGACTTGGCAGCTCTTGAGAAGGGAATAGAAAACCTCAAAGTTCACATCGAAAACATGCAAAAGTTCAAGATACCGGTCGTAGTTGCCCTTAACAGGTTCCATACCGATACCGATAAGGAAATCGAATTTGTCATGAACTACGTTGAGAAGATGGGAGTAAAGGTTGCTCTTAACGAAGCCTTTGCAAAGGGTGGCGAAGGTGCGGAAGAACTAGCAAAGAAAGTTCTTGAAGAGCTTGGAAAAGATGCCCAGTATGAGCCAATTTACAGGTGGGAAATGCCGATAGAAGAAAAAATAGAGATACTTGCAAAAGAAGTCTACAGGGCTGGCAAAGTTGAATACACATCCGCGGCGAAAAGCAAGCTCAAGTTCCTCAAAAAATACGGCTTTGACAAACTCCCGGTCATAATGGCAAAGACGCAAGCTTCAATAACTGACGATCCGAAAAAGCTGGGAGCTCCACAAGGCTACACCTTCACAATAAGGGACTTTGAAATCTCCATCGGTGCAGGATTCGTAGTTGCTTTGGCTGGTGACATCCTTAGAATGCCTGGACTTCCAAAAGTTCCAAATGCAACAAAGCTCGATATCTTGGAAGATGGAACGATTATTGGGCTTTCTTGAACTAAAGTTATGTGCTTACACCAACTGATTTAACCGATTACTTAGCTATGCTCGCTTAATAGCTGTCGTAGCTGTCTTGTGATTTTTGACATGTTATACATGCTATATTATATGCTATAAATCGTAATTATATGTTATAAATCGCATACCTAAGACTTATTTATAAAGGAGTATTTGACTTCATACAGGAAAATATGTTATATTGATGAGCAGAAAATCAGTTAAAGGAGGGATAGCATGAGAAAGTGGGTTTTCTTAGGGTTGGTTTTGGTTGCGATGTTGATTTCAAGCTGTGTCCCGTCCAATCAACCGCCGACTATTAGTAATATGCAGCCCAGTGGATCTGGAATTCAGCCTGACGAAGACATGAAGGTAACATTGAGTTGGAGTGCAAGTGATCCGGAAGGTGATCCAATAACTTATGACCTTTACTTTGGTGAAAGTGAAGATGCTATGAGCCAGCAGTTGCGAGATTCAACCGTGACAAGCTATGATGTGACCGTTGAGTGGGGGAAAACATATTATTGGAAAGTCGTTGCTAAAGATTCAGCTGGAAATTCCACTGAAAAATCCGCAAGTTTTACTGTTGTAGCTCAGAAGTTAAAGGTTATCGCTAAGGCATGGAATTCTGGACCATTTGTCGAAGGGGTTTCAGTCAAAGTATTAAATAAGGAAGGAGATGTGCTATCCGAAGCGATAACAAATGAAAAGGGTGAAGCTGTGTTTGATGTAACAAGTTTTCCAGAATATGTGAATATTGAAATGTTTAAGGATGGTTATGCTATTAGCAAGGTCGAAAATCTAAAGATAAAAGAGGGATTTGAGCAGGTAAAAGAAATTCCTATAAGAAAAGCAAAGCTTAACGCTGATCCTACTACTCAAGAGTTTCCTAAAGTTAGCATTGAATATTACAAAAGTGACGGAACGACGCCGTTAAATCCTGAAACCGACTGCGCAACAGAGGACTTTATTGTTCATGTGGTTGTTAACTCCATAAACCATATTTGTGTTATCTATGAAAAATTAGGAGGAGTTCCTTCAGCTTTTGACAGAGACAATATCGAGCTTGATAGTAACGAAGCGACTTTTGTTGTGAATATAAAAGGATACAAAGGAGTAATACCATTATTTGTAGTTGCATATGATTACAACGATAATAGAACAGAGCATATTGAATATGTAAACATTCAACCAGAAGAATCTCCTTCAGAAAGCAGTGAAGAACCTGGAAAACACATATTTGTTCCTGTTCCTTTGTCCGAATTAGGCTATGTTAATATGATCTCCTACACAAGAAACCAAGGTATAGAGTTTTATAGCAACGATCCTATTGTAAACAAAATTAAGAATAAATTGCTTAAGAGATTACAAGAATATTCAAAAGTTAATCAACCAAAACTTTTACTGAAAGATTTTGGCAGAAGTATAAAGGCAGCCCCAGAAAACTGCAATCTTTGGATTGAAATAGAGTGGGGAAGTTATTCGCTTTTTAAATACTTTGGATTGATTGGATCTTTAGTTGAAAAACCGGATGGATACAGGATATACAGATCCTATGATGGCGTTAACTATGAGAAGATCGCGACTATACCAGAATCCGACGATGATAATGATATAGTATATATGTACAGAGACTTTTCTGCGGAGAACGAACCAAATAAGCAAGTTTGGTATGCTGTAACCTCTTATAAGGGAGATTGGGAAAGTGAAAAGGTTTATTTAGGTTCCGTTGTTCCGTTGGATAGTTTCAATGTGAAATTAATTCACCCCGAAGATGGAGCGGTTGATGTATCAAGGAATCCTGAGTTTATCTGGGAACCTACCAATAGTGTAGAATCTTTAGAAGGTCAAACAGAATACCACTATACTATGTGGATATACGACACTGTTCAAGGAGAGGAATGGATTGTTCCTGCAACTGTAGTAGAAGATTATTTAGAAGCTTATGACTGGGTCAAACAAGACGCGGAAAGTGTTGTTGCAACATTCACGGGAAACATGGACGGAGAATATAAATGGTATATTGAAGGAACCTATGAGTACCCATCTAATAAGCTTGAGGCAGGAAAAACTTATGATTGGGGTGTTGATTATGCATATGCGGAGGTTTTAGACGAAGACAGTCTTGCTATTTCCATAGCAATTGATTATGGATGGGGGATAGATAGATGGGGAATAGAACCAGATAAGCACAACGAGTTTACAACAGGAAACAATTAAATGATGAGAAAGGGGTGAGATGATATGTTAAAAAAGCTTATCATAATATTGATTGTCGGGATGGTGGCTGCCTTTGCTTTCTATGGATGTACAATGAGACCTACTACAGCTCCTACAAAGAACGAAAGTACAAATTCTACTAATGTTTCCTCATCAAGCGATATGGTTTTTCCTGACAATAACGGGCTTCCAGCTTTTGGAGAATTGAAATACAAGTATTTTGAGCATCAACTGATTGTTGGATATAATGACAAAAGTGCCGTTGAAACAATCGCAAAAATACTTAAAGCGAAGGTTAAAGATGAGCTTCCAAAATTGAAAGCAGTGCTTTTGGAATTTGACAGCACTGTAAAAGAAGCCTATAGATTACTTAAGATGAAAAGGAAAGAGTTGAGAGGAATCAGGTTTATAGAACCAAATTATGATCGTGCACTAGAACCTATTATCAAGCCAACTGAAGAGGAAATAAAAGCTATAAAACATGGTGTGAGAACTTCTTCAAGTAGTTCGGAAGATGATGAATGGATGGTATATCAATGGGCTCTGAGGGTTCTAGGAGCTTCCGATGTTTGGGATACAGCAACAGGCACAGGTGTTATTGTAGCTGTTTTGGATACAGGTGTTGACGGAACACATCCTGATTTGCAGGGTCAGATCGTCGAGGGCTATGATCCATATACATGGGAAATTATTGATCCCAACGAAGATTCGGATACATATGGGCATGGCACCCATGTGGCTGGAATAATTGCTGGAAAGAAAGGTGGAGGAAAAATAAGAGGTTTAGCTTATGAAGCAAAGATAATGCCTATTAGAATATTTAGGCCATATTATGTTGGAGATTGGTGTGTTGCAGATGGAATAAGATGGGCAGTTGATCATGGAGCAGATGTTCTTTCTAACAGTTGGGGAGGCCCAGGATATTCTTACATATTGAAAGCTGCTTTCGATTATGCCATGGCGAACAATGTTGTAGTGGTGGCTGCTGCAGGGAACGGTCATACTGATCAACACTGGCACTATCCTTCTGCATTTACGGGAATTATAGCTGTATCGGCTAGCACAGCTAGAGATGAGATAACAAGTTGGTCAAGTAGAGGGGATTATATATCTGTTGCGGCACCAGGAAGTATCATATTGTCGTCCATACCAGTTCGTTCTTCTGAAGAGGAAGGAATAAATGGAGAACCATACGCGTATTGGAGTGGAACATCCATGGCTACTCCGTATGTCTCTGCACTTGTGGCGCTTTTAAAGCAAAAGTATCCGCAGGCAACACCATATCAAATCAGGAAGATGATAGAGAGCTCAGCTAAGGATATAGAAGAGCCAGGTTATGATACAGCATCGGGCTTCGGGAGAATATCTCCGGCGAGTGCTCTGGAATTACAACCTAATGCCTTCTCTAATGAAAGCGTATTATTGGCAAAAGCTGTGGATAGAGATGGAAGACCTCTTTACGGGGTATATGTAACAATAGAAAATAAAGAAACAGGAAAAAGATATTATGAAAAAGCGTGCACCTATTATTATGATGAAGAAGCCGGCTACGAAACACCGATAGCCATCTTTCTTAGAATAGAACCAGGGGAATACAAAGTGATATATGGAGGACCAGACTTTTTGCCGTGGGATTCACGCAACTGGCGAGTTGAAGAAGAGTTATCCTATTCTACAGATGTTACAATCTCAGCTTTTGATGGGACAACCACCGTTTATGAGGGAACACCAACCTTTGTCACACAAATATATAAATCATCATTTGATGTTTCTTCGGTGAAAGCTTCATGCGATTTCGAAGGTACTCTCACCGTAATGTTGAAATGGTCAGATTATTATTCGGATGATTCAGAGATTATAGCAACAGAGGTATTGAATTCCACAAGTGATAGCGCAGATTTTGTGTTGTCAGATGGAGCATCTTCCGGACATTACTTCATACTTTATACATTTGAAGGGACTATGAACTCTGCTGTTTTTGCCAATTATGAGTTTGATAATGGATTTGGTTCTGATTGGACATTAGGAGGAGATGCAATGCCGTTTATTGTATATTTAGAAGAAGAAGATGCAACAGTTGTTCAATTCGGAGATATTGATGATAATGAAGTAAGTTACTTTGAAACTAATGTATCTTTAGAAAAAGATGCACAATTAAGCTTTAAGTATAAGGTTTCAAGCGAACAAAATTGGGATTATTTCAAGGTTTACATTGATGGACAACTGGTTTATGAAGATTCCGGCGAAACAGGATGGAAAGTTGAAAGTATACCTGTCTCAAGTGGAGAACATACTATAAGATTTGCGTATGAAAAAGACAGCAGCATGTCCCAGGGCGAAGATACTGCATGGGTTGATTGGGTAAAGATTGAAGAATTTTCAGGATTAACTGGAAAAGTCAACATAAACGGCAATGAAATAGATGTTTACTCTGAAATACCATCAGGCTATCATGAAGAATATATGGGAGTTGTCGACGAATATGGAGGACGCTTCGCACCATGGACAGTATTCTAATAAGTTAGCGGTAGGGCCAAGCCAAAATTGAGCATTATTATGAATAAACAGTGGGGGGATGCAACCCCCCATTTTTTTGTAAAGTCTCCTTTCATGAGATAAAGTCAAGTATTTAATCCTTTTTATACGCACTTTTTAAGGGATTTTTTTTAACTGGCAGTATCCATAAAACTGGAGGAAAATCCGGAAGTTACATTTTGGCAGATCATCATAACTCAATAATGTAACCCGTAGGACTGGCAAAATATATGTCAAGGATGCATAGAGAATAGATCACAGCGAGAGATTTACGAATGGGATTGGAAGGTATATATTAAACAACATACAAGAGTTTTGGAGTTATGCATCAGTGAGAACATTTTCGTTAAAAAAGAAAAACCCGCTATGTGGACTGCACCCAAAAGACGTGACATAGAAAAAAAGCCCCCGGAAGTGGTAAAGTAAAACCATGGAAGGGGGCGTTTTCTTTGGCGAAAAAAGGTCAGAAGTTCAAGAAATATCCTGTTCATATCAAAGAGAAAGTGGTAAAGCTTTATTATGAAGATATGCTACCTATTAGTACTATATCATCGCTGCTATCAATAGACAGGAATAGAACAACGGGCCAGCGGAAAGCTTCTTTAGCCATTTTAAAGAAGAAGTAGTTAAGATAGAAGGGGATAAGACAAAAGAGGAGTATATGAAACTAATAGATGACTACATAGAGTTTTACAACAATAGGAGATACCAAATGAGATTAAACAAAATGGCCCCGGTCGAATACCGGAGCCAGATGTACGGAACTTAGATGATGCTTTTTTATTTGTCCCGCTTCCGGGGGTAAGTCCATTTGTGCGAGGGATTTTTAATAATAGAAAAAACAACCTCTGCCGTGAAGGCGGAAAGGATATTCTTCCCACTCTTTGCTATTTTAAACTTTAACTTCCTTATGAACGGTATGTTTTTTGCAATGAGGGCAGAACTTTCTCATCTGAAGTTTCGATCTTTGATCTTTTCTCTTTGTGGTGTAATAATTGATCCTTCCGCATTCTTCACACTTAAGCCCTATTTTTATTCTCATCGCTTCCTCCTCCTCCCTCTAAATACTTTAACTGGTGGTGGGGGGAGGATTCGAACCTCCGAAGGCATTCTGCCAGCGGATTTACAGTCCGCCCCCTTTGGCCAACTCGGGCACCCCACCATAACGTAAAAAAGATGGAGCCAGCGGTGGGACTCGAACCCACAACCTGCTGATTACAAATCAGCCGCTCTGCCGATTGAGCTACGCTGGCACCGGTGTCATATTATATAGTTAGCTTCAAAACATTTCAAGATCCCAGCCATCAGCCCCTGGATGGATATAAAGATATTAACCCGGTTTTTTGACTTTTCCGCCTTTTTCTCCTTGCCTGTATTATACTGCTCTCCTGAAAAACTGAAGAGAAAAATAGTAATACAAAAAAGATAAGACAGGGGGCCATATACTTCAGAGCTTTAAGCTCTTTTGGGAATTTGCCCATGGCCTCCTGAGCCACCCAAAGCTCTCAGAGCTTTCAAACTATCATCACATTCGAGGATTAACTCGGAGGCTCCCTGCCTTATCAAATCCAACCAAAAAGAGTGTTTCACATGTCCACTTTCGTCGGTATTGATGTGTCCAAGCGTAATTTCCACTCTTGCATCATCTCTGACGTTGCTTCTACGCAATATTATACCTCAAATTCACAAATTGTTTTATGATGTTTGCGTTTTCTCTAAGGTTTATTAAGGAAGAAGTGAATAGTGCTCTGGAATACAGGAAACCGAGAGATTATAGGGCGAGTCTCTGATTAATCTTCTTCTTTTTAATCTTCTTCTTTCAGAGGGCGGCTCAGCAGAGAATGTAGAGCTTCAGAAACTTTCATGTTTTCGTATAGTATCTTATATACATGGTCGATTATTGGAGTGTAAAGATTTTCCGTTTTGGACATTTCATAAGCGATTTTGGTGGTGTATACACCTTCCGCTACCATTGACATTTCGTTTAGTATTTCGTCTAACTTTTTTCCTCTCCCTAACATTTCTCCTACGTATCTGTTCCTGCTATGTTGACTTGTGCAGGTTACGATCAGATCACCTATCCCAGCAAGTCCCATGAAGGTATCTCTTTTTGCACCAAAATGCACTCCAAATCTTGTTATCTCAGAAAGAGCTCTTGTTATAAGTGCAGCCTTTGAGTTGTCCCAATTTCCGAGGCCGTCTATTACACCTGCAGCTATGGCTACGATGTTTTTCAAAGCTCCTGCTATTTCCACACCTGTTACATCGGTGCTTCTGTAAACTCTGAAAGATATCGTACTTGTTTCATGCTGAACGATTTTTGCAACTGTTTCATCCTTTGATGCGACAACCACACTTGTAGGGATATCCCTTGCAACCTCTTCGGCATGGCTTGGACCACTTAATGTAGCGTATTTGATATCTCCCAGCATTTCTGCGAAAACTTCCTCCATTCTTTTTGCGGATTTTATCTCTATTCCTTTAGCAAGGTTTATAATAATTGCATTCTTTGGAAGGTGCTTTATTTTTTCAAGTACGCTTCTGACTGATTGTGCTGGTATAGCAAAATATATAAGTTCACTACCGTTGATAGCTTCGTTTAAATCATCAGTGGCTTTAAATTTGGGAAGAGTTATACCCGATAAATAGTACGGATTTTCGCCATTTTTAAGAGCTTCTACAACCTTTTTCCTTCTTGCCCATATCTTTACATCGTGCCCTTTTAAATAAAGCAGCTTCGCTATAGCACTTCCCCAGCTTCCTCCGCCAATTACTGCTACCTTCACCCTTCAAGAAGCTCCCTTACGATTTTGTTGACTAGTTTCCCGTCAGCTTTCCCCTTAACTTTAGGCATTATCTCTTTCATCACCTTACCAAGGTCTTTCACAGTAGTTGCTCCTACTTGCTTTATTATTTCCTTAGCCAATTCCTTGATTTCCCCTTCACTCATCTGCTCTGGTAGATACTTTTCTATAACCTTGAGTTCAGCCTCTTCGGATGAGGCTAGATCGTCTCTTTCAGCAGCTTTATATTGCTCTATTGCTTCTTTTCTCTTTTTCGCTTCCTTTTGAAGGACAGCGATTACATCTTCGTCGCTTGCTTCCTTCATTTTTTCAACTTCGAAGTTTTTAATGGCTGCTATAACCATTCTCAAAGTTCTAACGGCAACTTCATCTTTGCTTTTCATTGCGTTTTTTAAATCTTCCCTTATTTTGTCCTTTA
>Ga0256842_1002489_pt1 | contig 13159 bp, 9 predicted proteins | sample 4559240metaG_FD_185973 | JGI IMG/M metagenome (GOLD analysis project Ga0256842, IMG submission 185973) | Hydrothermal vent microbial communities from Guaymas Basin, Mexico - 4559-240 | ecosystem: Environmental > Aquatic > Marine > Hydrothermal vents | place: Mexico: Guaymas Basin | collected...
AAAGAAAATAAAAACTTCCCCATTCATATTTACTTGCATTATCGACAATGCCTGCTACTACGGGATTTAAAGCAATATATCTCATTGCCGATATAAAATAGCTGTCGGAATCTATTACAAACGATTTATATCTATCTTGGAAAAGATGCCCGTTCGTCCCGTGTTTGTAATTAAAGTATTTAGTATAGACCAAATTGAGTCTGTGCATAAAGGAAGGAAGATTGGGAAGGTTTGTGCGCAGCAACAAATGATAATGATTATTCATCAATACATAAGAAAATATGTCAACAGAGTATTCAACGCTAAATTCCCCTACTTTTTTAAGGAAGTATCCCCTATCCGCATCGGCAGTAAAAATTTCGCTGCCTCTGTTTCCCTTGTTTATCACGTGATAAACGGCTTTTTCAAAAACCACTCTATTTTCCCTTGCCACGTAGCACCTCCTTTACTATAACTGTCCGCTTGGTACCTGGTACTAATAGGACAGTTCTCATAAATAAAGCCTTATATATCAATAAATTTTCCGCGCATTGTCCGCTTGGTACCTGGTACCGGGAGGACATTTTTCAAATACATACCCGTGTAAGAACGCGGGTTCTCCGCAACTTCCTCCGGAGTTCCCGTTGCAATAACATATCCACCCTTTTCTCCGCCTTCGGGACCGAGATCTATAATGTAATCGGCGGATTTTATAACATCGATATTGTGTTCTATTACGATCACCGTGTTTCCTTTTTCCACGAGCCTGTTCAGCACATTAATCAATCTGTGAACATCGGCAAAATGCAAGCCTGTTGTGGGTTCGTCCAAGAAATAAATCGTTTTTCCTGTTCCTCTCTTTTGAAGTTCAGAGGCGAGTTTCACTCTCTGTGCTTCGCCGCCGGAAAGTGTAAGTGCCGACTGGCCCAATTTTATGTATCCGAGTCCGACATCTTCAAGAAGTTCCAATTTCCTCTTTATCTGTGGAATATTTTCAAAAAATTTCAACGCTTCCGTAACAGTCATATCGAGGACATCTGAAATGTTTTTCCCTTTATACGTGATTTCGAGCGTTTCTTTGTTATACCTCTTTCCTTTGCACACTTCACAAGGAACGTAAACATCGGGTAAAAACTGCATTTCCACCTTGATATACCCGTTTCCCTGACACGCCTCACACCTTCCGCCTTTTACATTGAAACTGAACCTCCCGGGACGGTACCCGCGAGCCTTTGACTTGGGAAGAGAGGCGAAGAGTTCACGTATCGGAGTAAAGACTCCCGTGTAAGTTGCGGGGTTTGAGCGCGGAGTCCTCCCTATGGGCGATTGATCCACTATGACAACTTTGTCTATGTATTCCACGCCTTCCAAAGAATCGTAATCTCCGGGCCTTTCCTTCGAATGTGAGATTTCTTTTCTGAGCGCCTTCCAAAGCACATCCTGGATGAGGCTACTCTTCCCGGAACCCGAAACACCCGTTATGCATATAAACGTATGCAGGGGAAATTTCACCGTTATATTTTTCAAATTATGTTCTCTTGCACCTTTTAAAATCAGATATTCGCCGTTTCCTTTTCTCCTCTTTTTCGGAATCGGAATTTTCAGTTCACCTTTGAGGTATTTGCCCGTAAGGGAGCGCTCTTCGTTCATAATGTCATTCACGCTTCCCGTTGCAACGATGTATCCTCCGTTTTCTCCCGCGCCGGGCCCCATATCCACAATGTAATCCGCAGTTCGAATTGTTTCTTCGTCGTGCTCTACTACCACGACGGTATTGCCAAGATCCCTCAGTTCGACAAGTGTTTTGAGGAGTTTCTCATTGTCGCGCGGATGCAAACCGATGGAAGGTTCGTCAAGTACGTAAAGGACGCCCACGAGTTTTGAGCCTACCTGCGTTGCAAGGCGAATCCTCTGCGCTTCTCCGCCTGCAAGTGTTGCGGATTCCCTGTTGAGAGTGAGGTAACCAAGCCCTACATCGAGTAAAAATTTGAGCCTATTTGTGATCTCCTTCAATATCTGTCTCGAAATCGCTTTTTCTTTTTCCGTTAATTTCAAAGGCAAATTCTTGAAAAATTCGTATTCTTTTTCCACGGAAAGTGCCGTGATTTCCGCAATGTTTTTTCCTTCTACCGTAACTGAAAGCGCTTCCCTTTTAAGCCTCGCCCCGTGGCACACCGGGCATTCCACCTTCCGCATAAATTTTTCGTATTCTTCACGCATCGAATCGGAATCTGTCTCGGAATACCTTCGCATAAGCATGGGGATTACTCCTTCAAACCTCACTTTAAATTCGTATTCTCTGCCTTCCTTATTTGTAAAATGCACGGGGACGCGTTTGTTAGTCCCGTAAAGGATTATGTTCAATTCACGCTCGGTAAAATCCTTCAAAGGTTTAAAAATGTCGATTTTATACTCCCGCGCGGCGTCGAGAATCACGTTGTATGAAAATGTGTCCATTCCCCTGAAACCGGGAATTTTGATTGCACGTTCCGCAAGGGACTTGTTCCAATCGGAAATTATGAGATCGGGATCGGGTTCTATCTTAAACCCCAAGCCCCCGCATTCGGGACAAGCACCGTAAGGGCTGTTAAAAGAGAAGAGCCTGGGTTCTATTTCTTCCATGCTGAAACCACATTTCGGGCAGGCAAGTTTTTCGGAGAACAGATATTCTTCTTCGTCCTCGCGAATAAAAATTTTTACGATTCCCTCGCCCTCTTTCAAGGCAAGCTCAACGGAGTCCGCTATACGGGAACGCTCGTCTTTCGAAACTCTGACTCTGTCCACGACAAGGTCTATTTCGTGCTTCCTGTTTTTATCTAAGTTTATATTTTCATCAAGCGTGTATGTAATCCCGTCTGCCTTCACGCGTACGTAACCTCTTTTCCTCAATTTTTCGAAAAGAGATTTGTATTCCCCTTTTCTGCCTCGCACGAGAGGCGCGAGAATTTCAACTTTTTTCCCGTCCGCAATATCGAAAATTTTTTCAATAATCTCATCGGGAGTTTGCCTCTTTATCTCCGTTCCGTCGTAAGGGCAATGCGGGACACCTATTCTCGCAAACAGAAGCCTCAAATAATCGTAAATTTCCGTCATCGTTCCTACGGTGGAGCGCGGATTTTTACTCCCGCTCTTCTGGTCAATCGCAATTGCCGGAGACAGGCCCTCTATGTAATCAACGTCCGGTTTCTGAAGTACTCCTATAAACTGCCTTGCATAGGAAGAAAGAGATTCCACGTACCTTCTCTGCCCCTCCGCATAAAGTGTGTCGAACGCAAGCGAAGATTTGCCCGAACCGGAAACTCCGGTAATCACAACGAGTTTCCCTCTTGGTATATGAAGTGAAATGTTTTTTAAGTTGTGGACGCGCGCGCCCTTTATATATATTTCTTTACTGCCCATCTTCCTTTGCCTTTACGGACATTACGATAAAATACGCTGGAAAAACGTAATAAGTTACTGCGGAAAAAAGCACAATTGCCCATTTGGAAGCAACGTAAACGGCATACGAACTTGTTCCGTATCCCGTTTGGTAGATCCCGAACGGGAGTATGTAAACGATGAATACAACCAATGCGGAAAAGAAAAGTACCAAAAAGAAGCGCCGAAATGCATACGAGAAAGACTTTATGAGGCGTTTCCAAAATTCGCCCGACGAAACGAAATACGGAGAAAATGCAAACAGAAAATACACGGCGAGATAGAACACAAATTGATAAAAGATTATAAGGCTTGTGTTGAGGTGTGCCTGATTACGCACGATGATCGGAGAAAGAACGAAGAGGTAAACCGCAGTGAACGTAAAATTAAAAATGAGCAGCGCATAAAACGGTTTTTCTTTGTCTTCGGAGACAATTTTAGATATTTGAAGCGATGCGATAAGCACGGGGATATAGGAGATATTTAAAAACGCCATTATTTCAAGCCAGGGCAGAGACGAATTGAGTTTTGGGAGTTTCCCCGGAAAAGCGGAGGCTCCTATGTAAAACCACTTCAACATATATTTTAGTGTCACGATTAAAATTAGAACTGAAAAAGGCGTAAAAAGAGAACGTCGTAACTCCGGAGTTTCAACGGCATATATAGCGGCGAGAAAACCTACAAGCACAAGATACTCTATGAAAACGGCAAGCACATTCCCCGCCTGAGGGGAAGAAGCGGTTTTCTGCAAAAAAGCGGACAGTTTCCTTAAAAACAGCCCGTTGATTATTGCGTATATAACGGCTATTGCAACTTCTGTTAAAAATCGTTTATCAAAAAGTCGTTTGCGTAATTCGTTCATTTATTTACCTCCGTAATTTTTTTTACATTATACAACAAAGAAGTTTTTTTACACTTCCGCAGGTGAGTTATCACTATTGTGCTCTGAGAGTAATTGTAACAAAAAATCTGCAACAGCGTTCAGTTTCAAGTTATAAATATATAAAATTTTATAGATTAAAAATCAATTTTATGATATAATGCCTTGCTATGGAAAAAATACGCTATTGGATAAAGGTATTTAAGAGAAAACCGGATCTTTTGAACGGAAACATTCTGGAAGAGCTCTTAATCTTGGGGCTTCCCGTGATGGTCGCAAACCTTGTTCAAACACTTTATAACTTAGTTGATGCATTTTGGCTGGGAAAAGTCGGCAAAGCGGCGCTCTCCGCGCCCACGATTGCTTTTAACGTTATTTTTGTTGTTATCGCATTTTCTATGGGCGTATCAGTGGGCGGATCGACACTTGTCGCACAATACACCGGAGCGAAAATGGAAAAGGAGGCGGCGAAATCCGCCGGGACAACAATCACGATGATGCTTGCGCTGGGCGTATTGTTTGCAATAATCGGATATTTAGTTACTCCGCCTGTGCTAAAACTCCTCCACACTCCGGAAGATGCTTATATTCCCACAATGCAGTATATGAGGGTGATATTCTTAGGGCTTCCCTTTATGTTCGGATATATGAGTTTTCAGGGAATTGTGCAAGGGCGCGGGAACACCGTGACGCCAATGAAAATAATCACGTTTTCTCTTCTTCTCAATGCCGTGCTTGACCCATTGCTTATCTTCGGGATAGGTTTTCCCAAAATGGGCGTAACGGGTGCGGCACTTGCAACAGACCTTGCAAGAGTGCTTGCCCTGTATTTAGGTTTCAGGTATCTCTTCTCTGAGAAAAGTGAGATAAGGCTCACAATAAAAGACTTAGGGATAGATTGGAAGATTGTCGGAAAAATTTTTAAAATCGGGCTTCCTCTTTCAATTGGGCAAATGGCGACTTCTCTCGGTTTCACTTTGCTTATAAGTATTGTAAATTTGTTTGGCTCTGCCGTGGTAAGCGCATTCGGCGTAGGGAACAGAATCATATCTCTCCTCAATATGCCTGCAATGGGATTCTCGCAGGCAGCAACCGTGATGGTCGGGCAAAACCTCGGGGCGGACAATGTGGAAAGAGCGGAGCAAACTGTGTGGACAACGGCGAAAGTCATAGCGATTGTCCTTTTTTCGGGCGCGACGCTGACATTCCTGTTCGGCGGTTACATTGTAAAATTCTTCATCAACGATCCGGAAGTGATAAAAGTAGGAACGAACTTGTTCAGGATCGCTTCTTATTCCGTCCCGTTTTTCGGGATTATGTTTGCGTTTAATGCGGCTTTCAGCGGTTCTGGGCACACAACGCCCATACTCGTTTTGAACACAACAAGGCTTTGGGGAATTAGAATTCCCGTTGCATATTACCTTGCACTGAAAATGAAAATGGGGCCGAACGGAATATTTTACGCAATGGTCGTAAGCAACGTGATAATCGCGGCAGCCGCATATCTATGGTTTAGAAAAGGTACGTGGAAAAAGAAAGTAATTTCAAAGCGGAAGATTCCGGTGCAAAACGGGGCGGGATAACCCGCCCGCAAACTCTGTTACGCACCTAAGTATGCTTCTTTGACTTTGGGATTTTCCAAAATTTCTTTGGCAGGGCCCTCCATCGTGATTTCACCTACTTCCAAAACGTATGCGTAATCTGCAAGTTGAAGTGCCATCTCCGCATTCTGCTCGACAAGGAGAATCGTTTTGCCTTCTTCGTTAATCTGTTTTAAAACTTTGAATATTTCCTCGACGAGCATAGGGGCGAGCCCCATCGAAGGTTCGTCGAGCAATATGAGTTGTGACTCCGTCATAAGCGCCCTGCCCACGGCAAGCATCTGTTGTTCTCCCCCGGAAAGCGTTCCGCCCATTTGTTTCTGTCTCTCCTTTAACCGCGGGAACAGTTCAAACACCTGCTCCAACTTTTCTTTCTTAAGTTTCGGGTCTCTCAGCGTCCAAGCGCCTAATTCCAGATTTTCACGCACGGTAAGGTCGGGGAAAATTCTCCTTCCTTCGGGTACATGGGTAATTCCCATCTGAACAATTTTGTGTGCCGGAATATTCGTAATTTCGTCGCCCATAAAATAGATGTGCCCTTCCTGTGCCTTGATAAGCCCGGAAATTGTCCTAAGCGTCGTTGTCTTTCCTGCGCCGTTCGCGCCGATAAGTGTTACAATTGTTCCGGGTTTGACGGTAAAGGAAATTCCTTTTAATGCTTTTATTGCTCCGTATGATACGATAAGGTTTTTAACTTCAAGCATGTTGTTTCCTCCCAAGATACGCTTCTATGACACGCGGATTGTTGCTTACTTCTTCCGGCGTCCCTTCGGCAATCGTTTCCCCGAAGTCCATAACTTTTATCCTCTCGCAGATATTCATAACGAATTTCATATGGTGCTCTATGAGGAAAATTGTAAGGTTGAATTCTTTTTTAATCCAGCGAATCATCTCCAAAAGTTCCATTGTCTCCTTGGGGTTCATTCCTGCAGCGGGTTCGTCCAAAAGAAGAAGCGTCGGATGCGTCGCAAGTGCGCGTGCGATCTCAAGCCTCCTGAGTTCTCCGTAAGGCAAAGCCTTTGCCAGCGTATACGCTCTGCTGTGGAGGTTGAACATTTTCAAAAGACTCATTGCTTCTTCTTTTATTTTTTTCTCTTCGCTCCGGAATTTTGCATTTCTCATAATCGAATCGTATAATCCGTATCTTACTCTGAAATGCCCTGCAATTCTAATATTGTCAAGCACGGTTAAGTTCGGAAAAACGCGCAAATTCTGGAATGTTCTTGCGATTCCTTTCGCAACGATTGTGTGCGGTTTGTATTTTGTAATATCTTCGAGGTAAAAATCACCGTTTGTTTTTTTCTGCCTGAGGTAAATTTTCCCCTCCGTAGGAATGTAAACGCCTGTGATGAGGTTGAAAATCGTCGTCTTTCCTGCGCCGTTCGGGCCGATAAGCCCCCAGATAACGCCTTCGGGAAGTTCCATATGGAAATCGTGCACTGCCCGGAGCCCGCCGAAGTAATGAGTGACGTGGTCGATTTTAAGCACCGTGTTTTGCATTTTCATCCTCCTCTTCCGGAATCAGGACGGAAAACTCTTTGTCTCCCATAAGCCCGTTCGTTTTATAGAGCATCGTTGCAACCAAAAGCACGGAGAAAATCACCATTCTCCACTCCGGGCCTACACGGAACGGTGTAAATGCGTCGATTCTATTGAGCATAAAACGCAGTCCTTCGGAAAGGAATGTAATACCAACTGCTGCAACGATGGAGCCGCTTATGCTTCCGATACCTCCGATGTAAACCATTATCAATACGTATATCGTTGCCATAAAACCGAATTGGAGCGGATTGATGTATTGGATAAGGTGTGCAAGCAAAGCGCCTCCGACACCTGCAAAAAACGCACCGATCGTAAAGCCCATAACTTTGTAATAAGTCGTGTGCACACCGACGAGTTCGGATGCAACTTCATCCTCCCTTATCGACAAAAATGCCCTTCCTATGGAAGAGTAAATGACATTTCTCATAATTATCACCGAAATAAGAGTAACAATTGTAACCAACGTGAAGTTCGAAAAGTTAGGTATTCCGGGAATTCCTCTCGGGCCACCTACGAATTTTATCGCGTTGAACGTGACGCGGATTATTTCTCCGAAGGCGAGCGTAACAATCGCGAGATAGTCGCCCCTGAGCCTCAACGTGGGAAGTCCGATAAGGAAGCCCACAAGCGCTGCAACAATTCCGCCCAGAATCATCGAGCCTATGAATACGAGATACGGAACAAATCCGTGAGAAGGGAACTTAAAAAGAATCGTTGTAATTGTCGCAGACGTATAGGCGCCCACCGCGGCAAATCCCATATGTCCGATGGAAAACTGCCCGGTGAATCCGTTAATGAGGTTTAAACTCACCGTTAAAATGATATAAATAAGGGAAACGTTAATAACGTGCATCCAATAGTTGTTCAATATCCCGAATTTGTTGAGGGGGTATAAAACAAGCCAGAAGATAAATGTTCCGGTGATTAGTTTTCCGTTTCTGCTTTTGAAAAATCGGATCATCTTTTGCGTAATATTTCTTTTTTTCTTGCTCATACCTTTTCCCCCGTTTTCTTTCCGAGCAAACCTTGCGGAAGAAATATAAGCACCAAAATCAAAATCGCATAAGCAATTCCTTCGCCTACGATAGAGTTAATCGCAGTGCCGAAAACCTCCGCAAATCCCATTATATAACTTCCCAACATCGCCCCGGGAACACTCCCTATTCCGCCGAGGACAGCAGCAATAAATGCTTTCAATCCGGGGATAATTCCCATATACGGATTGATTCTCGGATACGTGATACCGGTGAGAAGCCCGGCAGCGCCTGCAAGTGCACCGCCCACGATAAACGTAAAATCGATAACTTTCTCGATATCAATTCCCATAAGCCTTGCAGCGTCTTTATCCTGCGCGGACGCCCTCATCGCCATTCCCATCCTTGTGTGCTGAATGATGTATGTAAGGACAACCATTAACACCACGGCGATCGTAACATTTACAATTTGATAGTTCGTGAGGATCGCGCTTCCTATTTTGTAGGTTTTCTGCGGGATAAGCTGACTCTGCGGAAATGCCTTAAAAGAAGGGCCTATAAAAGGAAGTGCGGACGAAGTGTATTCAAGGAACATTGAAACGCCTATTGCCGTAATAAGTGCGGAAAGCCTCGGCTTATATCTTAACGGTTTATACGCAATTCTATTGGAAAGAAATGCAACAACCGCCCCCGCAGCCATACTTATGATAAGCACAATAATGACGTTTGGATGTTCCTTTCTCGCAGCTGAGAACATCACGGCAAAATAAGCGGCATACGCACCTACCATATAAAAGTCTCCGTGTGCGAAGTTAATGAGTTTGATGATACCGTAAACGAGCGTATAACCTATTGAAATAAGCGCGTATATACTGCCTATCTGAATGCCGTTAATTATCTGCTGTAAATTGAAAATTCCGTTCATATTCTTCCCTCCTAATTAGCCGAAAGGGCGGCAATTGCCGCCCTTTAAACCCATGATTTACGGGTTAATCGTCGTTACGTATACCTGTTTGCCGTTTTCGATCTTGAGGATAACGGCACTCTTAATCGGGTTTCTGTTTTCGTCGAATTTGATGTGTCCGGTTACGCCCTGGTAATCAATGTTCTTTAATGCGTCTTTAATCGCTTCGCCATCCGTTGAGCCGGCATTCTGAATTGCGGTAAGCATAATATTCATTCCGTCGTATCCGAGTGCTGCAAGTGCGTCGGGTGCTTCACCGTATTTATCTTCATACTTCTTAACGAAGTTCTGAACGATTTCCTCTTTGCTGTCTTTGGAGAAGTGGTTTGTGAAGTAGCAGTTGTTCACTGCGTCTCCGCCGATCTTGACGAGGTCGGGAGAATCCCAACCGTCTCCCCCGACAATAGGTCCGTTAAATCCGAGAGAACGTGCCTGTTTTGCGATAAGCCCGTCATCGTTGTAATAGTTGGGAGAATAAATCGCATCGGGTTTGCCGTCAAGAATTTTAGTAAGTTGTGTGTTGAAGTCTGTTGTTCCGTCCGGATAACCTTCGTATGCAATAATCTGGCCGCCAAGACTTTCGAATTCCTTTTTAAAGGATTCTGCAAGGCCGGCATTGTAATCCTGTCCGATATCGTAAATAACCCCGACCTTTCTTGCTTTGAGGTTGTTGTAAAGGAACTTCGCTGCAACGGTTCCCTGGAACGGGTCGATGAAGCAAGCCCTAAAGATGTAATCTCCCTGCTCCGTAACTTTAACATTTGTGGATGTGGGAGTGATCATAGGAACCTTGTTTCTCTGCGCAATAGGTGCACCTGCAAGAGAGCAGGAACTCGTAACGGAACCTACAATTGCAACCACATGGTTCTCGTTGATAAGTTTCGAAAATGCGTTTGCAGCTTCCGTAGGATCTGCTTTGTCGTCTTCAAAGATTAATTTTACCGTTCTTCCCAAAACTCCGCCTTTTGCGTTCCATTCTTCAAGTGCCATCTCATAGCCCTGTTTCGTGGACTTGCCGAATGTTGCGGCAGGCCCGGTAACAGGCGCTACTCCCCCGATCAATATGGGTTCTTTCTCTTGAGTAGCATTATTATTGCTGCTCTGCTTGTTTCCCCCGCATCCGGTGAGCACTGTTCCGAACAGTGTCACTACAAGGAGCAGAGAAACTACCAACAATAAAGTTTTCTTCTTCCTCATATTTCTTGCCTCCTTTGTAAATAAATTTTTGTGAGTATAGCAAAACAAAATAAAAAGTCAAGTGCAATTACATTCAAAATTTTACATACATATCCAAATTCCTTTGAGTGTGCGTCCCCCAATCATGTTATGAAACAAGAATTGTTTCTTTTTGGAAAAATTCTATCAATTTTCCGGAATATTTCAATAATCCATCCAAATATGATAAAATGAGCGATATGAGAGAATATACACATCTTGCATCCGGAATTATGCTGGGACTATTCGTTTGCAAACAGCCATATTCAATTGCTCTTACCGCGTTGGGGGCGGTGATGCCCGATATAGACAGCCCGTTTTCGGGAATAAGCAAAATCTCGAACAACAAAAAAAGTGTAAATAAGTTGATAAAACACAGGGGTATTATGCACACACTTACCGCGGCGGCGATGATATACGCAGCATACTTTGCAATTTTCAAAAACAATGCAATACTTCCGTTCATATGGGGATACTGCCTTCACATATTCCTCGATGCATTCACCCCGATGGGTGTGAGGCCGTTTGTCCCTGTTTCGAAAGTAAAAATCAGGCTCGGCGGCGGAGCGGTGAAAACGGGAAGCATTTCCGACAAGGCACTTGGGTTTGTCTTTTTTGCCGTCTCGTTGATCATTATTTATATCCGGCTAACCAATAAGGTTCAATAGAATAAAAAGTTTCTTATTTATTTCTCGTTTGTTTTTTATCGTTATCGAGATTCGGTTGAGTTAGATCCATTGGAATTTACCCGCTTATGGCAACCTGAATGGGGAAAATAAATCTATTGTTCATCGGATCCCAAAATTCTCCTTCTATATAACTATGTCATTCCTTTTCTCTAATTGTTTTATCAAGCAATATATGGATTGTAAAGACATTTCAGGGCGGCGAAAAAAACGAGACCCTGAGTTAATACACCTCAGGGTGACAGAGGCGGGGAGACACCTCAGGGTGACGGAAAGGCGGTCATTCCGATGGAGTGTAGTGACAGAAGAATCTCGTATTTCACCTGAGACCCACTTGGCGTAATGCGTGCCAAGGAAAAAAGCGCAAAAAACGCTCAAGGGTGACAAAAAAGTAGTCATTCTGGAGGAACGAACGAAGTGAGCGACGAAGAATCTCGCATTTCGTCTTTTTGTCTTTCAATAGGAGTTTCGAGGGAAATGTGTTCCCTCGATTTAAGACCCTGAATAGAGGCATTTCAGGGTGACAGGACGGGGGACATTTCGGGCGACGAAAAGGTAGCCATTATTTCTTATCCTGTTTATTATAGTTATAATTACAACCATTTTTAAGAAATGATTCAAAAGCGGAACAAAGATTAGTATAGGAATTTTTAGATTATATAGATATAAAGGACGGGAATTTTAGGTTAGGAAGTTATGCGTTAAATTCGAATTTAATAACAGGAAAAGCCATTCGGACAGCGGTGAGTTTTTATTACGACAAAACGGAAAAATCCGGATACGGCACGGATTATAAATCCGTTACGATGGACCTCAAAAAGCGGAATCTTCTGCTTCCTCGTTTGTGCAAGCCCGGATTTGTTCCAACTTATCCGTGATTTTTCAATTTTGCGCGCGCAAATTCGAGGGCGTTTTCAAAGTTTTCCTTTGAGCCGAATTCAGCATAAAGAAATGCGTTTTTAACAATTCCTTTCCCTTTGAACTTATCGAAAAGTTCGGGAAAATTTTCTTTCAAATCGAGCGCGCAATTTTTTCCTCGGGCTATTCCTACCGATTTCCCTTTTTTGGAAAAAATAAGGAACGGCTTTCCGCTCTCTTCACGCGAAAGCATTGCAAGGAGCGTCATAAAGTCGCCTTTCTCAAAATCGATTTCTCTTTCCGAAATTACCCCTTTTTCTGCGGAAAGTTCGGAAACGATATCTTTAAGTGCGTTTAATTTCAAGTTCTTGTTCTCCTTTTTAAGGGACTTTATTTCGGAAAGCATCTTGTTTATCTTCTCCGGAAGTTCGGAAACGCCGCAGGTGAGGGTTTCCGAAACGGCATTTGCAATGTTTGAAAGTTCTCTGATGTAAGAAAGCGTTCTTTTTTCGGCGGTGAAATACAAACGGAGATACTGCTTTTTCACTTTTTCCTTTTTCACAATTTTTATAAGGCCTACTTCACCTGTGAAATCAACGTGCGTTCCTCCGCACATCGAAATATCGACGCCCGGAATTTCCACGATGCGGATTTTGCCCGAAACTTCGTGTTTGCTCCTCAGGTTCATTTTCTCCGTTTCTTCTTTATTTGCGTAGTATTTTTTCACGGGTAAATTTGCAAAAACGATTTCGTTTGCAATGCCTTCCGCTTTTTCAAGAGTTTCAGCGGAAACGCTTACCGGCGCAACATCGATCGTGCAGGTGCTTTCGCTCATATGGAACGCCTCCGTTTTAATGCCGAACCTGTCTTCAAGGACGGCGGACAAAATGTGCTGCGCCGTGTGGAGCGCGGAAATCGTGTGCCTTCTGTTCCCGTCGATTCTGCAGAGGATCTCTTCCCTTTCCGGGAATTTGTCCGTGTAAAGAAGTGTTTTTCCGTTATTTTCTTCGGAGAAAAGGACTTTTGCCTCTCCTATAAAACCT
>Ga0256842_1002490_pt1 | contig 13158 bp, 15 predicted proteins | sample 4559240metaG_FD_185973 | JGI IMG/M metagenome (GOLD analysis project Ga0256842, IMG submission 185973) | Hydrothermal vent microbial communities from Guaymas Basin, Mexico - 4559-240 | ecosystem: Environmental > Aquatic > Marine > Hydrothermal vents | place: Mexico: Guaymas Basin | collected...
CTATCATTTTGTCAATGTCATCTTTGTATGAATCTGGCTTGGAGGAATCAATAGCAGATTTGAGTTGATGGATGAACTCCCTTATTTCTTTCACATCCTTGAGTGAATTTACCTTCTCTGAAAAACTCTGCCCTCCCATTAGTATCCTTGTATCTATCCCCTCGATAATACTCCTTGGTGAGTTATAGTTAAACATTTGCATTACTGGATTTGTAAGGAAGCCATAAAACTCTTGTAGGAGTCTTTGATTTTTGATGTATTCAAGATATCGGCTGTAAAACTCTGTCTCCTCGGTTATTATATCTATGAAATGGTTGTCTTTTAAGATTTTAATGATCTTTCCTATATTCTCGTTTCTTATGTCATGTTCCTTCATTAAGGCATTTGTCAAAGAGTTAATGGCATCTTCAAGTATTTTTTTGTTATTTATTGTGCTTTCAACTTCATATCTAACAATTCCTCCAGCAGCTAATATGAATCTTCCATAATAGCCTCCTTCAAATATATCTGAGAAGTTTCCACTTTTCGCATCATAGAAGTTAACAAGTAAGTACGGGAACATCTGGCTGAATTCTTCGAGGGCCTTTGGTTTCTCCTTGTATGCATCTCCTGCTCCACCGAATCCGGTTGGTTCTATTGTTGTTAAAACCACATGTGAGAATAGGGAGTCCGTTCCTCTCCCTTGAGTAAGCTTGAGATATTCAAGTTCTGAGAGAGCTATATAAGCATTTGCTCTTTCGTTGTTTCCTTCTCTGAGTGTGGGTAATATGCCGAAAAGGACTATTTGAACGCCAGGATTCCGTAGCTTTATTCTATTTGCTAAATCGATAAAGAGTCCAGAACCTGTGCCACCTCCAAGGCCAACTATCATTGCAATTTCCTGTATTCCGGGCCTTATCATGAAAATGTCGTCTATCCTGCCATCAACCAAAGCTTTGTAAAACATTGCCTTTGTGACGCCTCTTCTTCGTACTGTACCTTTAGAAAATCCAGATGATTTATACTTTTGAAGACCCTCTCTATTGTCTACCCCCTTGTCAGGATCGTATATCCACCATACTTTGATGTACTTTCTCCTATGAAGAGATTCAATTAGGTTTTTAGTATAGAGAACAACCTCCCTGTCAATATTCAAGTCTGATATTATGCACTTAACATTGACCTCAATATTTGAGTGAGTTTCAAGTTCCTCGGCCATTCTATCGATCTTTTTCTTGGCATTTTCAGCTCTCTCTTTATCGATTTTGTATTCTCCCTCTGCGGTATCAACTACTAGGAAATAATATTTTCGTTCTGAATTTTGTAGAAGTTCCTTTATTAGCCAATCTGTATTCAGTATTTCAAAAACAAGATTTTTCCCGGCACCGCCAATGCCCATAACCATTTCAGGGAACTGTATCATTTTTTCTCACCCCTCCACCTTGTTATCCAATTTTAATACCATGACACTCATCAAGTCCCTGCTGATAACCATCTTCTTTTCCTTTTCTGTATCCTTGACTGTATCCTTTCTCTTTTCCTTCTCTAAATCCTGTATTGTACCCTGTTTTCTTCCCCGTGTTGTATCCGACGAAACCAACAATTAAAATCAGCACAAAGAGGACTATCGCTACGATTTGCATATTCTTAGCTTTGTTTTGATATTCTTTGTTTGATTTTTCCAGTTTTGCTATTTTGTCATCTTTTTCTTTGAGCTGAGATTTTAACTGGGTTATCTGTGAATTGAGATTTGACACGTCATTTTTTAACTGGGCGTTTTCATTTTCTAAGGTTTTTATTTTATTTTCCTGTTCCTGTATTGTTGCATTTTCTGTTTGAATTGTTTTTTCTTGTTCTTGTATAGTCTGATTAAGCTCAGAGACAAGACTCTCAAGGTCATTTATTCTGCCTTGTAGTCTGCTTATGTTTGCAGGATCATATTTTGAGAAGAGAGGCAGTAGATCGTTATAAACATAATCGAAAAGTCCTAGATCAATATATTCCTCAGCTATTCTTTTTGCATCAGAATCTTTTATATTTTCCTCTATCTGTTTCTTTGCATCTTCAAGTTGAGGATGGATTATTGTGAAGGTCTCTGCCGCACTGTTTAACACAGTATCATCTTTGATGTCCTTGACTCTATAGTAAACATGTTGACTAAGGTCAAAGAACTTAAGTTTCAGAACTTTTCCGCCTTGAATCTGAACATTTTGTATGATTATACCTTTTGGTATCTTACCGTGGATTGGTATCTTAAGAGCTGATGGTAAATTCCCGCAAATTCTTATATCTCTTTCATGTAAGGTTATCTGGTATCCAGTTAGGCCTGTTATATCGAATATTGGGGCATTTCCATCTTTATCTAAGTCGGTTTCCACAACAATACAGTCTCCCTCTATGTCTGTTATGGTTAAACTGAAATCTACAGTTGCTCCTTCGACTTTTTGGGGTGGTAAAGATGGTGTTGTAGAAGTTGTTAAGGCATATACTGGCATTGACAGCAAAATTAATGCAGAAAAAACAACTGAGAGCACGGAAGCAGTTTTTTTCATGCTCTTGACCCTCCCGGGAAGTTATACCCTTAGTTCTTTAGTTGCGGGAATATTTAAGTGTTACTACGAGGATTCTAAATAAAAAACAGGATAGTCAGACAATAACAATAAATGCGTAAAATATCAGTATTTCCTTGGTAAATAGACAGTAATTACCTTAGATTTTAGGATTTTGGAGGTGTTAATCTAAAACATGATTCTGAGAACCATCAGTTGTCAGGTTCTCTGAGCATTTTCCAGATTCCATTCCACTCAAGGACAAGCCAGAAGGTCTTCAATTTCTTCTCAGCTTCCTTATATTCGGGATAATACTCCCCAATCAATCCCCAAAACTCATGCAGTTCCTCAAAGTATGTGCTAGGGGTCTCAAAAGAAAAAGTAGACTCGTAACTCAATGGGAAACTTTAAACGAAATCTATGCTGGGAGTTTGGATTTAACACTCACAAACTTTGTCCACAAATTAGTGGGTGAGATGAATAACGATCACGAAAATTATGGGATTATAGGACTGTTATTAATTTTTGACTCTTCCAGCTATAACATACACTATTCATTATGTTTAAGATAAAACCGCTTCCCTTGATGAATTCTTGATTTCACTTCTATACAGATTACTTCCTCAAAATGCATATCTAAAACCTATTTATTGTTTTCTATAAAGTCCTTAAACGCTTCTTCTTCATTTATCCCCTCTCCAAATCCAAGAACCTGAAAGTTTTCCATGTCGGGATACATCTCGATAGGGGACGAATATGTAGCTCCATTCGGTGTCATGAATATAAACAATCTTTTTCTCATATTGCCACCTCTAAGGTTAGCATTCTCAGCAGTTCTTCGTAACTATATTCTATCGATTTGTCTAGGTCATCAAAATAGTATCTAACTGGCAGGATCTTGGAATCTACGAAGGCAGACTTTGGGAAATCTCTGGCGATTAATATTCCCCCAACAGTTTCATTGCTAAATTCGCTTATGTATCCTGTTAATTGTTCTATGTCTTTTCTTTGTGCCTTCCCTGTCTTAACTTCTACGAGCAGATACTTGTTTGTTCCAGTTGGATGTCTTAGCTTGATGAATATATCGACGTATCCCTCTGGAAGGGCTTTCTCACCAAGCACTTCGAATTCATCTGGAGACTTATCAACACCAAAAAATTCCAAAGCATCATCGAGAACGGAACTCTGGATTTTTCTTCTCACGAGGGACTGGAGTATAAGTTCTTTAAAGTAGAACTTTTCCGGAATTTTTTGGTTTTCTCGTTTGAAAACAATTTTGGGTTCAAAAGGTTCGGCCTCGAACTCTATATACTTGGTTTCGCCATTAAATGCGTTTCCCATCTCAGAGACATTGTAAAAGGTTATTGTATCGGCTTGAAAATGTGTCTTTCTATAACCACCTCTCAAAAGCAAGTTCTCAGCTACGTAAGAAAATTCAGGCCTGACCATTGGCTCATTAAATTCTCTCTCCTGTTTTAAGAACAGCCTGAAAGGAAAATAATATGTCCTTTTTGATCTGAAGGTTATCGGCGGCCAAGGAGGAAGATTCTCCGCGTTTTTGTATGCGACCTTTCTAACAACCCGGTACAGGTTTCTGACTCTTGCTCCGTACAGAAAAGAGACATAATCTCCAACGTTTATGTCGAAAAATGTCCAGAGGCCATTTATACTGTTTGTAAAACCAGCAAGGGCGTATTCTATGCAGAGTTCCAAGTTTTTCCTGTTTGAAAGGGATATTAAAAAGTAATCTGGCATCTTGGTTCACCTAATCGAGAGATTACATGAGTGAGAATTTAACCCTTTCTTCAATTTTCCTCCAATACTCCTAAAAACCCTGGACACAATATCCATCTTGGTGAAGTTACATGCCCTGGAAAGAGAAACTTGGATTGGTTCATATCTACACTGGCAATGGAAAGGGAAAAACAACAGCTGCTTTAGGTCTTGCCGTGAGGATGCTTGGAAATGATGGGAGGGTTATGATAATCCAGTTCATGAAAGCTCCCGACGTTTACGGCGAGCAGAAGAAGATAGCAGAGTGCGGAGCCTTCATAGAGTCATTTGGCCTGCCAAAATTTGTCCATGGTAAGCCTGAGCCTGATGACATAGAGGCCGCTAAAAAAGCCCTTCAGAGAGCTAGAGAAGTAGTTTCAAGTGGCGAGTGGGATTTGGTAGTCCTCGATGAGCTTTGTGTCGCCTTAGGCTTTGGTATGCTCGATATTGAGGAAGTTAAGGAACTTATTAAAAATAAAGCTCCCAATACGGAACTCGTTCTAACTGGCCGCTACTGTCCTGAGGAACTTTTCAAGCTCGCCGATTATGTAACCGAGATGCACGAGATCAAGCATCCATACCAGCGGGGCATATCTGCAAGAAGAGGAATTGAATTCTGACGCTGTAAGCCAAGGCTTAAGCTTTAGCTATAACCTAAGCACTATTTAAGCACTCATGCTGTTAGGATAACTGTGAGAGGGTCTGATGATAAATCCGGTATGCAAGCTGTTAATTATCCTGGACAGTATCTAAGCACTGACCGAAAAGCTTTTTAGCTAGGAGAATTTAAAATAACACGGGAAGATTTTAGTAACAATTCTTTAGTAAAGGAGGTGATAAAATGTTCAGCACAGAAGAGCGGATTGCCCAGATTGTTCAGGTTCTTAAAGAACAGGTCGTTCAAGATACTGTCGTTCCGAGGAATATTAGGCGTGCTGCCGAGCAGGCTATTGAGGCTCTTCTTGATAAGAATAAAGAGCCCGCTGTCAGGGCCGCTGATGCAATTGTGATCCTTGAGGAGATTAGTGAAGACCCAAACATGCCGATGCACACCAGGACAATCATTTGGGAAGTTCTCGGAGCTTTGGAGCAGGTTCAGTGAGCTTTTATTTTTACCTCCTGCTCAGATACCACAACTTTGCGTTTTCTTTAACATGACCAAAACAGCCAAGTGAGCTTTTCATTTCCTCTGTTGTGACTCTACTTTCTGGCCAGATACCACAGCTTTGCGCTCTCCTCAACCAGCTCCGCCTTGTAGAATGCCTCCCTCAGGCTTCTACCGACGGTGACTGTGCCGTGTTTCTTCATTATAACTCCATCATAATCTTGGAGGTATTTGGCGACAACTTCTGCAAGCTCCTGTGTACCTGCAGGCCTGAAAGGGGCTATCGGAATTCTCTTGAGGTAGATTTCAGCCTCTGGAGTTATTATTGGAAGCTCTTTCTTAATGAGTGTGGAGGAAATTATGGCGTACGGCGGGTGCAGGTGTGCTATCGCTTTAACATCAGGTCTCTCCCGATAGATGGCGAGGTGGAGCCTATACTCCGAGGAGGGCCTTATAGCAGAGAGTTGCTTTCCCTTCATGTTGATAACAGCTACCTGCTCCCTGCTTAAATCATCCATCACAGCTCCTGTGGCCTTTATGAAAATTCTATTTCCGAACCTGATGCTCAAGTTCCCCCCAAATGCCGCCGTAAGGCCGCGCTCATGGGCAAGATGGGAATACTTCACGAGCTGGGCTTTGATAATCCGGCTCATTCTCTCACCACCCTAACTCCGTAGCCGCAATCCCTGCAATATGCTTCATTCCCTCTCCAAGCGAGTTCACCCCCGCAAATTGGGCAGGTGGATGTGTTTCCACCAGTTTTCCATCTCCTATATGTTTTTTCATCTATTGCCAGAAAGATTCCATTTTCATGCTCCTCAAAATACCCTAAAACTGGATTACTTTTGAGTTCAAAGTTCTTATCATCGATTATGACAGGTTCCAGTCCTATGTTTCCTTCAAACTCCAGCTCATTGGCAGGCAGAATCTCAACGATATATGCCTCAAGTTCTCTGTCGTGGTATGCTATCACCTCAAGGGCATCGCTCAGCTCTCCTGTTGATGAGAGGATATCTATTATTAGGTGTTCCTCCCTCGGGAAGGTTAGGGTTATTATAAATCTCCCTCTGTGAATTGCCAATCCTCTGTCGAGGCAGCTCTCCTCAAGATTAAATTTTTTAAGCTCCTCTCTAACTTCATCTCCATTTGGAAGTCTTCCAGTAGCAATTATGAGTTCCTCAAGCCTTTCAGCTAAGGGTAAAGCCAGCATAATCGGTTCATACAGCCTCATGTTCCCACCAGAAGGGGGTTAGGAGAAAAATTTATAAACCTACCCTAAACATTAACTACCGAGGTCCCGCGGTAGCCTAGCCTGGGAGCGGCGGCGGACTGTAGATCCGCAGGTCCCCGGTTCAAATCCGGGCCGCGGGACCACCAGAAATTTTGACAATTCTGAGGTAAGATATGAAAAATTCTTGTATAGGTGATGGTATCTAGATGAGAAGAAGCTAACATTCGGAGACGGGTTCAAGTTCGGGCTCGGCTTTTTCACGGTGGGATTGGTGTTCTATATAGTTTGTAATTTGATCTTCGGTGGCATGATAGGTTCGATGATGCATCACTGGTGATTTCCAATAAATATCCCACCTACAATTAAGAACAGCCCGAATATGGTTGATAGGAGTATCTCCTCCCCAACTATGAAGTGTATCAGCACGAGGGACAGAAAAGGGGTGAGGTATATCAGATTCGCAACCTTTGCCGTTGTTTCAGCAGTTTCGAGGGCTTTAAGCCACACCAAGAATGTTACTCCCATCTCAAAGAGCCCCACATAAACCGCCCCAAGGAGGACTTTTATTCCGGGAATTATAAACTGATGGGTTGAAGCTATCAGTATTGCCGTATAGAGAAATCCAAATGCAAAGTTCCAGAACATTTTTACTGTGCTCTCCCTACTGTCTCTGAGGTTAAGTATCCAGTATGATGCCCATATTACTGCACTTCCCAGCGCCAGAGCAGTTCCAAGCGGGTCTCTGAAGCTGAGCGAGAGCAGATCGCCCCTTGTAGCCACAATGAGAACTCCTACAAAGCTTATTAGCACACCTAAAATCTGCCCTACTGTGATTCTCTGCTTTAAGAAGGGTATCGAAAGCAGGGAAAGTATTATGGGCCATGTATAGTTTAAAGCCTGTGCCTCTTGTGCCGGCAGTAAAGAGTATGCCTTGAATAGCACTATGTAATACAGAAGAGGGTTTATAGCCCCAAGAACTGCTGAATGTAGATTTTCTTTCTTCCACACGGCCCCTTCCCTAAGGAGAACTACGGTGAAAACAAGGAGGGATACCAGGGAAGCATAAAAGAGCAGCTGCAGATAGTTCAGGCTCCTGAGAGAAAGCTTGAATGCTGAGGCTACCGTCGACCAAAACAAAATTGCCAGCACAGCGTATACAAAAGATTTGCTGGGCTTCATGCTTAAAGGGATGTTTCCATGACTTAAAAATTTCACTATGTCATGTTTGAGATAGGAAGTGTGATTTAAAAGACAAGTTGAAATAGAAAGAGATGAAAAAGATCACTTCTTGAGTTTCTCGCAATTCTTAACCCACTCAGCGAGAATGTCCTTGAGCTTCGGCTGGCCAATCTCTTCAAGCTCGTACTTGACGCGAACTGCCGGCTTGTTGAGCTTCATGAACCTGCGGAGGTCAACTGGAGTTCCTATGACGACGACATCAGCCTCTGCTCTGTTTATTGTCTCTTCAAGCTCCTTCATCTGTTTCTTACCATATCCCATGGCTGGGAGGATTCTGTCGAGATGGCTGTACTTCTTGTAGGTGTCTATGATTGAACCGACTGCATAGGGCCTCGGGTCGATTATCTCCTTCGCGCCGAACTTCTTAGCTGCAACGTAACCTGCTCCATACTTCATGCCACCGTGCGTCAGAGTTGGCCCGTCCTCGACGACGAGAACGCGCTTGCCCTTGATGAGCTCCGGCTTGTCCACGTAGAGCGGTGAGGCACCATCAATGACGGTAGCTTTAGGATTGATTTTTTCAATATCTTCCCTAACTTTCTGAACGTCATCCCTGTTGGCGGTGTCAATCTTGTTGATGATTATGACGTCAGCAGCCCTGAAGTTGGTCTCACCGGGGTGATATTTCAGCTCGTGGCCCGGCCTGTGCGGGTCGGTGACGACTATCCAGAGGTCCGGCTCGTAGAACGGGAAGTCGTTGTTTCCGCCGTCCCAGAGGATTATGTCTGCCTCTTTCTCGGCCTCCCTAAGTATTTTCTCGTAGTCAACGCCCGCGTAGACAACCATGCCGCGCTCGATGTAGGGCTCGTACTCTTCCCTCTCCTCGATGGTGCACTCGTACTTGTCGAGGTCCTCGAAGGTGGCGAAGCGCTGGACGACCTGCTTCCTGAGGTCGCCGTAGGGCATCGGGTGTCTGATGGCGACGACCTTGTAGCCCATCTCCTGAAGGAGTTGAGCCACTTTCCTGCTGGTCTGGCTCTTTCCACAGCCGGTTCTGACGGCGGTAACAGCTACCACGGGCTTGCTTGACTTGAGCATGGTGCTCTTGGGTCCAAGGAGCCAGAAGTCAGCACCTGCTGAGTGTGCCCTTGAAGCGAGATGCATAACATGCTCATGAGAGACATCGGAGTAGGCAAAGACAACTATATCAATCTCGTGCTCTTTTATTATCTTCTCAAGGTCATCCTCGCTCCATATCGGAATTCCGTTTGGATATAGCTCTCCGGCGAGCTCCTTGGGGTAGACCCTGCCTTCAATGTCAGGTATCTGGGTGGCGGTGAAGGCAACTACCTCATAATCAGGATTGTCCCTGAAGAATGTGTTGAAGTTGTGGAAGTCCCTTCCAGCAGCTCCAAGAATCACAACCCTTTTTCTCTTCTTTTCGGTCATTTAAATCACCTCAAAAGTTTTATTCAGGCATTTATTTCTTGTTCTTGGCATTTATAACGGTTTTTGTTTAATGCTGCAAGCTTCTGGCGTGAATTATTCGGTGGGAACTTCAGTGAACTGAAAAACCTTCAAACGCTGCTGGATAATCTCCGTTTGAATTTACCTGCGGGGTTAATAACCCCCTTATTCTCTCACGTCCATTACCTCCGCCCGCAGGTACTTGATGATCCTCTCTGGGCGTATCTTGAGAAGCCTATCGATTCTCCCTCCACCGCCGATGACATGCTCGTTCTCCAGAACCCGCGGGTCGATTATCGTTCTGAGCGACACACCCACAGGAGGAACGCCTCCGACCTCGTAGCCAGTAAGCTCCTTGACCTCCTTTGGCTTTGCAAACCTGCACTTTCCAAAGATTTTCTCCAGCTTCGGTAAACTGACTCGCGATTCGCCGTCAACTATGACGAGGAGGGGTTCCCTCTCGCTTATGATGACGAGCGACTTTATAACCTGCCTTCTGGCAACACCTGCCTCTCTCGTAGCCTGCTCAACGGTCTTGACTGGCCTTCCAATCTCGAGAATCTCGGCCTCTAACTTCTTTGAGATTTCCTCAAGCCTTTCCATACAACTTCCCCATGCAACTTGACCGCAACCGTTAATAAGTCTTCTGCAAAGGTTTTTACGATGTCCATGTCGTCGGTTGAAGTTAGAACTCACACGGCTCTGCATGTCGTTAAAGGCGCTGTGGTCAAGGTTCTCGGCGAAAAAGCAAAATGGACGGCTTCAACCTATGTGAAGGGGAACAGAGGCGTTTTAGCAGTGAAGTTCGACAGAAAGCCTACTGAAGAAGAAATTGCCGAGATAGAGCACCTGGCCAACGAGAAGGTCAGGGAGAACGTTCCGGTTCAGGTATATGAGCTGCCGCGCGAAGAAGCCGAGAGACGCTTCGGGGAGGATATGCACGACCTCTTCCCGATCCCGCCGGAGGTTAGAACCCTCAGAGTCGTCGTCATCGAGGACTGGAACGTAAATGCATGCAACAAGAAGCACACCGCAACGACGGGAGAAATCGGAGAGATAAAAATCAGAAAGGTCCGCTTTAAGAGGAGCAAAAAACTGCTTGAGATTAGCTTTGATGTTCTCTAAGGAGGAACTTCCAAATGGGGAGAACCTCCACGGTGAGGTTTCTCTCGTTAATCTGAGTCTCATCCTACAGCGTGACTATGGTAAGCTTTCCTACTCCAAGCCTTTTGGCTGTTTTAACGAGCCCTTTGATTTCTCTCTCGTAGTTGGAGGCATTCAGCTCGTAGGTTACTTGAATCAGTTCCCTTATTGAAGGACACTCTCTTACCACGAAATCAACTTCATTCTTTCCGTCAGAATAATATAGTTTTCCAGCTTTCTTCCCTCATCTTGTCCTTTGAAGAGCAGAGAAGCAAATGCCGTGTCAACAAGACTTTCTTGGTTTTATCATAAACTCCCTCGTCGAGGGGGGAGAAAATAGGAAGCTGAAAGACGAGGAAGGATTCCTCCATCGCCCGGAGATAGTTCATGACTGTCTTTACGTTGGCCTCAACGCCGAGACCTTTTAATGCCCTCTGGAGCGATCTATAGGTGAAATGACCACCGTAAAGGGATAGGATATAGTAAAACGCCTCCTGAAACTCCTTAACGTCCCTGAATGCAAAACGCTTAACCATGTCTCTGTAAAACATGGTTTCGAGAATCCGAGCACAGAGTTTTCCAACTGGGAAGAAGTCCCAGAAGCCCTCCCATACGCTTTTTCCTATGTATGGTTCTCTCTCAAATTCAACTGGCTTCCCGCAGTCACACCTCATCTTGTTACAATCCTCCATAGATTGGATACACGAGCACATTTACATTAAATCCTCCTCACGGCTTTCAGAAAAACATAATCGTCTTGGAGGGACACACTTATCTTAGCATACCTGTTATTCTTCGAAAGCTTCAGCAGGAGCTCATAAAACTTCCCTGCAGCTTTTTTATCTGAAAAGAGAACCTTCCAGAGGAGGATTTCGTGGGTGGTATTTCTGGCCAGGAGCAGTTTGTCCCCTCTCCAAGAGATGGAGACTCTCATGGCCGTTTGATTGTCATAGCCATGCCCCCAGAACAGCAGATATACATAGAACGCCCCCATTCTGTCCTCATGGATCACGCTATACTCCATGGGTATGCTCAGTGTAACATTTGCTGGTCTAAATCCATGGAGGTAAAGGTCGGGCTCCATTATTTCAATAGCGGAATCGGGCAGATTGCTGTATGCATGGTTAACAATGCCCCATCCCCCCTTCTCATACAGGTATCTGACAAAGGGATCGCCGAAGACATAGGGGAATATTCCCATATCTACCACTGGGTCTCTCGTGTAGAGATTTCTTATCTTGTATATTGGGATTCCCCTCCTTTCACAGAAGAGGTCTGCCACGAGGTCAGCGTCTCCCTCAACTAAAGCTCTTATTGCGAGAGTTTGGTCAAGGGTTGGACCACCATAAGGTGCGTGGAACCACTGCCTCTGGAGAACATGGACGAGCTCATGGGCGATTGTTCTCTCTGCAACGGCCAGACTTCCCAGAAAGTTCTCCCTTATAATATATATCCTGTCCCCGAGTGTCGCCGCTATCCATCCTGCAGCCTGCTCCTCCTTGGTCTTTATAAGGCTGTAGTTTTCCGGTATCAGGAGGGTCATCTTGTAGATTGTCTCTTTCATCTTTATGGCATTTAAATCCGGATTTGAAGCCTTCCACATCTGGAGTGCCTGATACCTCGTTATTATCACTATCTGAGGTTGCTGTTTAAAGCTGAGGTTCCTGATGATCTGATCTTCTTTGATTATGCTCTGAACCTCTTTTAGAACAGTGTCGCTCTGAGTAACTTGGGCGGGGCTGTAGAAATAGAGGATCATAACCAGAATCACAGCGGTTGCTATAGGCTTTTTTAAATCACTCATGAAAAGAGGTAGTATTAAAGTTATAAAGAAATTGTGGTTCACTCGTTATTTAGGTTTTAGATTCTTAAATTTAAACTCAAAACTCAACGAACTCCTCCTTCATGCCATCTTTTGTTATTGTCATTACCTGAATCTTCCTGTCTCCAGTGTAGATGTCCCTCTTCCCAGCTGTTCTAACTGCCCTGATTGCGAGCTCTTTGGCTTCCTTTACATCCATGTCATCTCTGTAACTGTCCTCCAGTATGGCTATTGCAAAAGGTGAACCAGAACCTGTTGTGGTATATTTATCAAAGACTAAACCTCCCAGAGGGTCGAGGTTCGCCAAAGTCGGCTCATCAACGTAGCCGCCTATGATAATCTGCACCATGTAGGGGTACCCCCTGTTTTCATTGAGGATGTTGCTCAGGAGATTTGCCATGGCTCTTGTTGTTAGCGATCTCCCCCAGCTGAACTGGTAATAGCGCGCCTCAGCCTCAAGTTGCCGGGCCAGAGCCTGGATATCGCCGACGCTTCCAGCAGTGGTTATCGCTATCCTATCGGTTATAGGGAGGATTTTCTTTATGTTAAGCGTCTCAACCATGTGGTCGAGGGAAGCCTGAGTATCAGCGGCCAAAACGACGCCGTCTTTAACTTTTATTCCCACGGTTGTTGTTCCGGTCTTTTTCTCCATGTTCATTTTTCTCACCCCTACCATCATTTGCCTTTCCGAGTTTTAAACCTTTGCTAGGTATAGTCAGGATTAGACAGCTTGCTTAATAGGTTATAAAGCTTGGTTTATTATCAGGTGCCCCTTTAGATGGATGCTGTTAAGGTTAGCTCTCCATTGACATCCAGAATCTTTGCTTTAACACCATAAATCTCCTCCAGAATGGCAGGGGTTAGTTCTTTTGGTTTCCCTTCCCATCTCTTCTCCCCTCTGTGAAGCAGT
>Ga0256842_1002491_pt1 | contig 13155 bp, 14 predicted proteins | sample 4559240metaG_FD_185973 | JGI IMG/M metagenome (GOLD analysis project Ga0256842, IMG submission 185973) | Hydrothermal vent microbial communities from Guaymas Basin, Mexico - 4559-240 | ecosystem: Environmental > Aquatic > Marine > Hydrothermal vents | place: Mexico: Guaymas Basin | collected...
CTGGAGTTAGAAAACCTTAATTAGGAGTGCTTCTTCTCTTAGGTCATCTCAAAGGGGTGATGATTATGGGCATGGACATGACCACGAGAATGTTTAGAGAGGAAGGCTGGGTGAGGAAGAAGTGCCCCAAGTGCGGCAAATACTTCTGGACGCTCGACCCGGACAGGGAAACCTGCGGAGACCCACCGTGTGACGAGTATCAGTTTATAGGAAAGCCCGGCATACCGAAGAAGTACACCCTCGACGAGATGCGCGAGAAGTTCCTGAGCTTCTTCGAGAAAAAGGGACATGGAAGGGTGAAGCGCTATCCCGTTCTTCCGCGCTGGAGAGACGACGTCCTGCTCGTTGGAGCAAGCATAATGGACTTCCAGCCGTGGGTAATCAGCGGTGAGGCCGACCCTCCAGCCAACCCGCTCACCATAAGCCAGCCCTCGATTCGCTTTACGGACATAGACAACGTCGGAATCACGGGCAGGCACTTCACTATTTTCGAGATGATGGCCCACCACGCCTTCAACTACCCGGGGAAGCCGATTTACTGGATGGACGAGACGGTTGAGTTAGCTTTCGAGTTCTTCACAAAGGAACTCAAAATGAAGCCCGAGGACATAACCTTCAAGGAGAACCCGTGGGCCGGCGGTGGAAACGCCGGGCCGGCCTTTGAGGTTCTCTACCGCGGTCTTGAGGTTGCTACCCTCGTTTTCATGCAGTACAAGAAGGCGCCGAAAGACGCCGACCCGAGCCAGGTAGTGGAGATAAAGGGCGACTACTACGTCCCGATGGAGACGAAGGTAGTTGACACCGGCTACGGCCTTGAGCGCCTCGTCTGGATGAGCCACGGAACGCCGACAGCTTACGACGCAGTTCTAAACTACGTCATCGAACCGCTCAAGAGGATGGCCGGCGTCGAGAAGATCGACGAGCGCATTTTGATGGAGAACTCCCGCTTAGCTGGAATGTTCGACATCGAGGACATGGGCGATCTGCGCTATTTGAGGGAGCAGGTTGCCAAGCGCGTCGGAATAGGCGTTGAAGAACTTGAAAAGGCTGTTAGGCCCTACGAGCTCATCTACGCGATAGCTGACCACACCAAGGCTCTGACCTTCATGCTCGCCGACGGTGTAATTCCCTCCAACGTGAAAGCCGGCTACCTCGCGCGCCTGCTAATTAGAAAGAGCATAAGACATCTGAGGGAGCTCGGCCTCGAAGTTCCGCTAGCTGAGATCGTCGCTATGCACATCAAGGAGCTCTCACCGACGTTCCCAGAGTTCAAGGAGATGGAGGATGTAATACTCGACATAATCAACGTCGAGGAGAAGCGCTATGCAGAGACCCTTAAGAGGGGAAGCGACCTCGTCAGGAGAGAGGTAGCGAAGCTCAAGAAGAAGGGCATAAACGAGCTCCCGCTCGACAAGCTCATCCTGTTCTACGAGAGCCACGGCCTTACCCCTGAGATAGTGGCCGAGGTAGCCCAGAGGGAAGGAATAAAGGTCGAGATTCCGGACAACTTCTACACTCTCGTTGCAGAGCAGGCTGAAAAGGCTGGAAAAGAGGAGAAGAAGACTGCCGCTGAGTATGTCGTCGACTTCGAGCTCGTCAAGGATTTGCCTGACACGAGGACGCTCTACTACGAGGACCCCTTTATGAAGGAGTTCGACGCGGAGGTTCTCAAGGTCATAGACGACTGGGTCGTCCTCAACCAGACCGCCTTCTACCCCGAAGGTGGCGGTCAGCCCTACGACACCGGAGTCCTCGAGGTGGACGGTGAGGAGGTTAGGGTTACCAACGTCCAGAAGGTCGGGAAGGTAATCCTCCACCGCGTTGATAAACCTGAGCTCTTCAAGCCCGGAGCGAAGGTTCACGGAAAGCTCGACTGGGACAGAAGGATACAGCACATGCGCCACCACACTGGAACGCACGTCCTCATGGGAGCTCTCGTCAGAGTCTTAGGAAAACACGTCTGGCAAGCTGGAAGTCAGCTCCACACCGACTGGGCCAGGCTGGATATAAGTCACTACAAGCGCATAACCGAGGAAGAACTTAGAGAAATCGAGCGCCTCGCCAACCGCGTCGTCATGGAGAACAGGAAGGTGACCTGGGAGTGGCTTCCGAGGACTGAAGCGGAGATGAAGTACGGCTTCCGCCTTTATCAGGGTGGCGTCGTCCCAGGAAGAACGATAAGGGTCGTTAAAATAGAGGACTGGGACGTTCAGGCCTGCGGTGGAACGCACCTGCCGAACACCGGACTTATAGGCCCGATTAAGATTCTTAGAACTGAGAGAATCCAGGACGGCGTTGAGAGGATAATCTTCGCGGCGGGAGAAGCGGCAATCGACTGGATGCAGGAGACGGAGAGGTTGCTCAAGAAGACCGCCGAAATCTTCCGCGTTCCAGTGGAGAAGGTGCCAGAGACGGCGGAGAGGTTCTTCAACGAGTGGAAGGAAGCGAGGAAAGAGGTTGAGAAGCTCAGGAAGGAGCTGGCAAAGCTCCTCGTCTACGAGTTGGAGAACAAGGTCGAGAAGGTTGGCGATGTAGAGTTCATAGGCGGGGTCGTTGAGGGCACGATGGACGACCTCCGCGAGGCCGCCAACAGGCTCAGGAAGGAGAAGAGGGTTGTAGTCCTCATCAGCAGGGAGGGCCACTTTGTCGTTGCCGTTGGCGATGGCCTTGACCTTAAGGCTGGGGAGCTGGCGAAAATAATAACCTCCGTCGCTGGCGGTGGCGGTGGCGGAAGGAAAGAACTTGCCCAGGGCAGGATAAAGAACCCGCTGAAGGCAGAGGAGGCGATAGAGGAGGTCAAGAAGAGGCTCGGGTGAGCCTTGGTGAATGTCCTTTGAGAAGCCGTTATCTTTTTAAATCCCCTCTCTAACTTTTCTCGGTTGAAATGAGGGACGGCCTTAGAATAGTCCGCGAGTTCTTCGAGGTTCAGAGGGAGGTCTTTTTCAGCTACCGCTGGGATGTGGTCAGCTATCTGATAGGCCTTCTAATCCAGGTTGCGGTGATAGGGATATTCGCCAGCCTGGTGACTATAAATGCGAACATCGAGCAGTACGGGGCAGACTCTTTCCTCCAGTTCTTTCTGATAGGCTTCATCGTGCACAACATAATATTCCTTCCGCGGGGCAGCCTTTCCAAGCTCCTGATTGGGAAGAGCTTCTCAATGCTCTACGCCTCTCCAGCAGGAATGGTGGCGATCTTCGTGGGGATAAACGCTTGGAACGTCGTCTGGAGCCTTATGATAATGGGTCTGATAACGGCAGTCTTCGTTCTCTTCTACGGCTTGGTCATACACATCAACCTCGGTGCTTTGCTTGTTATCCTTGCGGGCTTCACCCTCACTTTCGCCCTTGAACTTTTTTCGGCGGGCTTTCGGGCCGCAACTAAAGCCAGACAGGACCCCATAAACTGGTTTCTGAACCTCACGTCTCAGCTCGTTAGTGGTCTTTACTTTCCACCCCAAGTTCTCCCTTGGTGGCTCCAGCCTATCTCCAAAATACACCCTGAGAGATACATCCTTGAAATGGCCAGGCTGACGATGGGTGGGGTTATTCAGTGTCTCAGATATGGCCGAGCTTCGTGAACCTTGCAATTACGACCGGCGTCATGCTCTTCCTAGGGGTGGCGATGTTTAAGTGGGGTGTCAGAAAGGCAATGCAGCTGGGTACCCTCGGGCACGTGTGAGGTGGTCAGATGATAGAAGCAGAGCATCTCACTAAGTACTATCCACCCCCTTTCAGGGGCTTCTTCGATCTGGGTAGCCTTCGTGATTTTCTCGGAAAGCCCAGGGAAGAGATTCCAGCCCTCATAGACCTGAGCTTCCGGGTGAGGGAGGGGGAGATATTCGGCCTCCTCGGTCCCAACGGCGCGGGAAAGACAACACTCTGTAAAATCGCCAACGGCCTCCTCGAGCCGAGTTCGGGGAGGCTCCTCATAGACGGTCACGACAGCTTTAGGGAGCACGGCAAAGTTGCGAGCAAGATGTTCACGGTTTTCACTGGCGAGAGGGATATGTGGGGCATATTCCAGTGGCGCTTGAGCGTTCATCGGAACCTTAAGTTCATCGCGAGGTTGTGGAAGGTCCCTGAGGGTGAGATAGGGGAGCGCATAGAGTACGCGCTCAAGCTACTGAACCTGTGGGAGAAAAGGGACGAATGGTACCAGAAGCTTTCTGCAGGAATGAAGCAAAAGGTTTACATCGCTTCCGCCCTTGTGGTAAGACCGAAGTATCTCATACTCGACGAGCCAACGGTCTTCCTTGACGTCATAACCAAGAGCGAGATACATGACGCAATATTAACCTTAGTCCGTGACTTTGGGACAACGGTTATCCTTACTACCCACGACCTTCAGGAGGCGGAGAAGCTGAGTGACAGGGTTCTGCTCTTCAACAAGAGGCCTATTCTGGAGGGAAAGCCCGAGGAGATAAGCAGGAAGCTTGGGGTTCCAGTTGATAAGAAGGTTGTTGCTCTGGTGGAGGGAAAATTCGACTGCAACTGGGAAGGTTATGTAAAGTGTGCCTTTAAGAACGGCTACACTCACGTCGTAGCGTACCTTGAAGTTGAGGAAGTTGATGAGTTCGTGAGGTTTCTATCCTCCAAAGGTGCCCTTCAGATTAAGGTGGAGGACCTATCACTTGAGGACGTGTTTTTACTTATTTTAATAATAGGTTATTTGGGGGATGATGATTTTTCGTGGAATTTCTGTAAATTTGTTGATGGTAATAACCTATAATGGATTTTTGGAGCTTCTGAAGTATTCTCTTATGAATACCTCTCTCAGATGGGGTGGTGCTTTTAGGAGGGCTTCGACTAGTTGTTTTTGAAAGTTGATTTGCTGGGGAACTCCGGTTTTTTCAAACTCTTCTTTGAATGGTTTTCCATACTTTATAGACCTGAAGAGATCATGGGAGGAAATTATGGAGGGTCTTATTCCTTCGCCAGTTAGGGGGTACACTGCCCCCAGCGCCTCTCCTATAACTGGATACCTAAAATTGTCCAACTCCTCTTTTATGCCTCCGGCATAAATGTGTGCGCCTTCTTTTCTTTCAATTTTTGTGTATCTAAAACGCTCATCATTTTTAATGAAAGAGTCAAGTCTCGCTTTCAATTCCTCATGGCTTAAAAATCCTCCAATGCCCACATCTGCTTTATTTCCTCGTGGGAATACCCAGATGTAGCCGACGAAATCAGTGTAAAACCTAATTTCTATAATACCATCTTCGATTTTGGCATCTTTAAGTATATATTTGGTACGTCAGAAACTTCCACTTGCTTTCATTATGAAACATGCTTCCTGTTGCAATCACAGTGATATCACCGTCTCTCGTTCTTAGTTCTGGCTCTTGTCCCTTAAATTTGATGGATTTGCCTAGTTTAACGTCCACTCCATCCAAAAGCCATTTAATGAATGATGGTTTGTTGAGTATATACCCCTGCGGTAATCTTTGATAATTTTCACTCAGTAGCTTATTGTTAAGATATATCTTTTGTCCATATATCTTGTTGTTTAAAATGACTTCCTCTGGAATTTTTTTCAAACTTCTTGGAACTGCCCAAGCACAGGGTTTTGCTCCAGGTGATTTCCTATTTCATAACCTCTTACTTTAAATTCATCTTTAAGGTAGTAAGCTAAAGATGCCCCTGCCGGTCCTACACCAACTATGTGAATCATTGACATCACTTATTCTAATTTGGACAAATAACTTATTAATTAAGTTTTTGCTAAACCTTTTGCCAGTATGACACAAGGAAAAAAGATTTTCAGCATACTTACAACATTAAGAGCGAAAAAATTAAATACGATATAGTGACTAATATGAAACGCAAAAACTTAATGGAGGTGATGTATAATGGAGTACGAAGCACCGAAGATCGAGGCGGTAGAAAATGGAGTGGAGCCATATGGAATGGATATTCATATCCACTGTCCTAGTTAGTTATTTAATAATTCTCCTTTCATCTTTCTAGGGTAGAGGTGGTAAAAATGTCCACACTGACGCTATATTGGGATTTAACCTATAAATGTAACCTCAATTGCATTCATTGCTCCGCATCTGAGTATAGAAACAGAAGGTTTATTCAGAGTTTGCTTGAAATGCTAGGAAGTCCTAAAAACTCTAGAGAGTTAAGATACAGAGATATTGTAGAATTCCTAGGTATTTTAAATAGCGATTCACGTGTTTTTGAAGTGTTTATATCACCCCAGCGTGGTGAATCTACAATTCATCAGGATTTTTTGAAAATTTGGAATGAATTGTCCACAATTGACAATATAAAGAAACTTTCGCTAATGACAAATGGAGTCATACTTTACAAATACCTTAAAGCTATGAACCTAGAAAAAACAAAAAATGTTAACATTAGTATAGATGGGGGAGATGAAATTCACGATAAAATTCGGGGAAAAGGCACGTTTAGGAGAGTTCTTAAGTCTCTTGTAGCGGTGGATGAGATAAAGAGGGATGAACCCGATTTTTATCTCCAGGTAAATTTTGTTCTCAACAAGATAAATGCAGATTCCTTGAGCAAATTATTTTATCTTCTGAAAGACTTGAGTATTAAGAATATCCTTGTCAATGTGATCCCGGTCATTTTAATTAGAGGAAATGCAAAAGTTAATAGGCGACTACTCTCCATCCCATTCGATGAAATTATAGATAACATATCCAAGGCGTATCTGGATTTTAAAGAAATCAATAAAAGAAGAAAAGCCAATGGGCTATATCCTTTAAAACTTAGATTCGATTTTTCCCCCAAACAGTATTTTATCCTTCTAAATCGAATGAAAAATTTTAGTGCCTCTACACTGATGTTTCCCCACAAAACCCAATGCAAAGCTAAAAGCAAACAAATGATATATATAACTCCATACGGAAATCTGCTCCCTTGTGGGCATTTTGCAGAACCGGAGGTACTCAATGTATTTTATAAGGATATGGGAAGAGAATTTCCTCCTCATGTCTTTCATATTGAGAGTATAGATGAGATTATTCAATCCAAATTTTTTGTCAATGCGAGAGACTGGATTGAACAAGTGAAGAAACTAGTACTGAGCAGGCACCCATGTGCCTCCTGTCCATTCAGAGGATCGTGTAATGTATGTGAAATATACTCGTATATCTGGGGGGTTCCCGATGAGAAGATTTAAATTAAAGTTCGGATGGGTATTAACGGAAGATGGATATTTGATAAACTTAACTAGGGGAGATGAAATTTACAAGCTCAATAGCGTGGGTAAGGAGATATTGAGCTTAATATCGGAAAATAAGTCAGAAACAGAAATATGCAAAGCCATGTCGAGGAAGTATAATGTTTCTTTGGATGTTGTTATGGACGACTTTAAGTCGTTTATTACAAAACTCGTAGACCTTGGGGCTGTAGAGGTGGTAGAAAATGAAAAATAAAGAGGCAATAGTGGGTATCGATATTGGGTCTTCTCATATAAAAACTATTATTCTAGATGAAACAAATTTTAACGAGAGTATAATATTTATCTATCCTATATGGGCCATTGCAGAAAATGCAGGAATTAAGAGTAAAAAAGAGGAACTAATTTTTCAGGCCGTAACCACCACGCTAAGAAAACTTCGGGAGCAGTATCGATTTGTTCATGCCAACGTTGTAACCTCCTTAGAAGCTGCGTTTCCATTTTTGGATGCAATATCACGGCTTAAATCAATTGAAAAGAACTTATCAAACGTTAACCTTTATACTGTTACAAGTGACCTCATGGTTGCTCCAGTGGAGAATGTTGCATATCCAAATCGAATGTCGTCCATTAAGAGCATTCAATACATAGCTAAAAAGATTCTCAAAGATGGCATCTTAGTGCACATGAATTCAGCATCGACAGTTATTGTGCCGGTGGTAAATGGTGCATCAATAGAGCAGAAGATTCACTACAGTTCTGGGATAGGATTGTGGGTAGGTGCATTACTCACTCCTATATTTCAGATCTCTCACAAATGTATCCTATTTGGAGATGAATTTTTAACATCCCCTTCAAATGTGTATTTATACGATATCCTTCAAAACATTTTGCCTGAGCAGAAGCTTCAAGCCATATTAGAGATCTACAACGTACCGATTCAACTAGAAAAAGAGAAAGATAAAACGAACAAAAAAGCATCGTACTTCAGGTTATTGCAGTATCTTGGATGTTTCCCGGAGGAAGTGTATCACAACTTAATTCTTGGGAGACCGTATAACATGGAGAACCAAGTCAAAATTGCATCTTTATATATTTATCATAAATTCCTTGATATAATTTTTGAGAATATACTAAAAGTGCTCTCAAGGGTAGACATACCTCTTGAGAACCTTGAAATTGTTATGAGCGGTGTCGGGAAGGAATTTGTTCTTCCTGATTCATTGTACCTGTTTAGAAATAAGCTAACGGACATTGAAATGTACATTCCAAAGCCATACTGTATAGTCTTGGAAGCTTTTAGCGCTGCCCTTTCACTATATGAGCTTCTTGAGGGTGTAAATCTGAGCAAAGAAAATATACAGAGGAGGTTTCGACGATGAAAGTAATAAAACGAATCTTAATAATAGCCAAAACACTTATTAAAGATCGGTTTATGTATCCAGAAGCATACATCGGTGGTTTGTTCTATTATTCCATAGTGCTTTTTGTAGCGTATTTATATTCACATCTTGGAGGAGGGTTTCTCGGAAACAAAGTCATTCCCTATTATCTCGCGGGTCTCTTTATGATTTCTCTCATTGCACATGAGACCCCCACCTACAAAAGGTTTTCTGTCTGGAGGGAGGAAATCCTGTCAAAACCCATAACGCCTGACATATTCTTGGCAGGGTTTTTTGTTGGTGACCTCATAGCTTTTTCCGCTCCTGCACTAGTTGCACTTTCTTTGTTGCTGTTTCCGTTCATTTACCGTTTGGGAATTTATGACAGCAATCTCTTATTTCTATCTTTAACCATGGCTCTGGTTGCCTCTCTTTCAGTATCTTACTTCTTTGCAGCACTCGGTCTGAGATTCAGATACGATCCAAATATAGAAACAGCTACAAACCTCTTTATAGCCTTTTTTGCAGGTATTTTTGTTCCCGTGCAATCACTTCCAGCTAAGGTTCATATAATCTCCTATATGATCCCTTACACTTGGGCAATTGATTTGTTTAGATATTCCCTTCTGGGCACTCCCACACTTTTCCCTGCTAAAAGCGAAATTATCTACCTAATGGTAGGTACTGTGATAGCCCTCATTTTGGGACGCCTTTATCTCTATTACACAATTAACGCAATAAGGAAGAGGAAGGTGATAATAAGATGATAACCTTTGAAGATGTTCACATTTCCTATGGAAAAAATGAGGTTATCAAAGGCATAAGCTTTGAAGTCAATGAAGGGGAAATCTTTGGTATCATTGGACACAATGGCGCTGGTAAAACGACACTGTTAAGGGCAATGGTTGGGATAATAGCTCCAGATAAGGGAAAAATCCTCGTTAATGGCGTCAATCCCCTCGAAAGAAAGCCCCAGATTGCTGTACTCTTCGAAAGCACGAAAGGGCAGAGCTTTCTTCGCTTGACTCCTGTTGAGGACTTGGAGTTTTACTCCGCACTCTATGGCGTTGATGTGGACAAGGAGAGAATTCACGAGATATTAAAAATTGTGGGATTGTATAGTGCCAAGGATAAGAAGCTTTACACCTTCAGCAGGGGAATGTGGCAACGTCAATTCCTAGCGAGAGTCTTGCTTCCAGACTTTCCGATAATAGTTCTGGATGAGCCCTGGCTTGGCTTGGACGTTTCGGCACAGAGAGAAACTGTAGAACTTCTCAAAAGGCTCAAGAAGATGGGGAAGACGATAGTTTTGACGGCCCATGAGATGCCCCTCATTGAAAGAGTCTGCGACAGAATAATGCTCATCAACAAAGGAAGGAAAGTCATTGAAGGAGGTATCAAAGAGCTTTTAGACAGACTGGAATGGAAGTATGAAGTTTCTATAGTTGGGGACGTTGAGAGTTTAAACCCGATCAAACGGGATGGAAAGTTAATATTCTATGTTAAAGATTTGAAAGAATTCCTTCAAAGGCTGGATTTTTCAAAAATTGATGAGATAGACATCAAACCAATTTCGCTGGAGGAGGCTTATTTAAGACTCTTAGGTGATAAAAATGATTGAGGCTCATAATATCGAAAAAGTTTACGAATTCGGAAAAGTTAGGGCACTCCGGGGCATAAACCTGACCTTTGAGGACGGGAAGTTCTACATTATAGCGGGGGCTTCTGGGAGCGGGAAAACGACTTTGCTCAACATCCTGACGGGCATTGACAAGCCCACCAAAGGCAGGGTTATCATTAATGGAAGGGACATCACGGAAATGAAGGAAAAGGAGCTTAGGCGCTACCGCCTGGAAAACTTCGGGATAATATTCCAGTTCTTTTACCTTGTGCCCTACCTGACCGGCCTCGAAAACGTCATGCTCCCGATGAGGTACTCCCGGAAAATCGAGAACCCAGAGGAGAGGGCGCTGGAGCTGTTGAGGCTCGTCAACGCCGAACATTTGAAGGACAAACTGCCCGAACACATGAGCGGTGGAGAAATGCAGAGGATTGCAATCGCGAGGGCTTTAGTTAATAAGCCGAGATTCCTCTTTGCCGATGAGCCAACCGCCAATTTGGACTGGGAGAACAAGATGAGAATCTGGCGTCTGCTGAGGAGAATAAACGAGGAAGAGGGCGTTACGGTCATAGCTTCAACTCACGAGAGGGAGTTTTTCGAGTTCGCCGACGTCCTGATAGTCCTCAGGGACGGTGAAGTTCATGAAGTTAAGGCTCGCCCTGAAAAAACTTAAGCGCAAGAAGAAAAAGGTTGCTATTGTATTCCTGGCGTTTCTCTTTGTAAGCCTCGGTTTCAACTTTACCCTCTCGGCGGTTGGCAGTATAAGCAAGGCCGTTGAGGATTTTGCCAAGCAGGGGAACGTAGAGCTCGAAGTTGATGGTGTAAGCGTTGAGAACCTAAGTAAATTTGGAGAGGTCGTGAACTACGTCTACTTTAACAACACAGAGGTGGAGCTCAATGGAAAGGAATACCGGGCATTGGTTGGCTACGGTGAGTTCAAGTCCCTTCACGTGAAAACCCCTGAAGATGGTGCCGTTGTTTTGGCATTCCTGAGGATAAAGAAGGGCGATAGAATTAAGATTGGGGACAGGGAGTATGAAGTCAGGGCTTCGTACTACTATCTCTCAGGCGTTCCATTTGTGCTGGTAAATAAAAAGGGTCAACATGATTCCCGCTCTCAACGAGTCTGGATTATCTCTACCCGCTGAAGTTCGACGTCGTTATCCTGCTCGGCATAGCCTTAATCCTCTCGCTCCCCTACCTCTACGTCTCGGGGATTCGGACGATCGAGGCCCTGCGCTTCACCCCCAGAAAGAGCTCCCGGCTCAGGTTCTTCGCCGCCTTTTTCGTCGTTTTCTTAGCCTCCTCCTCGGCATACTTTGGCGTCAAGGGGATTGAAAACACACTAACCCTTGAACTTCCCTATACTATAATCTTGAGGTGTGGGGTGATCCTTCGAAAATAGCGCAGGTTCCCGGGGAGAAGGCCGGCTATCTGAGCGGGCAAAAGGTCAACGGAATGACCACGGAAATATACTTCTTTGACTATGAAAGCATCTTTGAGAAAACCCTCATCGCCGGCCGGTGGTTCGGGAAGGAAGACGAGGCGGTCATTGAGAAGGGCCTCGCGAGGAAGCTCGGCCTGAAGGTGGGCGATACGATTAAAGTCCAGCTTCTCGGGGAAGAGAGGGAATACCGCGTTGTTGGGATAAGCGACATGTACTTCTACGACTTCAAAGCAGTGTTTCTTCCGAAGATTAACGCTGTCCCAGATAGAGTCGCCTTTCTGAACGCGGAAAACCCGGAGGAGCTAAAGGAAGAATATGGGCTTGGGCTGAAGGTGCATACCATAGATGATTCGAGGAGGCAGACGGAGAACAACTTGATGCTCTTTAAGGCGGCTGTTTATGGAGTGATCGGGATAATCTTCCTCATAAGCCTCTTCGCCTTAATCTACCTCGAAATCGAGGGCAACGAAAAGGTTTACGCAACGCTGAAAGCCGTTGGCATTCCAAATTCCCACATTTGGAGGGAGTTCCTTAAAAAGGTGATGCCCTCATTGGTTATCAGCTCGCTCTTAGCCCTGCCTATAAGTCTCAAACTTGGGGAGCACATCGGCAACTTGGTTCTGCCGGTGGAGCTTGGTATGGGTGATTTAGTTAAAGTAGTTCCGCTACTGCTGGTGCTCTACTTCCTCTACGGGGTCTTCATAGTTCTGCTGACGGAGAGGGCGCTTAACAGGCTTGACGTCGTTAAAGCGCTGAGGAGCTAACGGAGCTTCGGGCGGCTTTTCATCCATTTTTTGGTTTTGGGCGGTTGGAAAAATTTTAACACCCTGATAACTCCTCGGAGATAAAAAAATTTTATAAAAATCTTTGTAGTTTCTGTTTAGTGGATGTGGTTTATGGTTTAATGTCGGAGGTCGTATGGCGTGGGTGTGCCAGGTGTTTACGCTCGAATCGCTGAAGCTCAAGTGGAACGTGTTCCTGCTCTACGCGGTGGGGTTAGTCCTTTGTCCCCTCCTCGATGATGCCCGTCTCGTGTTACCCTACTTTGTTGCGGGTTTTATCTTCGTGGCGTTCTCCGGTGATTTCTGGGAGACAGCCCAGGTTTTTCTCTTCAAGCCCTACAAACGCTCGCGCCTGTTTTTTTGAGCTCTTTCTCTCCCACCTGCTGATTGTTTTCCTTATGATTGGCCCCATTTGCTCTCTTTGACGTCCGCTCTGTGGTCTTTGCCCTGTTTGCAATTCCCTTCCTCCCGCTGGGTTATCTGACTTCCCTTGCAATTAAGAGTCCCAAAAAGGCCATGACCGCGGGCATTGTAATTTTTCTCCTGCTCACCTTCGTTCCACCGGGAATCATTCAGCCTAAGGCCCAAGAAAAGGCCCAGAGTGCCCTTGAGATAAGAGCCTGGAAGACTACGAGGCCAATAAAGAAGAATATGGCAGGCTCGTTACTGAGCTTGAGAGACGTTACTCAAACTACGCCTTCCTTTCTCCCGGTGCACAGCTTGAGCTCTTCGCGAAGGACGTCGAAACAGGCGACAGTGATGCTTTCCTCAGGCTCT